>Ga0070686_100000017_pt1 | contig 151908 bp, 134 predicted proteins | sample KBSS23LmetaG_FD_65654 | JGI IMG/M metagenome (GOLD analysis project Ga0070686, IMG submission 65654) | Switchgrass rhizosphere microbial communities from Kellogg Biological Station, Michigan, USA - KBS S2-3L metaG | ecosystem: Host-associated > Plants > Roots > Rhizosphere ...
GGTGGCCGAGCGCGAGGACGTGGACATCCGCCTCTACAACATCATCTACGAGGCGGTGGAAGAGGTGAAGAGCGCGATGGAGGGGCTGCTGGCCCCCGAGCAGCGCGAGGTGATGCTGGGCACCGCGCAGGTCCGCCAGCTGTTCAAGGTGCCGCGCGTGGGCACCGTGGCCGGCTGCATGGTCACCAGCGGCGTGCTCGACCGCCGCGGCCGCATCCGCGTCATCCGCGACGCGGTGCAGGTGTACGAGGGCGAGCTGGAGAGCCTGAAGCGCTTCAAGGACGACGCGCGCGAGGTCCGCGAGGGCTTCGAGTGCGGGCTCAACATCAAGAACTTCAACGACATCAAGGTCGGTGACGTCCTGGAGTGCTACCGCGTGGAGGAGATCGCGCGGACGCTGGCCGGCGCGGCGGCCGACGCCGAGCGCGAGGGCCGCTGAGCCAGCGCGCCGGCCGGATGGTGGTGGGGGTCGCGGTCTGGGAGCTGATGCTCCCGGGCTGCGCCTCGCTGAAGGAGAAGCGCCAGGTGGTGCTGGGGCTGAAGGACCGCCTCCACGCCCGCTTCAACGTGTCGGCGGCCGAGACGGCGCTGCACGACGTTCACGACCGCGCCGAGATCGCCGCCAGCGTGGTGTCGAACGACCGCAAGCACGCCCAGAGCGTGCTGCAGTCGGCCGACCGGCTGGTGGAGGAGGAGGGGCGGGCGCGGATCGTGGATTCGTACGTTACGTTCTACTGACCGACGGCAGGGGACAGGGAACAGGGGACAGGGGACAGCCAGCAACTGCGTTTCGCACTCGCCGGCCGTCTCCCTCGTCTCCAGCCCTGTCCCTTTCGTTCTATCGGGATTGGAAGGATGCGGAACGGCCCCTGCAACGTCACGTGACTTCGCTGGCTGTCCCCTGTCCCCTATCCCCTGTTCCCTGGGGTTCACGATGCCGCAGTACCGACGGACCGACCGGCTGAACGAGCAGCTCCGCCAGGAGGTCACCCTGCTCATCCGCGGCGAGGTGCGCGACCCGCGCGTGGCGCTCGCCACCATCACCGCCGTGCAGACCAGCCCCGAGCTGGACCACGCCAAGGTCTACTTCACCACGCTGGGCGACGCCGAGGAGCGCAAGGAGGTGCTGGCCGGCCTGCGCAGCGCCGCCGCCTTCATGCGCCGCGAGCTGGGCAAGCGCCTCCACATTCGCCGCGTCCCCGAGCTCCACTTCACCGTGGACAAGGTGGAGGAAGAGGCGCAGCGCATCGAGCGGCTGCTGTACGAGGCGCTTCCCCGCGACGTGCCGGTGTCCAACGACGACGATGACGATGACGGCGAGGACATGACCTCGGTGGAGGCGTCGGACGATCTCGACTCGGATGATCTCGATTCGGACGATCTCGATTCGGACGATCGCGATTCGGACGATCGCGATTCGGACGGCGAAGCGGACGATGCCTCGGCGTCCGGCGATCTCGGCTCTGGCGAGGACGGGCCTCCGCGCTCGGCACCCGACGCACGCGGCACCAGCGACTGATCTCCCCCCGTGCCCGCCTCCGCGCCGACTCCGGCGTGGAGCGCGGCGCGCTTTCCACGCCCCTCCGACCGTATCCTCCCGCATGCATCCCGGATCTCCCCCGCAGCAGCCGTATCCGCAGCAGCACGCGCCGCAGCAGCCGATGCTGCAGGTGCCGATGCAGCACCAGCCCGTGCACGGCGGGCCGCCGCACCACCCGGTGCACGCGCCGCCGCCACCGCCCAATCCCCGGCACACGCTGCGCAGGCGGCGGGTGGCGGCGGTGGTGGTGCGCGACGTGATCCAGGGGCTGGCGCTGATCGTGGCGGCGGCGTGGGGCGGCTACACGTTCATCTACAAGGAGATCATCCTTCCCGCGCGGAGCCCCGCGGCGCTGGTGGTCACGCCCACGCTGGAGGCCATCGGCCGCCACGGCGACACCATCATGGCGCGCGCCACCTTCCACATGGTCAACCGCAGCGGCAGCAAGGTCTACACGCCGATCATCTGGTACACGGTGCGCGGGCTGAAGCTGGAGGGGATCGCGCCCGACGACACCACCTACCTGCGGCAGATCGGCGAGGCGGCGGAGAAGCCGTACCCCACGGCCCGCTTCTCGGGGTTCAGCGCGGTGGACCTGATCGGCGCGGGGAAGCTGTCGAACGAGGTGGAGACCTGGTACGACCCCGGCGGCGAGCAGACGGTGGAGCAGATCCTGTTCATCCCCGCCGACCGCTACGACGCCGCGCAGCTCCAGGTGGAGTACCTGATCACCAAGGACATCCACGACGTGAAGGCGGTGCGCTGGCGCACCGCCCCCGACGGCAACTTCGACGCGCGCCTGGTGTTCGACCCCGCGTCGCCGTACGGCTCGGCGGGGCTGGCGCCGGCGGCGCTCTCGGACACCAGCCCCCGCTACGTGCGCTGGCTGCGCGCCAACCACGGGGGGATGAGCTACGCCACGGCCACCATGTCGCTGTGGCGCGGCTCGCCCGCGGCGGCGGCGCCCACCCCTGCGCCGGCGGCGCCGTAGGGTGGCGGACTCGAGCGGGGCGGCGCCGGTCGGCGTGCTGCCGGTGGACAAGCCCGAGGGGCCCACGTCGCACGACGTGGTGGCGCGGGTGCGCCGCGCGCTGAAGACGCGCGCCGTGGGGCACACCGGCACGCTCGACCCGTTCGCGTCGGGCCTCCTCCTGGTGTGCGTGGGGCCCGCGACGCGGCTGGCCGAGTACCTGACGGGGCTGCCCAAGACGTACGTGGCCACCCTGCGCCTGGGCGCGGCGACCGACACCGACGACCACACCGGCGAGGTGATCGCGCAGTCGGACGCGTGGCGCGGCGTCACCCGCGAGCAGATCGAGGCGGCGCTGCAGGCGCAGGTGGGCACCATCGAGCAGCTTCCCCCCGTCTACTCGGCCAAGAAGGTGGACGGGGAGCGGATGTATGCCGCGGCGCGCCGGGGCGAGGCGGTGGAGCGGAAGCCGTCGACGGTGACGATCCACGCCATCCGCCTGCTGGGGATCGACCTCCCCGACGTGGAGTTCGAGGTGGAGTGCGGCGCGGGGACCTACATCCGCGCGATCGCGCGCGACGCGGGCGAGCTGCTGGGCGTGGGCGGGCACCTGCGCACGCTGCGCCGCACCTGCATGGGCCCGCACGCGGTGGACCGCGCCGTGCCGCTCGACCTGCTGGACGACGCCGCGCGGGTACAGGCGGCGATGCTGACGCCGCTGCAGGCCGTGGCGCACCTGCCGCGCGCGCTGGTGGACGAGCCCGGCATCGCCGCGCTGCGCTTCGGGCGCGCGCTCTCCGCCGCGCCCGAGATCCCCGAGGGGCGGCCGGTGGCGCTGGCGTCGGAGGACGGGACGCTGCTGGCCATCGGCGAGCGCACGGGCGGCGTGCTGCAGCCGCGGAAGGTGTTCGTCGCCGGAGCGTGAGCGGACGGTGGAGATGGGACGACCGGCGAAGTGCGTGCATCGGGCCGCGACACGGCTTGTCTCCCGGCGTGAGGCCGGATTGTCATCCGGATGGGGCGCAGGATGGATACGGCACGCTTCCGCGGCATCGGCCGTGAGCGAGGGTGCGGCGTGTCGACCCGGGTATCGCACCGGGGGGCTGCATCCGCTTTCGGTCGATGGAGTTGCGCGTGTCGCGCGGTTCCGGGCGCCGCCATCTTCCGGATCCGTGGTGCACGTCGTCGGTCGGCCTGGTACGACACTTTCCACGGAAGGCGTGTCGTGCGGGACCGATCAGACGACCCTTGAACCGAGGATTCCGGATATGAAACGCACCCACTTCGTGGCTGCGCTCCTTCTTCCCTTCGCGGCCGCGTGCAGCACCGTGGGATACCCGGTGCCGGGCGAGCTGCAGGCCGTGGCGCCGATGCGGGTGCACGGGCGGCAGGGATGGCTGCTGCACCAGCGCGTGTCGTTCGGCCCGTATGCGACGAGCGAGGTGAGCCGTTCGGCCACGCGCGGAACCGAGGAGGCCGAGGCGTTCGCCACCGAGCACGGCGAGTACCGCCAGCGCTACGCGTTCTCGCTGGCGCGGGGCGGCGCGAAGGTGGCCGACGTGGCCTGCAACGCCGAGGGCTCGGGCGCGCAGACGCTGAGCGTGACCTGGCGGATGAAGCGCGTGCTGCGCTGCGAGGCGACGCTGGCCGACGGCACGCTGCGCGCGATCCGGCTCGACTCGTCGAACGACCGGCCGCTCGCCGGGCGGGTGTCGGGGAGCGAGGGCTGGGCGGTCACCGGCTCGAACCGCGCGGGGGTAGGCGTGGTGTCGGGAACGGCCGGCTACACCATCGCCCGGGACGACGGGTCGCCGCTGGCGGCGGTGGACGTGTCGAACGACGGGACGGTGTACCTGGCCGCCGGCGAGGACGACGCGGTGGCGGCGATCGCGGCGGCGCTGCTGCTGTACCAGGACCCGCTGCAGGCGTCGGAGCGCTTCCGCGACCCGTGATAGGGGCAGTGCCGGGGGCGCCAATCTGAACCGGTGATCGTCGCGTCGTAGGGGCGAGGCATGCCTCGCCCGGCGGGGTCTGAACACGCGCGGAAGACGGGGATGCGCGCGACGTCGAGGCCGGCCGGACTCGCATGCTCGTCCCTACGAAACCGCGGCTGCGAAGCTGTCGGCGGTATTCTCGGGTGATGATCTCGCGCGCGGATGCGGGAGGGATGCGCGCCCGGAGGGCCGGGAACGCGGCGGCCGGCGCGCGAAAGCGTCGGCCGCATGTTATTTTGTGGCCGCCGCGGGCCCGGCGCCGTTGGGCAGCGTTGTTTGCTGCCCTACGGCGCGCGCAGCCCGTTTGCGCGTCTCGGCGCGCAACCCGCCCAAAGGGCGGTTCGAACCGCCTGACCTCGAAACCCCGAGCGAATGCCGCCCGAGACGCCGACGAACCGCTGGCCCACGCCCTACGCGATCGACCCGTCGCTGCCGCCCGCGCTGCCCAGCGACGGGCGGCCCGCCGTGGTGACCGTGGGCACCTTCGACGGCGTGCACCGCGGGCACTGGGAGGTGCTGCAGGAGATCGGGCGGCGCGCGCGGCGAGTGGGCGGACGCAGCATCCTGGTCACCTTCCACCCGCACCCGCTCCGCATCGTGCGCCCCGAGGCCGCGCCGCCGCTGCTCACCACCCCGTCGGAGAAGCGCGAGATCCTGGCCGAGAGCGGGCTGGAGTACGTGGTCTTCCTCCCCTTCACCCGCACGCTGCAGCAGTACCCGGCGCGTCGCTTCGTGGAGGAGATCCTGCTGGGGCGCCTGCACATGGACGAGCTGGTGATCGGCTACGACCACGGCTTCGGCAAGGGGCGCGAGGGCACGGTGGAAACGCTGCGCGAGATCGGCCGCGAGCTGGGCTTCGGCGTGGACGTGGTGGAGGCGTTCGAGGTGGATGGCCAGGCCGCCAGCAGCAGCCGCATCCGCGAGCTGATCGCCGCGGGCGACGTGGCGGGCGCCGCGCCGCTGCTGGGGCGCAGCTACCACCTGGAGGGTGTGGTGGTGCAGGGCGAGCGGAAGGGGCGCGAGCTGGGCTTCCCCACCGCCAACATCGAGGTGGGCGACCCCGAGAAGATGCTGCCGAGGGAGGGCGTGTACGCCGTCTACGGCTGGGTCGGCGGCGAGCGCCTGCCGGGGCTCCTCCACCTCGGCCCGCGTCCAACCTTCGCCGGGTTCGCTCCGACGGTCGAATTGTGGCTGATGGACTGGAGCGGCGACCTCTACGGCAGCCGCGTGCGCGTCGACTTCGTCCAGCGCATCCGCGATATCGTGCCGTTCCCCTCCGTCGACGCGCTGATCGTGGCGATGAAGGACGACACGCGGCGGGGGCGCGAGATGCTGGGCATCGGCCCGAAGCCGGGGCCATGACGCTGAGGGCGATCCTGGCCGCGAAGCTGCTGCTGGTGGCTGTCGTCGTGGTGCTGGGCGTGAACCCGCGCTGGCGGCTGTCGCGCTTCATGTGGAAGTCGCGCGGGCCTCGCGGCGACGTGGTGTGCCTGACGCGCCGGCAGCTCTTTGCCGAGGGGACGAAGTACCTCTACCTGGCGGTGCTCTGCTTCTTGGCGATGTGGCTGCTGCAGGCCGGCGCGGAGGCGTTCGGCTTTGCGGGGAGCTCGGCCGTGATGGGTGCGTTGTTCGTCACGTCGATCCTGATGGGGATGGCGGTGCTCGCGGGCGTGTACATGCTGGTCCGCGGCGTGTTCCGCAGCGCCCGCTACGTTCCGCCCGCGCATTGCGGCCAGCGGACGGAAGACCGCCTCGGCCCCGTCTCTCGCGCAGCCCCGTAGCCACCGCGGACCGCGCCACACTGCATCGGCCACGGGATCGTCCCCGTCTCATCGGTTCAATCTGCCCCACTCCATCCACACCCGATCGCCAATGAGATCCGCATTCCTCGCGCTGGTCGCTGGATTCCTGTCGCTGCACCCCATGCGCGCCGCCGCGCAGGACATCGTGCCGCCGCTGGTGACGCGGGGGCTGAACGCCTACCGGTACGGCGGCTCCGAGGCGGCGCTGGACGCGTGGATGGCGGGGTGGCCCGACGAGCCGAGTGCCCAGGCGAAGAGCCAGATGCTGGCTACCCTCAAGGAGGTCGAGGCGGTGACCGGCCCGATCACGGGCCACGACTACCTCGGCGCGGCCCAGTGGGGCGCGCACGCCCGGCGCATCTACTTCACGCTGCTGGGGAGGAACCGGCCGGCATACCTGCGCCTGGACATCTACCAGAGCGGAAGCACCTGGCGCGTGCTGAACGTGACCATCAACACCGACCCCGCGCAGGTGTTCACGGCGGAGATGCTGTCGCCGCCGCGCTGAGCCGCGTCCTCGCCGCCGTGCGCGCGTAATCCGCGCGATCCCGCTCACCCGAAGTCCCGCGCGCGCGAAGGCATGAGGCGCGGGCGGGGTCTCGAAATCCGCCGCGCGCCAACCCGACCGCCGTCCCACGCCGTGCACCCCATGCTGACGCTGAGCCGCCCTGCGCGGACGCTGTTCTTGCTCGCCGCCTCCCTGGCGGGGCTACACGCGCCGGCAGCGGCCGCGCAGCGGGGCGCGCCGCGCTGGACGGCCGTGCGCGACCTGGCCATCGGCGGGGCCGACGCCGCTCGGCCGCTGAGCGAGGTGAGCGACGTGGCGGTCGGCGCGGATGGGCGCATCTACGTGGTGCAGCCGGCCGAGCAGACGGTTCGCGTCTTCGCCGCCGATGGCCGGTTCGTCCGCAACGTCGGGCGCAGGGGAAGCGGGCCCGGCGAGTTCCGCTCGCCCCGCGATGCCGGCTGGCGCGGCGACACGCTGGTGGTGGCCGACCCCTACCGTGTTCGGGCGAGCGGGTTCCTGGCGGACGGGCGGCTGGCGTTCACGCTCCCGTTCGTGGGCCTGGGCGGGTTCCTGCCGCGCGCGCTGCTGGCGGACGGCCGCGTGCTGGGCAGCACCCCGCTCCGCTCGGAGGACGTGGCGGGCGGGCGGACGCGCTTCGAGGAGCTTCGGGTAACCGCCCGGGAGGCGCGCGGCAGCGTGCTCTTCGCACGGCTGGAGTTGCGCCACCACACCGCGCACGTGCACCTGGAGCCGGCGGGGCATCCGGTGGACTCCTACTTCGCACAGCCCTTCTCGGATGCCGACCTGTACGACGTAGCCCCGGCGGGCGGCGGCGTGGTGGTGCTCTCGCGCCCGGCGCCGGCGGAAGCGCGGGGGACGTTCACCGTCACGCGGTACGAGCCCAACGGCCGCGCGCGGAGGCTGGCCACCGTGCGCTACATCCCCGAAACGCTGCGACCCAGCGTGGTGGCCGACACCGTGGCCCGCTACGTCGCGATGTTCGACGCCGTGCCCGAGCTGCACGCCCTGGGAACCGGGAGGCTGCGCGCGGCGGTGGTCCGCGCGCTCCACGTGCCGCCCACGGTGCCCGCCGCGCTGGCCGTGCTCGCCGGGCGTGACGGGACGACGTGGGTGCTGCGCGGCAGGTCGGGCGCCGCGGCGCGGTGGATGGTGTTCGATGCGAACGGACGCCTGCTCGCCGTCGCCGAGCTGCCCCCAGCGCTGGCACTGTACGCCGCCGACCGCAGCCATGTGTGGGGTGTGATGGTGGATGCCGACGAAGTACCGTCGGTCCTGCGGTACCGCCTGGTGGCGGCCGGGACGGTGCGGTGATCGCTGGGTCGCTCGGGAATGACGTCGCAGTTTTGCGAGTGCGTGGGCCACTTCTCGCGCGCCGCGTCGGTAGACGGTGAGGCACACCATCTTCCGGTCCTGACGGCGGAAAGCTGTCCAACAGCCTGCAGCATCGTCTCCACCGTTCGCCAGCCACGTCTGGTCAGCCCGATTCGTCGAGGCTCACGCGGTAGCGCCGCAACAGGGTGGTGAGCAGCGGCGTGCCGATGAGCGGCCCCCGGTCTTCCACGCGCAGGCGGCCAGGCTCCCGGCCGAACAGCGCGAGGCAGAGCTCATCGTCGTCGTGCCGCGACTTGTACAGGATACCGTCGGGACGCAAGGGATGGCCCCAGAGCGCGAGCGACCAGCTGCGCGCCAGGTCGTACGCCGGGCCATGCGTGACTTCGGCGGTCGCGCCGACGCGGGCGAGCCCGGGGCCGTACAGGCAGACGAGGGTGAGCGAGCGCGCAGGCGTGAGCCGCGAAAGCGAACGGCTGGCGATCAGCGTACGGTCCAGCATCCGGCGACCCGGGTTGCGCAGGAACGTTTCCGCGAAGGCCGCCTCGGGCGAGAGCGCAAGGTAGCAGACGCCGAACTCGCCCCCCGGCGCATCGAACCGGCTGCGTGGAGGAGTGCCCGGGGCGGGGCCGAACCACTCGGGGTCGCGGCCGGCATCGTGCAGGCGCCAGAGCGCCATTCCCGGCTCGATGGTCCGCACGGACAGCGCACGCCGGGCGAGATCCGCCGGCGGCGCCGGAGGGGTGGAGGCCACGGGCCGCCGCCGGGTCAGCCCTGCTCGCCGAACAACGACGCCGCGAGCACCGCGCCGTCTGCGTCTCCGGCGCGAAGCGCGTCGAGGGGCGACACGCCGCCGATCTCCTCCGCAGGCGCCAGGAGCACGTCGAGCCGGGTCCATCCGCCGCTGGGGGCGAAAGCCGCCAGCACGCGGTCGAGCCCGGCGAGCACCCCGTCGTCCGTGAACTGGCAGACGGGGTACACGTAGTCGCCCGCGCCCGACCTCAGGGCCAGCAGCTTGCCGGCGCGGCGTCGCTTGTCCACCGCCTGGCGGGTGATGCCCAGGTGCATGGCGACCCGGGTGCTGCTCCACCCCCCGCCAGCGTCGCGGAGGAGCGCCTGCTTCGTCTCCGCCCCTCGCGCGACCGCCTCCGCGAGAGGGTCTACCGTGTCGAGCGACACGCCAAGCGCCGCGGTGTCGGACAGCAGCCGCGCCAACCCACCGAAGTCGCTCGGTGCCGCCAGCGCGGCGGCGACGGTGTCGTCGGACGCCTGCTCCATCAGCCGCTGCACCAGGGCTTCGGTTCGAGTCTGGAAAACGCTGCGGATGTCCGGCACTCCCGCGCGCCCGGCGCGGTTTCGAAGGCGCTTCGCCTGGGTCGACATCGTTTCACTCCCCCGCTGGTTGTCGATATCCAATTTATGCGTCGGTAGATACGAGAGCAACCGTCATGACGGTAAGGTGACGCGGGGCGCCGCCCGCAGTTGTGTTCCACAGCACCCGCTGTTAAATTCCACGGCTTACAAGTTGATTGATCCGCATGAAGGCTCTTCCAGAGATTTCACACGGGTCGGTAACTCCCTGACCAGCACAGACTCTTCAGGAGGTCCGATCGATGTCATTGTCGGCTGAAAACCGCAACGAGATCATCACGAAGTACCAGATGCACGAGGGCGACCGCGGCTCGGCCAAGGTCCAGGTGGCGCTGCTCACCGCCCGCATCAACGATCTCACGGGGCACTTCCGCGCCCACAAGAAGGATCACCACTCGCGCCGCGGCCTGCTCAAGATGGTGGGCAAGCGCCGGCGCCTGCTCGACTACCTGCGCAAGAACGACCTGAGCGGGTATCGCGCGCTGATCGCCGACCTGGGGCTGCGCCACTGAGCGGCCCGCGAGGGCCGGTGGGCGAGACGGCAGGACGGGGCAGCCTCCCGGTGCGCAAGCGCGCGCCGGGCAGCCGCATCGCCGCCAGCCGCGGAACCTGCCGGATCTTCGCAAGGATGTAGATGGCTCGGGACGGGGCTGCACGGCATTCGCCGCGCAGCCCTTCGCGCGTTTCGGCCGCACGGAGCGCGCGCGCAACTGAGAAGAAGCAAAAAAGCTACGCCGCTCGCGTTTCGGGGGAGCGCGGGCGAGCTTCGCGGCCCTTCCCCCGGCAACCAAGAGAGAACGGAATCCGGATTATGGCAAAGCTGGTTCGGCAGTTCGCGGGTCGCCCGCTCACCATCGAGACGGGCAAGATGGCCCGCCAGGCCGATGGAAGCTGCACCGTGATGTTCGGGGAGACGATGGTGCTGTGCGCCGCCACGGCGCAGGACAACGCCACGCACCTCCCCTTCTTCCCCCTCACGGTGGAATACCGCGAGCGGACCTACGCCGCGGGCAAGTTCCCCGGCGGCTTCATCAAGCGCGAGGGGCGCCCGTCCGACAAGGAGATCCTGTCGGCGCGGCTGGTGGACCGGCCGCTCAGGCCGCTCTTCCCCGACGGGTTCGCCAACGAGACGCAGGTGTTCGTCACGGTGGTCAGCGCCGACCAGGAGAACGACGCCGACGTGCTGGGGATCACCGGCGCCAGCATGGCGCTGAGCCTCAGCCGCATCCCCTTCGCCGGCCCCATCGCGGCGGTGCGCATCGGGCGCATCCAGGGGCAGTGGGTGCTGAACCCCACCTTCCAGCAGCTCGAGTACAGCGAGCTCGACATCATCGTGGCCGGCAGCGCCGACGCCATCATGATGGTGGAGGGCGGCGCGCTGGAGGTGCCCGAGGAGACGATCGCCGAGGGGCTGGCGGTGGCGCACCAGGGGATCAAGGAGCTGGTGCAGATCCAGAAGGACCTGATGGCCGAGGTGGAGCTTCCCGCGCCGATGGAGTGGACGCCCAAGCAGGTGTCGCCCGAGTTCCGCGCGCGCCTGGAGGCACTGGCCGGCGACCGGCTGCGCGCGGCGCTGAAGACGGCCGACAAGGCCGAGCGCAACGCGGCGATCAAGGCGGTCAAGGCCGAGGCGATCGAGCAGCTCCTCCCCGAGTTCGAGACCGCCGACAAGGACGCCGGCGAGGTGCTCAAGGACATCGAGAAGCGCGCCATGCGCGAGATGATCCTTTCCGAGGGCGTGCGCAGCGACGGCCGCGACACCGACACGGTGCGCCCCATCACCATCGAGGTGGGCGTGCTTCCGCGCACGCACGGCTCGGCGCTGTTCACCCGCGGGCAGACGCAGTCGCTGGGCACCGCCACGCTGGGCACGCAGGGCGACGTGCAGGCGTACGACACCATCGACTTCGCGCAGCAGCAGAACAAGAGCTTCATGCTGCACTACAACTTCCCGCCGTACAGCACCGGCGAGGTGCGGCCCGTGCGCGGCACCAGCCGCCGCGAGATCGGCCACGGCGCGCTGGCCGAGCGCGCGCTGGAGCCGCTGCTCCCGCCGTTCGACGAGTTCCCCTACACGCTGCGCGTGGTCTCCGACATCCTGGAGAGCAACGGCAGCTCGTCGATGGCCTCGGTGTGCTCGGGGTCGCTGGCGCTGATGGACGCGGGCGTGCCGATGCGCGCGGCCGTGGCCGGCGTGGCCATGGGGCTGATCAAGGAGGGCGACCGCGTGGCCGTGCTCACCGACATCCTGGGGAGCGAAGACGCGCTGGGCGACATGGACTTCAAGGTGGCCGGCACCCGCGAGGGCGTGACCTCGATCCAGATGGACATCAAGATCGAGGGGCTGACCATCGAGATCATGCGCGAGGCGCTGCAGAAGGCCAACCGCGCCCGCCTGCACATCCTGGGCGAGATGGAGAAGGTGCTGCCGGAGCCGCGCGCCGAGCTGAGCGTGTACGCGCCGCGCATCATCACCATGAAGATCAACCCCGCCAAGATCGGCGAGGTGATCGGGCCCAAGGGCAAGACGATCCGCGGGCTGCAGGAGGCCACCGGCGCCGTCATCAACATCGACGACGACGGCACCATCACCATCGCGTCGGTCAACGGCGAGGGCGGCGAGCGCGCCCGGCGGATGATCAGCGGGATGGTGGAGGAGCCCGAGGTGGGCCGCATCTACGAGGGCGTGGTGAAGAGCACCACCACCTTCGGCGCGTTCGTGGAGATCACGCCGGGGACCGAGGGTCTGCTGCACATCAGCGAGATCCAGGACGGCCGCGTGGACAAGACCGAGGACGTGGTCAAGAAGGGCGACATGCTGCAGGTCAAGCTCCTCTCGATCGACGAGAAGGGCCGCCTGCGCCTGTCGCGCAAGGCCGCGCTCAAGGAGCTGGCCGAGCAGGGCCAGGGTGGCGCCCAGGGCCAGGGTGGCCAGCCGGCGAGCTCCTGACCGGAGGCCGGGGGACGCGTCCGCGAGGGCGCGCTCCCGGTGAGGTCTGCCCGACACCGAAGCCCCTCTCCCGCGCCAGCGGGGGAGGGGCTTCGGCTCGTCTGCTCCGCTGCCTCTGCGTTGCGCGCCGCCTGCGTCTGCCGGCTGCGGGCGCAAGATGCACGACCGGGTGCGCCCCGGATCGGCCATGTTGAGTACAAAAGCCTTGTCTCGCGCAATGCGTTGCCGCAGCTTGAGTGGCCGCGACGCCGAAGCCTGGCGGCCGCCCGATGCCGCGTGTTCCCGCCCGTCCCTCCGATCGATGCCTCCGATGCGCTCCACACCTGCCCAGCCTCCACGCCGGCGTTTTCACATCCCCCACGCCGCCATCGTTTGCGTCGCCTGCACGGCCCTGGTTGGGGGCACGTGGTGGCTCACCCACCCGCGAACGATGCTCGCGCGGCTGGCGCGCCTCGACCCCGAACGGGAGTTCGCCCCGCGCATCTCGCTGCCGGCGCCGTACCACGAATGTGCCGTCGCCGAGTCGGACAGCCTGGTGCCGGCGGTGAATTGCCTGCGCCGTGCCGGCAAGCCTAGTCGCGGGTTCGACGAGCTGAAGGGAGACGCGAGCCGCAGGCTGGACGAAAACCATGGAGTCGATGAGGACGCGACGCGGACCCTGGGACTGATCGCGCTCTATGGATCGCGAGACCGTGCTCCCGACGTGGCGGAAGCGATCGAGATGTTCGATTCGGTGTTGCCGGTCACCCACGATTCCGCAGGGGTGATGACGGATCTCTCGGCCGCGTACATGGTGCTGGCCGCGGAGAGCCAGTCCATCGAAGCCCTGCAAAAGGCGCTGGAATGGAGCGAGGCGGCGCTGGAGCTGCGGCCGGGCTACGTCCCGGCACTGTTCAACCGAGCTCTGGCCCTGGAGGCGCTCACGGCCGACATCTCCGCCCGGAATGCGTGGCGGACCCTTCTCGCCGCGGACCAGCCCAGGGGGATCGCGCGGTATCTTCCCTGGAGCCGTTCTGCGCGGTGGCGGGAGGAAGCCGCGCAGCGGCTGCGCGCGCTGGAAGAGCTGGGCCCGCCCGAGCTGCCCGCCGTCCGTGCGGGCGAGGCCGTGTGGCGTGCGTTCGTGCGGGAGCACCCGCAGCAGGGGCGGAGGTACGGGTGGGAGACGCTGCTGCCCGAGTGGGCGGCAGCGGTGGAGCGGGGCCAGGGGGCACGCGCCGACACGCTCCTTCGCCTTGCCGCGGTCATCGGCGACGCGGTGTACCAGCGCCCCCATGGCGACGCGATGCTCCACGACCAGGTGAGTGCGATCCGGGCGATGACGCCGGGCGGTGGCGACGTGCAGCGCCTGGCCCAGGCCTACCGGGTGGAAAAAGCCGCCGCGGACGCCAAGGTGAGCTTCCGTGCCCGCGCCGACTCGCTGCTGAGCCTGCTGGAGAGCCGTTCCCTCCCACATCCGCAGGCGATCTGGGTCGAGCTGAATCACGCCGCAACGATGACCTACCTCTCGCAGTGGAGCCGTGCCGGGCAAGCCCTGGACTCCGTCGACGCCCAGATCGACACCCTGCGCTATCCCGTGGCGGCCGGCTACTCGCGCTGGCTGCGCGGAACGATCTATTCGCGTACCAACGACTATGCGCGGGCTACGGCGGTGCTGGAGTCGGCCCGGGCGATCTACGATCGGATCGGAGAGCGCGCGAGCCGCGGGACGATGGAAGGGTTCATCGCGGATGTCCAATTCCGCAGCGGCAACGCGGACGTCGGGAACGACTGGTCGCAGCGCTCCGCGCGCACCATGCGGGCACTGGGCCCCTCGGTGGGGCTGCACAACGGACGCCGCCTCGCCGCGCAGTCGGCACAGGTCGCGGGGCTGTACCGGGCCATGCGCGACCTGGCCAATGATGACGTGCTGGTGGCGGAGGCGATGGGCGAAACGCCCTACATCGACGAGGCGCTGCTGAACCGCGCCGCCCTGCTTGCGGCAAGCGGCCAGAAGCAGCGTGCGATCCGCGACATGGAACGGGCAACACCGTCCGATTCGATCGAGCCGGGTTTCATACAGCAGTACGCAGTGATCACCCGGGCGTACGTGCGGGCGCTGATGCAGCTCGGCGCGCATCCCGATTCCGTGGCGGCGACAGTGGAGCCGCTGCTGGCCTACCGCGGCTCGGATCTGTGGCGGACGAAAGGGTTGGTGCTGAGGGCTCGCGCCGCCGTGGTGCTGGGAGACGTAGCGCGGGCCACGGAGGACCTGGACAGCGTGTTCGTGGCGGAGGAGGGGCGCGCCAAGTCGGGCGGTGGTTTGCAGCGCCAAGGGGTGAACGACGTGCGCCCGGCGCTGCTCGACCTGGTTCTGCTTCTCGCGGCGAAGGGCGACACGGTGGGGTCGCTGCGGCTGCTGAACCGCGGGGCGGCCGCGCTCGCGCCCATTCAGGTGAGAGACAAGACGCTGCCGCGAAGCGTGCCCGCCGACCGCGTGGTCATCCGGCCGCTGCGAGTTGGCAGCACGCTGCTGGTCTGGACGATGGCGGGATCGCGCGTGGAGATGACCCGGATGCCCGTGGACTCTGCCCGGCTGATGCGCGCCATCAGTTGGGTGCAATATGCCCTGCCGCGTTCGTTCGACGCGGACGAAGACCGCGGCTACCTCTACCGTCTGCTGGTGAGGCCGGCGGAGCGGCGGCTGGGGCGCCCGGCCGACAGCCTGCAGGTCGTGTTCGTCCACGACGCCGACCTGGGGGGGATTCCGTTCGTGGCGCTGCTCGATTCTGCCCAGCGTCCGCTGGTGATGGATCACCCCGTGTGGAGCGCCGTTTCGCTCGCCGCGGCCGCCGCCCCCGCCGACACCACCCTTCCCGCCTCGGTGGCGTTCTTCGCGCCGCGGTTCGATCCCGGATTGAACCCCGACCTCGAGTCGCTTCCGCGGGCGAGGACGGAGGTGGCCTCGGCGGCAGTTGGATACGGCTCGAGGGTGATGTCGCACCTCGCGCAGACCCCGGAGGGTTTTTCCCTGGCGCTCCAACGGGCGGACGTGATCCATTTCGCGGGCCACGCCGTATCCGACGAACTCCGGCCCGACCGGTCGTACCTCGTCCTCGAGCCGGGCTCCAGGAGCCCCACCGGGCACCTCACCGCCGCCGGCCTCGACACCATTCCCATCCGCAACGTGCGGCTGGTGGTGCTCTCGGCGTGCAGCACGCTCGGCGGCAGCGGCGCCTCGCACGGCTTCACCGGGTTGAGCGCCGCGCTGCTGGACGCGGGCGCCCGCGGCGTGGTGGGAAGCCTGTGGGAGGTGGACGACGGGCCCACCGCCGCTCTGATGCTGGAGTTCCACGAGCGCTACCGTGTGGCCCGCAACCCGCAGCTGGCGCTGTGGGAGGCGCAGCGCACCATGCTGCTGGCCGGCGATTCCACCGTGAACGTCCCCACGGTGTGGGCCGCCTTCCACTACCTGGGCCGCTGAGCGGCACGCAAGCAACACAGGAGCGAACGGCCCCGCGCGCATACCGCCGCGCGGGGCCGTTTCACGTCCATTCCCCACCGCCGGAAATCGTGGGGTGAAGTCCGTCTCACTGTGCGACGCAGGGAGGGAGCAGTTCCGCTCCGCTGTGTCTTCCGCGGGATCGTTCCACAACCCTTCGCACGGGAGGTACCATGTCCTTCGACCTGACGCTCACCTTCACCGGGATGATGGTGTACGTCCCCGAGACGGCCCAGCTGCGGGTGCTGATGCCGAAGACCAACGAAAGCGTGGCGGCGCCGGTGGTGAGCTCCGGCGGCGAATGCTCGGGGGAGTCGAGCACCGCCACCGAGGTGTGCGTGGAGCCGCACGCCGCCCGGATCCTCTTCGACACCGCCTACACGCGGGAGGGGGCGACGGCGCTGGACGACGTGGTGGCGCACGTGTCGCTGCGCCAGAAGCGGCTCGACGTGCCCGTGGTGGGGAGCACCTACGTGCAGGGGATCCCGTCGTTCGTCGCGGACGTGGGGCTGATCCGGCAGGACGTGCTGGAGGGGGATGCCAACGAGGTGCTGACCTCGCGCGTGCGCGTGCGCACGGGCGAGGCGACCTATGCCGACCCCGGCGAGTGCTGGGAGTACGGCGGCCAGGTCCGCCGGATGAGCCACCAGGTGGAGTGGACCATCTCCGACATCGCGGCCGACTGGATCGACCTGCCGCTGACCGACCTGTCGGGGTTGACCACCCAGGGCTCGCTGCCGCGGCTCTACCCGGTGGACGGCAAGGTGGAGCTGTGGATCTGGCACGCGCCTGCCTTCGAGCTGCCGCCCGACGCCATCATCCCCGAGGCGCCGGAGGCGGGCGACGGGGCGCACCACTTCGCCCACCTGTCCATGCTGGTGGATGCCCGCTCGCTCGACATGCCGCTGTACCGTCCGAACGAATGCGGCGAGCTTCCGCCGGGCACCCGCCCCCGCCACCGCGACAAGGGCGCCTCGTCGCTGAACTGCACCGGCGGCCAGGGCAACGGCGGCGGGGCCGGCGCCGCACCCTAGGCAGTTAGTGTGAAAGGCCGTTCAGCAGCGAGGTGAGCTCGTGCTGAAGGGTGGCCCAGTCGGGCTCTCTCTGGCCATCCTCCCCGGGCGCGGGCATTGCCGCCCGCGCTCGACGGAGGGAGACGCCCGGCGGCATGCCCTTGCCGTTCAGCCGGTCCTGGCTCTCGCCTGCTTCGAAGAAGCCGCGGTCGTGGTGGCTCGCGGCAATGCGGGCCGCCTGCAGCCATTCGCCCAAGTGCACCTTGTTCGGCTGCCTGGCGGCCTGCTCTGCGCGCTCGGCCAACTCCGGGTCCAGCCTGTCGCGCGGAATCCCGGCCGTGCCGATCGATTCGTACTGGGCAATCACCTCGAGCGAAGGGTTCGTGCGCCTCAGCAGCGCGGCGATCTCGGCGGCAGCCCGCTGTTCCTGAGCCTGGTCCTTCGCCCGCGCCGCTACCTCCAGGTCCACCAGCAAGGCCCCCAGGCTCACGGATTCTCCGTCGGAAGGGCTCCCCCTCACCGGCTCCCGGGCCAGCGCGATCCCGGCTGGAAGGGAGAGATTCGAGTCGCTCAGCATCGCCACGGTCTGGGCAACCCCGCTCGCCTCACCCCGCCGCAGAATCCCGAACATGAGCACGGCCGCGATCCCCGCCGCGGCGGCCAGCGACACCCAGCGGCGTGGAGGACGCCACCGCGGACGCCCCACTGCGCGCTGCACAGAAGGCGGTGTGTGGAGCGGAACCACGCCTGCCGCAACCTCCTCGCGCTCATGCAGGCTGAGCGCGGCGGCGGCGGCGGCGAACACCTCCAGCTCGTCGTCGTCGACGGCGAGCTCCGCCAGCAATTCCTCACGCTCGGCCTCACTGCACGTGCCGTCGAGCAAGGCGGCGAGACGTTCGTCTCTCGATAGATTCATCACCATCTCCCTGTATCTTCGCGTAATGCACTGTTGGACGGGTGCGCCGCGCGAAAATCCCACTCATGGGTCAATTTTCGCTCTCCGCGAAGAGTTCGAGAAAGTCTTGCCGCGAGATTCCCTCGGCTTCCAGCTCGGACCGCAGGCGCAGGAGCAGCCTTTCGATGCGGCGGTAGAGCGGTTTCTGCTCCAGGTTCAGCGACCGCGCAATGTCGGCCACGGAGGTTCCTTCGAGAAACCGCATCCGGACGATCGTTCCGTCCTCGGCCGGAAGCCCCGCGACGACGCGCTCCAGCACCTTGAGAACCTGCGAGCGCTGCGTATCCGATTCCGAATCCAACAGCTCTCGGTCCGTCTCTTCGATCGAGGCGGCCGTGGCGAGCGGACCCTCACCGGCGGGAGTGGGACGACCCCGTGTCCCCGCCGGAAGCGAGTCGAAGATCGCGTAGAGTTCGCGCTCGGAAAGCAGGGTTTCGCCGCGGGAGCGCAGCAGTTCGACCGCCTGCGCCACCGTATACCGGTCACGGTAGACCAGTCGTTCCAGCGCCACCGCGTCATCGCCCTGACGACGTGCCTCGGCGGACGGGCGCCAGCGGCCCCACCGCGCCACGCGATGGTCGCGGAACATGCGCGAGAGCACGACCGTGAGATAGGTCGTGAGCAGGCTTTCCCCGCGAAATTTGCGCAGCACGGCGTAATCGTCCTCGATCAGCCGCTCCCGCGCCCACGACATGAAGTCGTCGGTCTCGTCGGGATCCAGCCGGTCACGTTGGCAGAACGTCGCCGCCATCCGCTCGATGAACGGCAGGTGCTGCACGAGCAGCGCTTCGTAGTCCTGGGATTGGGACATCTTCAGCGCACCAGGTGGGCCGCGCCTGTCGTCTGGCGCGCGCCCACAATGTGACAAGGATGAATCGGGTTCTCTGGTTAACGTACGCCCGCCATCCGCTTGCATCAACCCGCCCCCTGCCGGAAAGTGCCGGGCCGCGTCCGTCCCACGGGGAGACAGGGAAGTTCGACCTCGGCGATCCTCAGGAGACAGCGGAAAATGCCCAAGGGAATCTCGATCCACATCGGCCTGAACGAGCTGGACGAACGTCACTACCAGGGACGGTTCGCCCTTGCGGGGTGCCTGGGCGACGCGCACGCCATGCGCGACCTGGCCGCCGCCGCGGGCTTCGAGCCGCGCCTGATCACCGGCTCCGCCGCCACCGCGGCCGCCGTCCTCGATGCGATCGGCGAGGCGAGCACACGCGTGGGCGGCGACGGGATCGTGCTGATCACCTACTCGGGCCACGGCGGCCGCGTGCGCGACCTGGACGACCAGCCCGGCGACGGCGACCGCGGCGACGGCTGGGACGAGACGTGGTGCCTGTACGACCGCGAGGTGGTGGACGACGAACTGCGTGCCTGCTGGGCCGACTTCCCGGCAGGGGCGCGGGTACTGGTGGTGAGCGACAGCTGCTACAGCGGCGACATGATCCGCCTCGACGAGCGCGAACGCGCGGCAAGGGTGGCCGAAACGCCGGCGCTCTGGGGCACCCGCGCGCTGGCGGAAACCGCCGAGGCGGTGCGGATGCTGGACTTAGAGGCCCCAGTCCTGGGGGCGCCGGTGCAGCGGCAGGTGGCGCGCGGCAGCCTCCCCCGTGCGCGGGCGCTGGGCGAAGCGGCGTCGCGGCGGGTGTACGCCCGCAACCGGAGCCAGTACGACGAGATCCAGAAGCAGGTTCACGGAACCCCCCTCCGCCCCGTGCACGCCGAGGTGCTGCTGCTCTCGGCCGCGCAGGACAACGAAACCGCCGCCGACGGCGACAGCAACGGCGCGTTCACCACGGCGCTGCTGGAGGTGTGGAACGGCGGCGCGTTTCAGGGCGACTACGTGGCGCTGCACACCGAGCTGTACCGGCGCCTGGCTCCCGGGCAGCACCCGATCCTCGCGGCACTGCGTCCGCCGTCGTTCGCGAGGGAGCGGGCGTTCAGCATCTGACGGAGATGGATAAGCGAGCAAGCTTGAAATCCGTGAGTGCACATCCAACTAATTAAAGCGGTGTGCAGACGTCAGGCGGGAAAGGGGTATTCGCGCTAGCGCACGCTTCACCTATGATGGATCTATATGATGGGATTGTGCATCCTCAAGTGCTTGCGCACGCTCTTTCGCGTTGTCTCGCATCCGAGACGCGGGAAGGCGACGTTCTTCATGGCCGCGCTCACGGCGGCAGGTTGTGTCCTCATCGTCGTGATGAATGAGCAGCCTGCCAACGGGCGGCTACCCCGCACGATAGTTCCTATGGTTTCGCGGGGTGTCGACTTCCGTGCGTGCCGTACTTCATCCAACACCGAGCAGGTTCAATCGGCGATATGCGAGCGCCCACGAATTCGAGCTATGATGGATCGTTTTTCCGCGTGGCGAGGGCGTCCAGACAGAGCTGTCAAACGAGGGGGGATTGACCCCATCCATTCGGTTGCCTTGGCGGATCTAATCGGCTTACCCGGTGACGAAACCAGGGTGCGAGGAGTAATACAGCGCCTTAACTCCGCGGCGAGATTAGATCGCTCGAGAGTCCCGGCGTTGGTAGACCTCTCGGCAGCTCATCTTGTCGCCGCTGGACAGAGAAACACGACGTTCAACCTTCTTTCCGCGCTCGACGCTGCCGAACGTGCGGCTATTTTGGAGCCGCGTAACTTGGCGGCTTTGTTCAACCGCGCTCTTGCTTTACAGGCACTTGGGACCCGCAGTGCCGCTAGATTAGCTTGGCAACAGTATTTGGAGGTTGATTCAGTGTCTTCGTGGGCCGATGAGGCACGGCGCTGGACTAGCAGCATCCAATCATTTCAATCGCTCCAACCGCGTCTAGAACTCGACGCTGCCGATTCCGCCCTCACACGATTAGCCTCGCTTTCCCCCGCGGGAGCACGGCGATTCGGGTGGGAGGAACTCCTGTCGGACTGGGGTCGTGCGGTTCTGGACGGAGACTCGCAAGTTGCGCATGCGCGGTTGAACCAAGCCGCGATGCTTGGCGAGACACTCGTACGAAGAGGTGGGGATGCTTCGCTGGCTGAGGCGGTAACTATCATCCACAATCATGCAGGAAACCGCCGCGAATTGCTCCGGTTGGCCGAGGCCCACCACTGCTACGGCAAAGGTAGAGCAGCATTGGCGGCTGGTGACCGCGCACGCGCCAACGTGATGTACACGAGGATTTTAGAGTTGCGAGGTGCTTCGCCGCTTCTCGATACTTGGACACAAATTACACTGCGTCCACCAGCACGACGAGCATCAACAACGATCTCCGTTGCTAAGGAAGTACTTTTCAGAACCGATGCGAGGAGGTATCCAGCGATTCTTGCGAGAACTCAACTGCTCCTCGCACAAAATGCTAACGGAGCACTTCCGCACCTTGAGTTCGCGAGGCAGATGTTTCAACGTGCTGGCGAGTTGGACAACGCTGCGGAGGTGAAGGTGCAAGCTGCGCAGGTGGAGCGGGTTGCCGGAAACACGGCTGAGTCTTATGCGTCTTTGCGAGCAGCCCTGCAACGTCTCGGCTCTTTGCCGGAGTCTTCTGCTCTGCTCCGTGCTTGGAGAGTTCTCGCGAGTACCGCCGCAGGTGATAAACTGCCGGCAGCCGCTCTTCGGATCGCCGATGAAGAAGTGCTGACATCAACGCGGCTTCAGCCACGAGACCGGGTCAGTGCGCTTCAGAACCGTGCTTGGCTCCACTATCAACTTGGCTTGGTCCGTCTAGCACAGGCGGATGTCTCTGAAGCGGAGCGGCTGTTGCCGCTCCTCAGTCCGCGCTTTCGCGATCACTATGCAACCAGCCTTCGCATCACGTCGGCTGCTACGATGACTGAGTCAGTCCGTGCAAGGGCGGTCCTCGACTCGATCATTGCAAAGTTAACGGTAAAGCCGCAGGATCCAGTCTGGGAGGCGCGTGCTCGCCTGAAGCGTGCCGACGCCCACACCGAAACTGGAAATTTGGAGGTCGCACGTAAGGATCTCCGAGCCGGCCTCGAGGTACTTGCCGCAGTGCAACCCAGCTTTGCATATGGACAAGCTGAACTCGGGAGAATGACTCTGAACCACGTAGTGGAGAAACTGGTGGTTGATGGGCACGCACGATTGTCTCTGCAGGATCTGGAAGCGGGCCTCTCTCTTCTTTCATCCCGGCGTGTCGGGATCGCAACACCCCGCCGGATCCCTTCTGGTACTACCGTGGTTCGCTACGCTGTTACAAGGGACGCTCTGCTTGCTTGGACGCTGGTAGATACTACGGTAAGAGTCACTCGTATCGTGCTCGCAAAACCTTCACTGGAGTCTCTGGTCGAGCGAGCTGTCATCGCCCTCGAACAACGTGACGACTCCACCTCCACGATTGCGCTGCAGCAACTATACGAATTCCTGATCCGTCCTATAGAGCGTTACTTCGGACCGGCAGGAAACTCGCTTGTCATTGTTCCGGACGGGATCGTCGCGCGAGTACCATTCGCTGCACTAAGAAATGCACCGAGCGGCCAGTATCTCATTCAGAATCGAGAACTTCTGCTTTCGCCGACAATCGACGAGGGCGCGTTTCGCCGGTTCTGGAGCGACGCGTCGCCAGATTCCGTGGTATTCATTAGTGACCCTGCATTCAACATGCGGGAGTTTCCCACGTTAGACCGTCTTTGGGGGGCGCGAAGGGAAGTTGCGAAAGCGTCGAGCGAGTACGCGTACGCGCGAACGCTGACTGGAGAAAAGGCGACTGTGCGTGGTCTACTGAACATTCTGCAACGCATTTCGGTGCTGCACATTGCTTCACACGCCATTTCGGATGAAGGCTTGCCCGAAAACGCGTACTTGGTGCTCACGCCTGACCACTCCCACGACGGACGGCTCACCGCTGCCGAAATCGCCAGGAGCAACTTCTCCGGAATCAACTTGGTGGTGCTCTCCGCCTGTTCAAGCCTTCAAGGCTCCGTAGACGGTGGTGGGTTCGCAGGGCTTACTGGGGCATTCCTGCACTCTGGAGTTCGGGGTGTGGTGGGCGGCTTGTGGCACGTGGACGATGAACTAACTGCGGAGTTGATGGCGCATTTCCACCGCCAGTATCGAACTTCCGGGAATGCTCCCGCGGCCCTTCGCGCTGCACAACTAGAAATGCTGCTCTCGACACGGTCACGGTACCGCTCACCATCCGCTTGGGCGGGTTTCGAGTACGCGGGAAACGGGGGACTGGACAAGACCCGCGAAATGGCCCGGCGAACTCGGACGCACTCGTGAGCGATGCTCAGTCTCGCGCAACGGGTGTTCGGGTGTATATTGTGCGCCCGCCCGCGTCGTTCGGTGTCCACGGGCTTGCACTCAACCGCCAAAGCGAAGACCTGCGATGATCATCGGGGTTCCCAAAGAGATCAAGACGAACGAGAACCGCATCGCGCTGGTGCCCGCCGGGGCCGAGGCGCTGATCCAGTCTGGCCACACCGTGCTGGTGGAGCGCGGCGGCGGGCTGGGGAGCGGCTTCACCGACGAGCAGTACGAGTCGGTGGGTGCGCAGCTGCTCGACGTGGAAGACGTCTGGGCGCGCGCCGAGATGATCATGAAGGTGAAGGAGCCGATCCCCGTGGAGTACCCGCGGATCCGCGCCAACCAGGTGCTCTTCACCTACTTCCACTTCGCGGCCGACGAGACGCTGACGCGCGCCATCATCGACACGGGCTCGATCGCCATCGCCTACGAGACGGTACAGCTGCCCAGCAACGAGCTGCCGCTGCTCACGCCCATGAGCGAGGTGGCGGGGCGCATGGCCATCCAGGCCGGCGCCAAGTACCTGGAGAAGTACTACGGCGGCCGCGGCATGCTGCTGGGCGGCGTGCCCGGCGTGGCGCCCGCCAACGTGCTGATCATCGGCGGCGGCGTGGTGGGGATCAACGCGGCGAAGATGGCGGCGGGCTTCGGCGCCCGCGTCACCATCCTCGACCTGTCGCTGGAGCGCCTGCGCTACCTGAGCGACGTGATGCCGGCCAACGTGGAGATGATCTACAGCAACCGCCACAACCTGCTGGAGCGGCTGGAGCACGCCGACCTCGTGGTGGGCGCCGTCCTCCTCCCGGGCGCCAAGGCGCCCAAGCTGGTCAAGCGCGAAGACCTGAAGCTGATGAAGAACGGCTCGGTGATCGTGGACGTGGCGGTGGACCAGGGCGGCTGCGTGGAGACGATCCGTCCCACCACGCACGAGAACCCGATCTATGAGATCGACGGCGTGATCCACTACGGAGTGGCCAACATGCCGGGCGGCGTACCGCGCACCTCCACGCTGGCGCTCACCAACGCCACCTTCCCCTACGCCTCGCGCCTCGCGAAGCTGGGCTGGGAAGAAGCCTGCCGCCGCGACCGCTCGCTGCTGCTGGGGCTGAACATCGTGGCCGGCAAGGTGGTGTATCCCGGCGTGGCGGAGGCCTTCGGCATGCCGCTGACGCCGATCGACCAGGTGCTGGCGGCGAGCTGATCCGGGGCAGGGGACAGGTTACAGGAGACAGGGGACAGCCTGCGGCGTTCGTCGCGGTGCTGTCCCCCTCTCGTTTCCGCCCGCCCCGCCACCCACTTCTCTCGCCCACGCGAACTCCCCGCTGTTTGCAGGCTGTCCCCTGTCCCCTATTCCCTGTCCCCTGATGTTCGTCCGCTTCCGCCGGCTCCCCAGCAACCCCGACCTTCCGCTCCCCGCGCGCGCCACGCCCGGCTCGGCCGGCTTCGACGTGGCGAGCTGCGAGCCCGACTTCGTGCTGCGGCCGGGCGAGCGCCGGCTGGTGCACACCGGCTTAGAGATCGAGCTGCCGGCTGACGTGGAGTGCCAGGTGCGGCCCCGCTCCGGCCTCGCGCTGAAGCACGGGATCACCCTGCCCAACTCGCCCGCCACCATCGACCCCGACTACCGCGGCGAGCTGCGGGTGATCGTGTGGAACCTCGGTTCCGAGCCGGTGCCGGTGCCGCGCGGGATGCGCATCGCCCAACTCGTCTTCGCCCGCTTCGAGGTGCCCGGGATCGTGGAGGCTGACGAGCTGTCCGACAGCGGCCGCGGCACCGGGGGATTCGGGTCGACGGGGCACTGACCCGAATCGGGAAGCCCGCGCGTGAGCTATGCTTCATCCCGCTCCCAAGACGATGTGCGGGGTAGCAGGCGCGCTGAATCATTCACTGGCAGCGCATCCGTCACAGCACGAAGGGCCGGCATCCAGGCGGATGCCGGCCCTTCACGCCGTGACGGATCCCGGCCTGCCTCACGCGGAGCCAGCAGAGTCAGCGGTCAACGACGGATGACTCTGCTGACCCTGCGTGAGGATTCGCCGTTTTTCATCCTTCTCGGCGGCAACGATCTCCGCAGACCCCGGCATCAGCCGCGGGCCGCCTGGGGGCGGTGGCCGCCCACGAGCGCGGCGTCCATGTCCAGCGTCAGCCGTGACGACAGTTCCACCGAGCGCGCGCTGTCACCCGGAGCGCCGGCCAGCGCCGCGCGGCGGATGGCGCGGTACATCGCGTCGTAGGCCGAGAGCTTGTGCGCGCGTGCGCGGCGCAGCACGCCGTCGGTCGATTCGGCTACGTACACCATGCAGCTCTCGATGCGCACCGTACGGTCGTTGGCCCGAAGCTCCACGTGGTCCTGCACCCCGGTGCGCAGGCTGCCGCGATCGGTGAGCGTCATGCTGAAGTACGCGCCATTCTCCAGCTCCACCGTGGCGGTGACGGCGCCGTTGCGCGCCGAGTCCACCGTCCACCGGCGGGGCGGCGACCAGGCGTTCAGGAACAGGAAGTGGTCGATCCAGTGTGACCCGTTGGACAGCAGCCGCGAGCGCGATGCCGGCCAGCGGTACCAGTGCAGCGGCGGCAGCGGGATCTCGAACACCACGCAGTGATAGTCCACCGCTTCGCCGGGGCGCACCTGCAGGTCGTGCAGCGCCATGTCGTTGAAGCCGAGGTACCGCCGGTGGAAGCAGGCGAACAGGCGCGACGGACCGGGCCGCATGGCGTCGAGCAGCGCGTCCAGCTGCTCGTGGGTGGTGCAGGGCGGCTTCTCCACCACCGCGTAGGCGCCGCGGCGCAGCGCCTCCACGGCAAGGCCCGCGTGCGTGTGGTGGTAGCCGGCGATCAGCACGAGGTCGGGCGTCTCGTGCGGGCGCAGGGTGGGCGAGGTGTCCCAGGCGCGGTCTCGGGGACGCGGGTTGGGGATCTGCAGCGGGTCGATCTCGTGCACGGCCGTCACCCGCACCTCGCGGCCCAGCCGCGGGAGGCTGGTGACCTTGGCGTAGTTGCCGTAGCCGAACAGCACCGCCGTGAGCTCGCCCGGGCGAGGCTCCGGCCGCGGGGCGGGCACCGCCTCCACCACCCGCGCCCGGTCCGAAACGGGGAGCGCCACCGCCTCCCGCAGCCCCTGCGCGAGCAGCGCCGACTGGGCCCGGTCGAGCCAGCCGCGGCAGCAGTCCGCGTCCAGCTCCACGCCCGACTGGGGGCTCCATCCGCCCAGCCCAGCCCAGCCGCCCGCGGCGCCGTCGTCGCACCCGCGGTAGGCGATCGCGTCAGCCGGCGGCTCGGGCCATTGCCCGCCGGCGAGCGGGCGGACCAGCGCCGGCGGCAGCACCAGGCGCTCGGCGCACGCCGGGTGCGCCGGGGCGATGAACAGCACGCGTGTACCCACCGCCAGCCCGCCTTCGTCGGGCGCTTCCAGTACCTCGCCGACGCCGCAGGAGACGTACTTCTCGTTGCGTCCACATTCGGCGCTGCGCGAACGGACCCGCAGCCACACGTTGTGCACGCCCACCTCGCGCACGTAGGTGAGCAGCGCGCGCACCGTTCGACGCGGCGAGACGTACTGCCCGTGCAGACGCTCCAGGTTGCGAAGGGCCAGCACCTTTACGCGGTACTCCCCCGGCCCGCGATGCCAGTCCAGGTACCCGGTACGCCACTGTCCACCCACAAGGATCTTCATTCCAGCCGTCGCCCCAACCGCGTGTGGGATGATCCGGACGGCCAACGGGAACGCTCCCGCGGCGGCCGCACCATGTCGAGCTCTTCGAAACACGCACCGCCGCGGCGATTTGTGACGCTGCCGTGTTCCAGCCAGTGCCACCGGGGACCCGGACAAAAGAGGCCTCCTGGTCACCCCCCGGCCCGGAGGTGCATATAAATAGTCTAATACGAAGCGGGGCGAGGTGCGAGTGCGAAGCGTGGCCAGGCTGCTGCTATTCCACGCACGCCCCGCCCGGTCGGCCAGCCAGGCCTGGCGCCGACCCGTGCGCAGACGGACGCGGACGGCGGCGACGGGAGTGGTGACGACCCGCGTCGGCAGCGGGCGGGGCACCGGAGGATCCTGGCGGCCGGGTGCTCAGCCGGCCCTGGCCGCGGGGGGGATGCACGAAGGGCCGCATCCACGCGGATGACGGCCCTTCGCGTCTCGGCCGGGGCTTCGCCGTGGCAGGCACGGCGAAGCGAGCCGGCCCGGCGTCACTCCGGCGCGGCGATGGCGCAGGTGGTGGCCGTCGAAGGCGGCGGACAGAACGCGGCGCGGTACGACGCGCCGGTGGTGCAGCCGCACGACGCGTAGGGCGGGGTGGGCGCGAACTCGTGCCCCTGCACCGTTCCCTCGTCCACACCCTGTGAGGCGATGGGGAACGAGTCGACGGCCAGCGTCTCGACGTCCAGCTTCAGCTTGTTCATCAGCCCTCCAGTGCAGGAAGTCCCGTCCCGGACCCGTGCGCCCGCCGCTCCTGTTGTGCAGCGGGCGCGAGGGTGTCCGGGGAGTGTGCCATCCGATTTAACCACGGCGGCAAACGAGTGCAACCCTCTGGTGGCAGATCGATCCGGATAGGTTAATCTGCGACATGGGAGCGGCGTGCCAGTCTGCGACGCGCCGGGAGGCAGGGGAGCACGGCGCGCGGCGGAGGAGAGCTCCGCCGCGCATCGTACGTTCCGCTCAGGGCGTGCAGGGGCAGCAGGTAGGATTGGTCTTCAGCGTGGTGACGCCGCAGAACGGCAGCGTTGCCACCCCTTCGTGGGCGTGCACCGTCCCCACGCCGTCGTCCACGCCGGCCGAGGTGGGAAACGAGTCCACCACCAGCCGGTCGCAATCCAGCGTCAGCTTCGTCATCCCGATTCTCCGCGTCGCGAGGGAAAGACTGCCCGGCGGCGTAGAAGGCGGCGTGCGCCTTCGCGGGGCCGTACCGGGCCGGCGAACGCCGCGGAAGAGCGCATGCGGGATGCCATACCGGCACGGCGAGCACCTGGATGCCGGTCATGACGAGAAGCACAGGTTCCGTGCGGGTTTTCGAGTTCGGGTGAAACGCTCCGGACGACGGAGAGGAGAGGTGCTGCCGCAACGCGCACCGATTTTGGGAAGCGTGCTGCCCCGAAAATCACAAATGGAAGGCGGGCGGCGGCAACGCGGCGCACTCCCGCATCCCGCGCATCCGGCCGGCACACCGGCTCGCACCGGATGTCCGCGTGATGGCAGAACCGCCGCCGGGAGGACGCGGGTCTGCGGCGGCAATTGCTCTCCGCGTGGCCCACCGCTCTCGAACCGTGCGTCGCGTCGCTTCGATGCTTGGCCGGGGGGTATGCCACGGGCATGGCGTCCGGGTTGGACCACGGTCCGCCCCGGGCTCCGCGTCAGCCGTGACCCGCCGCGGCGGGCTGCGCGGTTGCGTGCACGGCGCCCGTGGCGCGGCGTGCCTCCAGCACCTGCTCGATCACCGCACCGATCCCGTCGCGCCTGCGTGCGAACGAGAAGCGGTCGACCACGCGGGCGCGGGCGCGGCGGCCCAGGTCGGCGCGCAGCCCGGGATCGTCCAGGAGGCGCAGCGTGGCCTCGGCGATCTGCTCGGGGCGCGTGCCATCCACCATCACGGCGGCGTCGCCCACCACGGCCGGGACCTCGCCGGCGGGGCTGGTCACCACGGGAGCGCCGCAGCTCATCGCCTCCACGATGGCCAGCCCGAATCCCTCGTGCCGCGTGGGCTGCAGGTACACGCCGCAACGCTGCATCAGCGCCACCTTCTCCTCGAAGGTGATCGCGCCGGGAAACTCGATGCGGTCGCCGAACCCTGTCTCATCCGCCAGCCTGCGCAGGGTGGGGTAGTGCGCGGTATGCTCGCCGGCGATCACGAAGCGGGTGGCCGGCCGCGCGGCGCACACCCGCGCCGCCGAGCGGATCAGCTCCGGCAGGCACTTGCGCCGGCTGTTGGCGGCCTCGGTCCACGAGACGGTGAACACCAGGTCGGGGTCGCGCTCCGCTTCGCCGGGGCGGAAGTGCTGCGTGTCCACCGTCAGGGGGAGATAACGGGCGTTGCGGATCGGCAGCCGCCCGCCGAACCTCTCCAGCTCGCGGCGCGAGACGAACACGTTGGCGTCGGCGCTGGCCAGCGTGTGCCGGATGAGCCAGCGGTGCGCGGCGGGCCGGGCGTCGAAGGGCCGGCCCTCCAGCACCCCGCCCACCACCACCGGCTTGCGCATGAGACGGGCGAGCGCCGCCGGCGCGAACGCCCACGACCACCACCACACGTAGTAGAGATCGGCCGGGCGGAGCTCCCGGATGCGGCTGGCCACCACCACCTCGTGCCCCAGCTCGCGCAGCGCGCGGATATCCTGCGCATAGAACCCGTTGCGTTGCAGAACCTGGGGCGATGCGACACGTGCGAAGAAACAGATCCGGGCCATCGGGTAGGGCAATGTGTACGGGAACGAGCGAGGCCACCCCGCCCCCGCTCCCCGGACGCGTCCCGTATGAGCGGTGCGCGCCGGGAGCAGGGATACGCAGGGTGGCCACAGACGACAGGAGGCCTTCCGGCGCAGCAAAAAACCGGTTCGGCCCTCGTGCCACAACGCGGCGGGGACAGGTGGCACGCGCGCCGTCCGCGGCGGAGGCGCCGCCGCCGCCGTGGCCCCGCGCGGGCGGCGGCACCCAAATCGTTACGCGGCAAGCCGTTCCACCTCGGCGTGGGCGCGAAGCCCGCCCCGCCGCTCCGGCCGTGCGGGAAACACATGTTCAGCGGCGAACGGGATCAACGGCTCGGCTGCACGCGCCCCCGCATCGCCCCTGTGATGGGCTGTGATGGAGAGTTTGAACCGTGAGCGGACGACACCGCCCCCATCTCCACTCCGTCCATAGTGCGGTGAGGGAAGAAGCCGGGCGGACTCGGGGAGAAGGAACGACACCCGTTCGGCAGGTTGCGCGCGCATTCCCTTCAGCTTCCTGCGGACGAGATGACTCGTGCCGAATCCGCGGGACGGATGTTGGAATCGAGGCCCCGTGATGGGTCACACAGAGGCACGGAGACACGGAGAACTGCTTGTCGTTCCTCCGTTTCCTCCGTTCCTCCGTGTGACGTTCTGCCGTAGCGATGCTCCCGAATGCACGGTCGACGGCCGATCGGGCATGGTACCGGGATCGGGAAAAGACCTGCCTCACGCGGAGTCGGCGGGATCAGCAGAGAACTGCGGTCTTCTCCGCTGACTCTGCTGACCCTGCGTGAGGCTTCGCTGTTGGTTCACCGGTCCACCAACAGCGCGCGGCGGCCGGGCTTCGAAAGGCCGGCCTTCCAGCACCCCGCCGAGCGGGTCCGGAGCCTGCGAGACCCCGCGGAAATCGATCGGCCGCCGCCGCCCGCCCGGGCTCGGAGACGCGTGGGGTGGACCCGCGCCGGGGCCGGCCGGGCGCGCCCGCGACGACCGGCGTGCCGGTCCCGGGCACCCCGGCATGCCGCGTGCATGGGGCGTGGCTCGCGGCGCGGCGAAAGCCTTGGCCGCGCTTCGGGTTGCGGGCGGTGGAGGGCGGGCGTAGCTTTTTCGGGTTCCGCAACTCCATTCGCACACTCAGGGCGGCTCCGGCCGTCCGATCGGTGTCCGGCGCGCGCCCGAAGTTGCGCGCCGGCGGGAAAGTCTGGTCCGCTCATGGCTTTAGGCTGGTTCAAGAAGGGCAGCTTCCTCCCCGTCAACGACATCGCCGTTGACCTGGGGACCGCTAACACCCTGATCTACGTGAAGGGCGAGGGGATCGTCCTGAACGAGCCCTCGGTGGTGGCGCTCGACAAGGCCAGCGGCAAGCCCAAGGGGATCGGCCTCGAAGCCAAGCGGATGCTGGGCCGCACCCCCGAGGGGATCCTGGCGGTGCGCCCGCTCAAGGACGGCGTGATCGCCGACGTGGACGTGACCGAGATCATGCTCCGCTACTTCCTGCAGAGCGTGACCTCCAAGCGGCTGCTGAAGCTGAAGCCCACGGTGGTGGTGGGCGTGCCCAGCGGCATCACCGAGCTCGAGCGGCGCGCGGTGCGCCAGAGCGCGGCGGCCGCGGGGGCCAAGGAGGTGTACATGGTGGCCGAGCCCATGGCGGCCGCCATCGGCGTGGGGCTGCCGGTGGAGACGCCCACCGGCAACATGGTGATCGACATCGGCGGCGGCACCACCGAGATCGCGGTGATCGCGCTCAGCGGCATCGTCTGCGACACCTCGATCCGGGTGGGCGGCGACGAGATCGACATCGCCATCGTCACCTTCCTGCGCAAGAACTACAACCTGATGATCGGCGAGGCCACGGCCGAGGCGGTCAAGATCCAGATCGGCAGCGCCTTCAGCACCGGCGACGAGCGGGAGATGGACGTGAAGGGGCGCGACCTGGTCTCGGGGATCCCCAAGACGGTGCGAGTGCACTCGCAGGAGATCCGCGAGTGCATCCAGGAGCCGATCCAGGCGATCGTGGAGGCGGTGCGGCGCGCGCTCGAGATCACGCCGCCCGAGCTGGCCAGCGACATCGTGGACCGGGGGATCGTGATGACCGGCGGGGGCGCGCTGATCCGCGGGCTCGACGTGCTCATCGCGCGCGAGACCAACCTGCCGATCCACGTGGACGAGGAGCCGCTCACCTGCGTGGTGCGCGGCGCGGGGCGAATCCTGGACGACATCACGAAGTACAGAGGAGTGTTGGCCTCCTGAGCACCTTTCGACCCTACCTGCGCGGGACCGGCGACCGGGCCCGCAAGCGCGACCTGGGCGTGACCGCCGCCTTCGCGGCGCTGTCGCTGCTGCTGATCGCGATCCCGCCGGCGTACCGTGACGCGGTGGGCCACGCCATCCGCAGCACCGTGCTGTACCCGGTGATGGCGATGCAGCACGGCTCCAGCGACCGCGCCGGCCGCTACGCCGATGCCAGCCGCCTGCGCGCCGAGCGCGACTCGCTGGCCAGCTACCTGGTGGGGCAGAGCAACCTGGCCGCCGAGAACCGCGAGTTGCGCGCGCTCCTGGGCTTCCGCCCGCGGCTCACCTACTCGTTCATCCCCGCCGAGGCCGACCGGCTGAGCGGGCCGGGGAGCGACGGGACGCTGCGGCTGTCGGTGGGAAGCACCGACGGCGCCAAGATGGACGCGCCGCTGGTGACCGCCGAGGGGCTGGTGGGGAAGATCTCGCGCCTGGCCGAGACCGCTTCGCTGGCCATCGACTGGACCCGCGAGGGCTTCGCGGTGGCGGTGATGACGGTGGACGGCGAGACCTACGGCATCGCCACCCCCGCCGACGGGCCACACAACGAGCGGGTGCTGGCGCTCACGCCGGTGGCCTTCCACACCGTGCCCGACACCGGCTCGCTGGTGGTGACCTCGGGCGACGGCGGGCTCTTCCCGCGGGGGATTCCCGTGGGCAAGGTGATCGGGCAGGGGAAGCAGGCCGGCGGCTGGCAGCGCACCTACTACATCCGCCCGCTGGTGAACCCCGCGCAGATGGGCCACCTGCTGGTGCTGGGCGACCCGCAGCCGGGCCGCAGCGACCAGGACCTGGCCGCCGCCTGGGGGGTGCGCCTGATGCAGACGCAGGTGGCCGACACCACCGCCCGCGCCGTGGCGCCCGACGCCGCGTCGCCCATGGCCCCGCAGCGGCCGCGCCCAGCCCAGTCGGCTGCGCCGCGCCCACGTCCGCGTCCCAGGGCCGTGGACCCCACGCCCGAGCTCCCGGGGCAGCCGGTGTTCCCCGGCCAGCCCCGCGTGCCCCCCGGCTTCCAGCCGCCGGCGCGGCCGTGAGCGAACCCCAGCGGTTGAACAGGAGCGGAGGATGACGGAGGGGACGCGCTGGAAGTTCGTGGTGTTCGTGGCGGCGCTGGTGGTGCTGCACTTCGTGCTGCGGGTGGGGGTGGGGCTGGGGTTCCTGGCGCCCGACCTGCTGGTGATCGCGCTGCTGCTGGCTTCGCGCCGGCTGCGCCCGGGCACGGCCGCCGCCCTGGGGTTCTTCCTGGGGCTGCTGGAGGGCGCCGCCAACGACTACATCCTGGGGGCGGCGTCGCTGGCGCTGGCGGTGCTGGGCTACCTGGGCTCGCGCTCGCGCGAATGGCTGGCGGGCGACGACCCGCTCACGCTGGTGGCCTTCTTCTTCGCCGGCACGCTGCTCTACAACCTGCTGCTCTACGTGCTGCTGGCCGTCAGCGGCGCGGGCGGCTCGCTGATGGCGCTGCTCATCCCCTCGCTGCTGGCCTCGCTCTACGCGGCCGCCGTGGGGCTGGGCGCCAGCACCCTGTACCGCACCCTGGCATGAGGGTGAGCGTGCGCGTGCCCCATGGACCCAAGCCCCGTGTGACCCGGTGAGGCGCTACCGTTCGCTGCAGCTCGGCGACCCCATCCTGTTCGGCCTGGTGGTGACGCTGGCCATGTTCGGCATCGCCATGATCTACAGCGCCGGCGTGCTGGACGTGCCCGACCGCTCGGTGGTGGGCGCGTGGCGGCAGCAGCTCATCTGGTTCTCGCTGGCGCTCATGCTGATGCCGCTGATCCTGCGCGTGCCGGTGGGGTGGCTGGAGTGGGGGGCGCAGCCGGCCTACGCGCTGGCGCTGGTGCTGCTCCTGGCCACGCTCTTCTTCGGCGGCGGGCGGGGGACGGCGGCCAGCACCAAGAGCTGGCTGATCATCGGCCCGCTCACCCTGCAGCCGGCCGAGGTAGCCAAGATCGCCACGGCCATGATGCTGGCGCGGGTGCTGGGCGAGTGGCGCGAGCCGCCCAAGACGCTGTGGGGGCTGTGGAAGCCGATCGTGGTGGTGATGCTGCCGATGGGGCTGGTGATGCTGCAGCCCGACCTGGGCTCGGCGCTGGTGTTCGCGTCGATCCTGGTGTGGTGCCTGTTCTGGGCCGGCACGCCGCTGGTCACCATCTTCTTCCTGGTGTCGCCGATCCTCTCGCTCTTCCTGTCCATCTCGTGGCAGGTGTGGGGGATCTACATCGTGCTGCTGCTGATCGTGCTGCTCAGGCGCGACGCCTTCCTCTCGGAGAAGGCCACCATCTGGCTGGCCAACGCCATGGCGGGCGCCCTGGCGCTGCCGCTGTGGAACAAGCTGCAGCCGTACCAGAAGAACCGCTTCATGGTGTTCCTGGACCCCATGATCGACCCGCGGGGCGCCGGGTACAACCTGATCCAGAGCCGCGTGGCCATCGGCAGCGGCGGGTGGCTGGGGCGCGGCTGGCTGCACGGCCCGCAGAAGCGCGGCGCCTTCCTCCCCGAGCAGCACACCGACTTCATCTTCGCGGTGATCGGCGAGGAGCTGGGGTTCATCGGGGTGCTGGCGGTGCTGGGCACCTTCGGCCTGATCTTCTGGCGGCTGGTGAAGATCGCCGAGAAGAGCAACGACCCGTTCGCCAGCCTGGTTCCCATCGGCCTGTTCGGCAGCTGGTTCGCGCACGTGCTGATCAACGTGGGGATGACGGTGGGGATCATGCCCGTCACCGGCATCCCGCTCCCCTTCATCAGCTACGGCGGCTCGTTCCTGCTGGTCAACCTGTTGGCCGTGGCGGTGATCCAGCGGGTGGCCGCGGAGACCGGCCGCGCTCGCTGACGTAGTACGAGAGTACGAGAGTACGAAAGTGCGGGGTTGAGCCGACGGGGCTGTTCCGTCGCCCGCCACCCCCACCTGTGCGGGACGGCCGGCGTAACCCGCAACACTCTCACCCTCGTACGCTCGCACTCCGTACTTCGCACTTTCGTACTTTCTCACTTTCCCGACTCCATGGCCTGGTTCCGCAAGCCCAAGACGCGCCTGCAGGCATCCGACAAGCGCGACCTTCCCGGCGACGTGTGGGAGAAGTGCCCGCGCTGCGGCGAGATCCTGTACCGCGAAAAGCTGAAGGAGAACTGGCAGGTGTGCCCCAACTGCGGGCACCACCACCGCCTGAACGCCGACGGCTACGTGAGCCTGCTGATCGACGAGGGCACCTTCCGCGAGACCGACCGCGACCTGCGCTCGGGCGACCCGCTCCAGTTCGTGGACCTCAAGCCCTACCGCGAGCGTCTGGCCCAGGCCGAGCGCAAGAACCCGCACGGCGAGGCGGTGATCACCGGCGACGGGAAGCTGGAGGGGATCCCGGTGTGCCTGGGAGTGATGGACTTCTCGTTCATCGGCGGGTCGATGGGCTCGGTGGTGGGCGAGAAGCTGGCCCGCGCCGGCCTGCGCTCGCTGGAAACGCGCGCGCCGCTGCTGATCGTCTCGGCCAGCGGCGGGGCGCGGATGATGGAGGGGATCTTCTCGCTCATGCAGATGGCCAAGACCAGCGCCGTGCTCTCGCGCCTGGCCGAGGAGGGGATCCCCTACATCGCGATCCTCACCGACCCCACCACCGGCGGGGTGACGGCCAGCTACGCCATGCTGGGCGACGTGAACGTGGCCGAGCCGCAGGCGCTGATCGGCTTCGCGGGCCCGCGGGTGATCGAGCAGACCATCAAGCAGGAGCTGCCCGACGGCTTCCAGCGCTCGGAGTTCCTGCTGGAGCACGGGATGCTCGACCTGATCGTGGACCGCCGGAAGATGAAGGCCGAGATCGCCCGCGTCCTGCGCCACATGCTGGGCCTCCCCGCCCCCGAGGAGTTCGCCGGCGCCGAGGCGTAGGCGCGCCGAGGCCGAGATTCGTGGCTCGACCGGAGTGCAGTCGACCTGGATACTTCGCCGGGCCAGGCGACACGAGCCCGAGCCGCGGTGGCGATGAACCAGCCGGCGCGAAGCGCCCCATGTCCCTTCCCCAGGCCATTTTGGGGGAAGGGACAGGCGCCGCCAGGCGCCAGGGTGGGGGCCCTCGCGGCGCCCTGCCTTCGCATCGGAACTCGCTGATTTGACGAAACACCCATGCTCCCCCTCGCGCCGCCTCGACCGTGGCGCGGGGGGGAGCCTGCTGACGGGGACGATGGGGATGACGAGCGACGAGCCGGGCGCGTGGATGTTCGCGAAGGGCGACGGGAGCATCCGCTGGGGGCTGGAGCGCACCGAGGCGCTGCTCGCCGGCGTGGGCCACCCGCACCGGCGCTTCCGCAGCCTGCACGTGGGCGGCACCAACGGGAAGGGCTCGGTGGCCGCGCTGGCCGATGCCGCGCTGCGGGCGGCCGACCCGGCGCGCATCGTGGGCCTCTACACCTCGCCGCACCTGGTGAGCTTCGAGGAGCGCATCCGCATCGGCGGGCGGCCGGTGGAGCGCGAGCTGCTGCTGGCGTGCGAGGCGCGGCTGCGGCCGGCCATCGAGCGCACCGGCGCCACCTTCTTCGAGGGCACCACGGCCATCGCCTTCCTCTGCTTCGCCGAGGCGGGGGTGGAGGTGGCGGTGGTGGAGGTGGGGCTGGGCGGGCGGCTCGACTCCACCAACGTGATCGTGCCCGAGGCGTGCGCGATCACCGGGATCGCCCGCGACCACACCGAGTTCCTGGGCGAGTCGCTGGAGGAGATCGCGTTCGAGAAGGCGGGGATCCTAAAGCCCGGCGTTCCCGCCGTCACCGGCGAGACGGCGCCCGGGCCGCTCGCCGTGCTCCAGCGCCGCGCGGAGGAGGTGGGCGCGCCGCTACTGGCGCTGGGCGGCGACGTGGTGGACGACGTGCGGGTGTCGCTGGAGGGGACGCGCTTCGAGCTGGAGTCGGAGCGCTACGGGAGCCGCGAGGGCTTCACGTCTCTCGTCGGCGCGCACCAGGCGCGCAACGCCGCGGTGGCGGCCGACCTGCTGGGCCTGCTGCCGCGTGACCTGCGGCCTTCGTGGGACGCGGTGGAGGCCGGCTTCGCGGGCGTGCGCTGGCCGGGGCGGCTGAAGGTGGAGCGGCTGCGGGGGACCACGTGGGTGCTGGACGTGGCGCACAACCCGGCGGGGGTGGCCAGCCTGGCCGCCTCGCTCGACGCGCTGCGCCTGCCGAAGCCCGTGGTGCTCGTGACCGCCATCCTCAACGACAAGGCGTGGGACGAGATGCTCCCGCCGCTGCTGGCGCGCTGCGACGCGGCGGTGCTCACCGTCGCGCCCTCGTCGCCCCCGGAGCGCCGGTGGGACCCGGCGGCCGCCGAGGCGCGGGTCGGCGCGGTGGCCGGGGTGCCGGTGCGTGTCATCCCCGACTTCGCCGCCGCCATCGCGCGCGCCGAGACGATGGCGCCCCACGGCACCATCGTCGTCACCGGCTCCGTCTTCACCGTGGGTAGCGCGATGCAGGAGCTGGGGATCCCGGTCTTCTGATCGAACCCAAACGAAAATAGGCCTCACGCAGAGTCAGCAGGGTCAGCAGAGAAACTGCGGTTGTTCTCTGCTGACTCCGCTGACTCTGCGTGAGGCCGCTGTTTAACCCATCCTCCGTCACGCCACCGCCGGCCGGTCCACCGAGCCGTAGGCGGTCTCCGCCACCTGCGGCGTCACCTCGCGATGGCGGTCGGCCCACCAGGCCCACAGCGGCAGCAGCCACGTCGCCAGTGCCGCCCACGCCACGGTGCGCGCATCGCCGGGCGGGGGGCTGAAGACGTTGGCGAAGTAGACCCCGGCGTAGAACACCATCAACCCCCAGAACGCCCATCGCCCCACTCCGTCGCGCGGCCGAGAGGTGCCCAGGTAGATGGCGAGACACACGCCGAAGAGCACCAGCTCCACGCACATCGTCAGCGGCACCGAGTGCCACATCCCCAGCCCTACCCGCGGGCCGCCGGGCCACAGCGGCAGGTCGGGGCGGTGCGTGGCCCAGTCGAGCACCCAGTGGCTCAGCACCAGCACGCCCACCGTCCACCCGCCGTATCCATAGCGGCTCACGGCGAAGTAGCCCACCCCCGCCTGCAGCGACCACCCCAGCACCGCCAGCAGGCTGTGCGAGATGGGGTAGGAGACGAAATCGAGCGGGGTGAACGCAGTGTTGCCGGGGTCGATCACCACGCGCTCCCACCCCAGCAGCAGCAGGATGGGCCAGAGCAGGTCGAGGAAGGTGGCGGCGGCGAGCAGCACGCCCAGCGAGGTGCGCGGCGCCGCGCGCTTGCCCGCGAGCGCGACCGCGGCGTGGCCGATGAACATGGCGAGTGGGGAGGTGCGGGTTGGGGCGGCGCGGGGAAGGCGAGGCGAGCGGGGGCGAGCCCTGGTTGATTCCGCATCGCCCGATCGTCCTCGCGCAGGCGCGGCTCGCTCAGGGTGCCGCTGGCCCAAGCTAATCCGCCGCCCGGTGTTTCGCACGCCTCCGAGGCCCCGCTCTGGCCCTCCGCTGCCTTCGGGTGAGGCAGTTTCTGCGGATGCCGGTCGTCGGGATTCGGCTACACCGGCTTCAGGAACTCGACCTTGATGGTGCGCGTGCCGTGGCCGGCGAAGTCGACCTCGGCGCGGTCGCCGTCCAGCGCCATCACCATCCCCTCGCCGAAGGTGGCGTGCGCCACCTCCTCTCCCACCGAGAAGGCCGGCGCGGGCACCTCGTCCACCAGCGGCGGCGGGACCACGCGGTCCACGATCGCCTCGCGGCGGGCGCCCGAGGCGGCCTTGTGCTTGGCCTTGGGCGCCGCCTTGTCGTTGTCGCAGTGGCCGCACACGAAGCCTTCCGCGCGCTCCTCGCCGAAGTACTCCAGGATCATCTTCGTGCGGCAGCGCGCGGTGCGGCAGTAGGAGATCATCTGATCGAGCTTGGCGCGGTCGCGCTGGCGGCGCTCCTCGTAGTCGGTCAGCTCGCGGCTCAGGTCGGCGGCGGTCACGTCGGGCGCCGTGCGCTCCCACACGCCGCCGCGGTGCTCGCGCACCATCCCATGGCGCTTGAGCAGGGTGAGCACGATGCGCACCTTGCGCCGGGGCACGCCGGCCATCTCGGCGATGGCGTCCAGCTCGCGCTTCTCGTCGGCCGCCATGGCGTTGACGATGCGGGCCGTGGCGATCGCCTCTTCCAGGTCGGGATACTTGCCGCCCAGGAAGTAGCCCTGCACGGCGCTGTCTTCCACCCGGTAGAACAGGGTGCAGCGCGCGGGAAGCCCGTCGCGCCCGGCGCGGCCGGCCTCCTGGTAGTAGGCCTCGATCGAGCCGGGGAAGTGGTAGTGGATCACGAAGCGGATGTCGGGCTTGTCGATCCCCAGGCCGAAGGCGTTGGTGGCGATCACCGCCTTCACCTGGCCCGCCATGAAGCGGTCCTGCGCCTCGTGCCGCTCGGCCGCGCTCAGCTTGCCGTGGTACAGCGCCAGCCCGTAGCGCCGGCCGAACTCCTCGTGCAGCCGCTCGGCCTCCTTGACCGTGGCCACGTAGACGATGCCGGTGCCCTGCGAGTTGCGCAGATAGCGGTCGAGCGCGGCGTCCTTCTCGCTGTCGTTGACGGTGGGCACCACCTCCAGGAAGAGGTTGGGGCGCACCAGCTCGGCCACGTGCACGTAGGGGTCGGTCATCCGCATCTGGCGGATGATGTCGTCGCGCACCTCGGGGCTGGCGGTGGCGGTCAGCGCCATCACCGGCGGGCGGCCCAGGCGCTCGGCCACGGCGCCCAGCATCATGTAGTCGGGGCGGAAGTCGTGCCCCCACTGGCTCACGCAGTGCGCCTCGTCCACCACGAACAGGCTCACCTTGCGCTCCAGCAGCAGTTCGAAGAAGTCGCGGTCGCGGAAGCGCTCGGGGGTCACGTACAGGATCTTCCCCTCGCCCGCCACCGCCGCCTCGGCCTGGCGCTTCTCGGCGGCCTTCTGCGACGAGTTGATGGTCCACGCGTCCACGCCCAGCTCGTCGAGCTTGTCGGTCTGGTCCTTCATCAGCGCGATGAGGGGTGACACCACCACGGTGAGCCCGGGGAGGAGCAGGGCGGGGAGCTGGTAGATCAGGCTCTTCCCCGCGCCGGTGGGCATCACCACCAGCACGTCGCGCCCGTCGAGCACCGTGCGGATCGTCGCTTCCTGCCCCGCGCGGAACTCGGGAAGGTTGAACTCGGAGCGGAGGGTGGACAGCAGGTCCACCCGCTCGGCCTGGGTCACGCTCAAGGGGATCTCTCGGTTGGGTGCTTCCGGCGCCCTGCACGAACGGCGGCCTCGAAGAGCAAGGGCCGGACCAAGATCCGCGCCTGCGCCCGCGGCTCCCGCGCGTCCTCACGACTCCTCGAGGGACGGCTCTCGCGGAGGCACGGGGGACACGGGGAACGGCGCGCGACTCTCCGTGCTCTCCGTGTCCACCCGGAGAAATCGGCGATTTCGCCGATCCACGATGGAGTCTGGAGCGTGGAACGAGATCCTTCCGCAGCCGGCCGGCGCGCGGCATGTTGCCGATCGTCCATCCCGTCTTCCTCCATCCCGCCGGCCGGATGCCTTCGCTGAAGACGCTGCTCATCGGCACGCCGCTGTATCGCCCCGCGCGCGCGGTGCGCCGGCTCTTCCGGGGGCGAGAGCGGCGGCGGCGCGAGCGACACACGATCGCCTTCTACCGCGCGCTGCTGCCGGAGGGCGCGCGGGTGTTCGACATCGGCGCCAACGTCGGCTACGTGGCCGAGGCGCTGCAGCGCGCGGGGGCGCGGGTGGTGGCGGTGGAGCCGCAGCCCGGGTGCCTGGCCGAGCTCCGCGCGCGCTGCGGCGGGCGGGCGGGGTTCGTCGCCGTCCCCGGCGTGGTGGGCCGCGCGGCGGGGACGGCTACCCTGTACCTGCGCCCGCACCACGCCGCGTCCAGCTTGCGGCGCGACTGGCTGGGAGAAACGGTGGGCACTCTGGAGGTGCCCATGACCACGCTGGCGGAGCTGATCGAGCGCTTCGGCGTGCCGGCGTACTGCAAGGTGGACGTGGAAGGCGCGGAGGAAGACGTCTTCGCCACGCTCCCGCATCCGCTGCCGCCCGTCTCGTTCGAGTACCACCGCTCCGGCCTCGACCGCGCCGCGGCGTGCCTGGAGATGCTGTCGAGGGATGCGGACGCGGAGGTGAACCTGAACCACGCCGGGCCGCTCCGCTTCGCGCTGCCGCGGTGGATCCCCGCGGACGAGTTCCGGGCCGGGATGATGGAGCGCCTCGGCCACCCGTCTGCCCCGACCTACGGCGACATCTGGGTGCGGACGAAGCCTTCTTCATGAAGACAGTCGGACGGATGGCTCACGCAGAGCAACGGAGGAGCAGAGAACGCGCGTTGGTCTCTGCTCCTCTGTTGCTCTGCGTGAGAGTTTTGAAGGAGAACGGCCGGGATGATGGATCCGCGGATCGAGATTCAGGCCGGGGTGGAGGAGCGGGGGCGAAGGCGGCGCAGGAGGGCCGCGGCCAGCAGCCGCCACGGCGCGAGCGACGCGGGGCGCATCCACGCGGAATAGAGGATCCAGCCGAGAGCGCGCAGCGGCTCGCGGTTGCCCATGCGCTTGCGTGCGGCCCACACCGCGTACTCACCCTGGCGCCGGCGGCAGATCCGCACCGACGTCCTCCCCGGCCGCATCGCCACGTGCTTGCGGTACACGCGGATGAAGTACTCGTCCACCTCCAGCTTCGAGTGGCCCCAGCTGGCGCTGTGCAGGCGCACGCGCACCAGCGGCTCGTCCAGCGCGGTGCAGGGCGAGCGCGCCGCCAGCCGCAGCTCCAGGTCGTAGTCCTGGCAGTAGCGCAGCGTGTCGTCCGAGCCGCCGATCTCCTCCAGCAGCGCACGCTCCACCACCAGCGAGGGGATGGCCACCCGCGCCTCGTGCGCGAGCAGCGCGTCGTAGATCCACCCCGACATCGGGTACCAGGGGGCGAAGCGCTCGGGCGGGAGCGTGGCCCCCGTCTCGTCCATCAGCTCGCAGCGGCTGTAGCTCCAGCGGGCGGCGGGGTCGGCGGCGTGCGCGCTCAGGTGGCGCTGGAGCTTGTCCGCGCGCCAGGTGTCGTCCGAGTCCTGGAACGCCACCCAGCGGCCGCGCGCCTGGCCCAGCGCGGTGTTGCGCAGCAGGCCCAGGTTGGCGGCGTGCGGCATGGCGATGCGCCGCACCCGCGGGTCTTCGCGCCCCAGCGCGTCGAGGTATTCGGCGGTGCCGTCGGTGGAGCCGTCGTCCACCACCAGCAGCTCCCAGTCGCCAAAGGTCTGCGCGCGCACCGACGCCACGGTTTCCTCCAGCAGCCCCATGCGGTTGTAGGTGGGGAGGATGATGGAGACGAGCGGGTCGGACATGATGGGCGCGCGGGTGGGGCGATGCGAGGAGGCAGATCGGTGTTGGATGAGAGGATAGGACCCCGCGGCGCGCGGGAACAGGCCCGTGTCTGCCTCACGGCTGGGCCGCACCCGGCGGCTGTCGATCGTTGAGCGGCGATGGCACCTCCGCCGGCTCGGCGCGCCGTGGCGATGGGGGTGCGCGGCCGGTAGATTCAGGCGTTCGCCGGAGCTCGACCGCACCCGCACCTCGCGCCGCACGGCTGATGGCCGACACCACCCACGCTCCCCAAGCAGACGCCGCCCGCCGCGGCAAGTTCATCGTGCTGGAAGGCATCGACGGCGCGGGGACGACCACGCAGCTGAACGTGCTGCGCGACCACTTCCGCCGCGCGGGGCGCCGGGCGTTCTTCACGCACGAGCCCAGCGACGGCCCCGCGGGGATGCTGATCCGCCTGGCGCTGCAAAAGCGGCTGGTGGGCGCCAACTACGACCTGCACGACCCCGCCGACGCGCCGCCCGCCGCCGCCGCGGCGTTCGACCCCGGCGCCCTCGCCCTGCTCTTCGCCGCCGACCGCGCCGACCACATGGCGGCGCAGGTGCTGCCCAACCTGCAGGCCGGCCGCGACGTGGTGTGCGACCGCTACCTCCTCTCCACGCTGGCCTACCAGGGCCAGCACGCCGAGCTCGAGTGGCTGCTGGAGATCAACCGCCCCGCCATCGTCCCCGACCTCACCCTTTTCCTGGACGTGCCCCCGGGCGAGGCCGAGGAGCGGATGCGCGGCTCGCGCTGGAAGAAGGAGATCTTCGAGACGCTGGAGCAGCAGCGCCGCATCCGCTCGCGCTACCTGGAGCTGATCCAGCGCCACATCCCCAAGGTGGGGCGGGTGGAGATCGTGGACGCCTCGCGCACCGCGGCCGAGGTGTCCACCGACCTGCTCGCCCTGGTGGACTCGTTTCTGGACAGCGCCGGCGCGGGCGCATCCGCCACGGAAGGGCGCCCCGCGAGCGGAGAGATGTAGTAGCCGGAGCCGGAAGCCGCGAACTGCCACGGTTTTTCTAAGTGCTTGCAGTGATGTGATTTGACGCATGCGCGCCCACGGGCGTGCGCGCATGTGGTCGGTCTGGAACGGCACCGTGCTTGCACAGGCGAGTGTACGAAACTACCAGTTCCGAATATCTGGGACGCCCCCGACGGGAGGATGAGGACATGAACGTGATGGTCAAGAAGCTCTCCGTGGCCGCCTGCGCGACTGCGCTGATGAGCGGCTGTGCATCGATGAACAACACGCAGCGTGGCGGGGCGATCGGCGCCGGCGCGGGCGGCGCGATCGGCGCGGTGATCGGCAACAACACCGGCAGCACGGCGCGCGGCGCCATCATCGGTGCGGTGCTGGGCGGCGCGGCCGGCGCGGTGATCGGCCACCAGATGGACCGCCAGGCCACCGACCTGAACCGCGACCTGGGCCAGAACGCCACCGTGGAGCGCGTGGGCGAGGGCATCGCCGTGACCTTCGCGTCGGGGATCCTGTTCCCCTTCGCCCAGGCCGACGTCCTTCCCGCCGGCCGCGAGAACCTGCGCCAGCTCGCGCAGAGCCTGCAGCGCTATCCTGGCACCGAGGTGCTGATCGTGGGCCACACCGACAACGTGGGCACCGATGCCGCGAACATGACCCTGTCGCAGCGCCGCGCCGAGTCGGCCAAGAGCTACCTGGTGGGGATGGGGATCCCCGCCGAGCGCATCCGCACCTCGGGGCGTGGCGAGATGGAGCCGGTGGCCTCGAACGAGACCGACGCCGGGCGCCAGCAGAACCGCCGCGTGGAGGTGGCGATCTTCGCCAACGAGCAGTACCGCCAGCAGATCCTGAACGAGTACGGCCGCAGCGGCAACTGACCGCCCGGGCAACCTCGGACAGGCTGGTCCCCTCGCCCCCGGCGCTCCCCGAGCGCCGGGGGCGAGGTGCGTCGGGAACCCGGGGGCCGAGCGCGGCCTTTTCTTCCACGCGACGGCCGGCACACGCGGCGGGCACCGCAGGCGGGCGAATGAATTCGCTGCAACAACGGCACAAAGTCCGCCTTCGCGGACTGCTCGAAGGCATCGATGCGCGCTGCAGCCTGCCCCGCTGCGGCTTCCAGCTGCCCGTGACGATGCCGGCGCCCCGTGCAGATCCCTCTCGATCGCAGGAGTCTCCGATCAGCCGGGCGGATCGGCATCCCCGGCCCACCTCTTGCTCCCCAGGCCCCTCCTCAACCATGGGAGGGATGACGATGGACGACGACCGCAGGAGCAACGTGGCCGGGGCCGAATCGGGGGTGGACGCCAGCCCGGCGCCCGACGACGTGGGCGAGGCGTCGGGAGGCGAGCTGGAGCTGCGGGCTAAGAGCCTGCGCGCCCGCGAAACCGCCAACGAGCCCGAGCGCGCGAAGCCGCGGGGCGGAGAGGATGGGGGCGATGTCGACCGGCGGCCCTGACCCCAACGGCAACGCCGAGCCCGACCACGACACCGCGCGGGGCAGCTTCGGAAACCCGTCGGCCACCCGGCTGGGGATGCCGTCGATGCTCACCGGCCTGCTGATCGTGGTGATCGCGATCGCCGTGGTCGTCTACATGATCCTGTAGCACGCGCCGCCGGGCGGATTTGGATCTCCGCCCGGCGGCGTCTATACTTGCGGCGGTGCCCACGTCCCCCCTCGCCCCGCCGCCTCTCGATGCCATCCTTCTGCCGCGCCTCTCGCGTGGCGCTCGCCGTCGCCGTCGCCGTTGCGCTCGCGGCATGCGGTCGCGTTCCCTCGGGCGCCAAACGGAAGAGCCAGCCCGCGCTGCTGGTGCAGCAGGTGGGCGCCACGCGCCTCACCGTGCGCTACAACCGCCCCGCCGCGCGCGGCCGGCCGCTGTTCGGCGGCATCGTCCCGTGGGACTCGGTGTGGTGCCCCGGCGCCGACGAGGGCACGCGGCTGGAAACCACCAGCGACCTGGCCGTGGCCGGGCGCGTGCTGCCCAAGGGCGCCTACACCCTGTGGATGATCCCCCGCGCCTCGGGTGAGTGGACGCTGATCTTCAGCCGCAAGGCCGACGCCTACCACGTTCCCTATCCCGGCGCCCGGCACGACGCCCTGCGCATCGCCGTGCGCCCCGGGCGCGGGCCCTACACCGAGTCGCTGGCCTACACCTTCCCGCTCGCCACCGCCGACAGCGCCGTGCTCCAGCTCGCCTGGGGCGACATGGCGCTGTCCGTTCCGCTGCGGCGCGCACCGCCGCCGTAATCGCCTCGCCGTAATCGGCGGATCGACGCGTCGATCTCGTTAACTCCGGGAGCCATCCGATGGCGGTCGAATGCGGTGGGTCGACGTGGAGGTGGGTCGATCGAAACGGGGGGATGGGCACACCGGCGTGCCCATCCCCCTACCTTCGTCAGCCGCAAGCGTGGTCGGGCAGGGAAGGGATGATCACGGAGGGCGCGCGGCCATCGGCGGGGGACGAGAATTCCAGCAACTGCGGTAGATCTCTATCCTGTTCGCACGGACGGAGTTGGGGGGAGACGTGGGTGAGAAGGCTGGCCTTGGCCTTGCATAAGAGGCGACGCGGCACTATCCTTTTCAAATCTTAGGCGGTGAGAGGCACCAGCTTTAGAAACTAAGGTGAGCAACGCGGCGCGGCTGGATGATGTGGACATGAGGCTGCTGGAGATGCTGCAGGAGCACGGGCGCACCTCGCAGCACGACCTGGCGGTGGCGGTGGGGCTCAGCTCGCCCGCCGTGGGCGAGCGCGTGCGCAAGCTGGAAGAGCGCGGCATCATCCGCGGCTTCACCGCCGTGCTCGACCCCAAGCTGCTGGGGCGCGACGTGAGCGCCATCATCTTCACCGGGATGGCGGGGTCGCAGTATTACCCCGAGTTCCGGCGCCGCGCGTGCGAGCACCCCGAGATCCTGGAGTGCCACTCGATCACCGGCCAGGGCTCGCACGTGCTCAAGATCCGCACCGACAGCACCAGCACCCTCGAGGAGCTGCTGGCCGAGATCCAGAGCTGGCCGGGGGTGCAGTGGACCACCACCAGCATCGTGCTGAGCACCATCAAGGAGACCGCGGCGCTGGCTGTCCGGCCGCGACAACGAAGCGCCGGCCCTGCCGCGGAGGGATAGCGGAGGCGGCGGGCCGGCGTGAGGCGCGACCCGGCGGGAACGTGAGGGACCACCCCGAACCTTTTTGCACGCGAGAACCGAGAGATGCCCAAGACCAGCGCCCGATTCGACGCCCTGGCAGCCGCCAAGGGATGGGAGTCGCTGACCCAGAATGGCGAGAAGCCGAAGACCTTCAACGACGTGGAGCAGATCTTCGGCGAGAACACCTTCGGGATGAAGGAGATGCGCGCGCGCCTGCCCAAGCAGGTGTACAAGGCCATCGCCCGCACCATCCGCCACGCCGAGCCGCTCGACCCGTCGGTGGCCGACGCGGTGGCGCTGGCGATGAAGGAGTGGGCGGTGGAGAAGGGCGCCAGCCACTACACGCACTGGTTCCAGCCGCTCACCGGCACCACCGCCGAGAAGCACGACTCGTTCATCACCCCCAACGCCGGCGGCGGAGCGGTGGCCGAATTCGCGGGGAAGGAGCTGATCCAGGGCGAGCCCGACGCGAGCAGCTTCCCCAGCGGCGGCCTGCGCGCCACCTTCGAGGCCCGCGGCTACACCGCGTGGGACCCGACCAGCCCCGCCTTCATCGTGGAAACGCCGGCCGGGTGCTACCTGTCGATCCCCACCGCCTTCGCCAGCTGGACGGGCGAGGCGCTCGACACCAAGATCCCGCTGCTGCGCTCGATGAACGCCCTCGACCAGCAGGCCACCCGCGCGCTCAAGATGTTCGGCGTGAACGTGGACCGGGTGACGGCCACCTGCGGGCCCGAGCAGGAGTTCTTCCTGATCGACCAGGAGTTCTACTACCGCCGCCCCGACCTGATGACCACCGGCCGCAGCCTGTTCGGCGCCAAGCCGCCGCGCGGGCAGGAGCTGGAGGACCACTACTTCGGCAGCATCCCCGACCGGGTGCTGGCGTTCATGACCGAGGTGGAGCGCGAGCTGTACCGGCTGGGCGTGCCCGTGAAGACGCGGCACAACGAGGTGGCGCCGGGGCAGTTCGAGATGGCGCCGATCTACGAGAACGCCAACCTGGCCGCCGACCACCAGCAGCTGATGATGATCACGCTGCAGCGCGTGGCGCGGAAGTACGGGCTGGTGTGCCTGCTGCACGAGAAGCCCTTCGCCGGCGTCAACGGCAGCGGCAAGCACCTGAACTGGAGCCTGGGCACCGACAGCGCCAACCTGCTGGAGCCGGGCGACACGCCGCACGAGAACATGCAGTTCCTGTTCTTCTGCACCGCCGTGCTGCGCGCGGTGGAGCGGCACCAGGACCTGATCCGCGCGGCCGTGGCCTATGCTGGCAACGACCACCGCCTGGGTGCCAACGAGGCGCCGCCGGCCATCATCTCGGTGTTCCTGGGCACGCAGCTGGCCGACGTGTTCGAGCAGATCGAACAGCACGGGAGCGCGGCCAGCAGCCAGGAAGGCGGCCTGCTGGGGCTGGGCACGCCGGTGCTGCCCAAGATCCCGCAGCACGCGGGCGACCGCAACCGCACCAGCCCGTTCGCCTTCACCGGCAACAAGTTCGAGTTCCGGGCGCTGGGCTCGTCGCAGAGCGTGTCGTTCCCGGCCACGGTACTCAACACCATCATGGCCGAGAGCCTGGACGAGCTGTGCACCGCGCTCGACGCCGAGCTGGCGGGCGGCGCCGGCTTCGAGGACGCGCTGGCCCGGCTGATCGCCACCGAGATCCGGCGGGTGAAGCGGATCGTGTTCAACGGCGACGGCTACAGCGACGACTGGCACCAGGAGGCCGAGCGCCGCGGGCTGCTGAACCTGCGCACCACGCTGGACGCGCTGGAGACGCTGCACGACCCCAAGAACGCCGCGATGTTCGAGAAGTACGGCGTGCTCACCCACCGCGAGCTGGAGAGCCGCATCGAGGTGGTGCTCGACCAGTACTTCAAGACGGTGAACATCGAGGGCGAGACGGCCGCGAGCATCGCCGGCACCATGATCCTGCCGGCGGCGGTGCGCTACCTGAACGACCTGCTGGCCGCCGCCGACCGCAGCAAGGGGCTGGGCTTCGCCAGCAACGGCGTGACCGCCACCATCGGCAAGGTGAACGGCCTGGTGGACGAGCTGGCCACCTCGCTGGACGAGCTCGTGCGCCAGAACGAGGAGCTGGGCGGCGAGGACGTGAAGAGCAAGAGCTACCACATGCGCGACAACGTCATCCCCGCGATGGCCGCGGTGCGCGGCGTGGTGGACCGCCTGGAGAAGGTCGTCCCCGACGATTACTGGCCGCTCCCGTCGTACCGCGAGATGCTGTTCATCAAGTGACCGCGCGGTAGCACGGCAGGTTGTAGAACGCGAGAAGGGCCGCTCCCGGCGACGGGGGCGGCCCTTCGTGTCTCTCAGCGGTCCAAGGCGACTGGTCGTTTCTGAAGACGGCCCAACAGCGCCTGGGGGTGTTCATCTGCAACCTGAAGCAGCGCGAGGGCCATCCCCTCGGGCTCACGCTTTCCCTGTTCCCATGCCCTGACGGTCTCGGAACTGGAGTTCAGCACCTGGGCGAATACGGTCTGTGAGAGTCCAAGCCGCTCCCGTATCCCCTGGATTGCCTCGGGGCCGTACTCTCGTGGAGGCTGAACGACCGTCTCGCGCACGGTGGCGATCCGTCGAACGCGGCGGGCGGGCTGCTCCTCGCCGCGCTGAATCGCCAGCACCTCTCGCAATCCCTCTATCAGGAGATCACCGAAGTTCTCGTCGGTAACCTCGATTGCGTCGTCCACTCCTTTGCTCATCTCTGCGGCCTTTCGTTCATAGCGGGGGCTTAGCTGGCCACTCTTCAGATTTGATCAAGCTGACGACCTCTCTCACCAGACGGCGCTGTGCATCGGTGAGATTTGCCTGGACGTTCTTCGCGAACGCCATGATGAAATAGATCGTCTCTCTGTCGGCGGCGTACAGGTAAATGACTCGCGCGCTCCCGCTCTTTCCTCGGTTTTCCTGGGCTGCACGGATCTTTCGTACACCTGCCGAGTCGCTCATGGTCGTACCGGCGTCCGGGTCAGCGAGAAGCGCATGCTCAACGCTCCTCATCTCTTCGTCTGACAGCACGCCTTTGCGTGTGCGTTCGAAGAGTTTGAGATAAACGAACTCCAGGTAACGATCCGTTCCGCGCTCAGTCATAAATATGGTACTCAGTACCAGTGCTGTCAACAGGATGACGTACCGCTGCTGGAGCCTGAAGGATCAGCTCTGCCCTGCCGCCCCGAGCCTTCGCACCTCGCCGCGGAGGTGGTTGAGGTGGGTGGTGAAGACGGCGTCTTCCTCGGCTTCGGCCTTGCCGTCGGCGGCGAGGACGGCGAGGGCGAGGCCGCTGAGGGCGGTCACCACCTGCTCGGCGTTGCGGGTGCCGCGCTCGCGGTCCATCGCGATCACCGCGTCCAGGTAGGGTGGGGTCATCAGCAGGTACTCCTGCAGCGCGTCGGGGTCGTCGGCCAGGTTCACGCTGTGGGTGATGGAGTTGCGCAGCTCGTCTTCGGTGGGCGTGCCGCCGTTGGCCGCCGTCCACACCTCCTGGAAGATCTTCAGCTCGTCCTGGTCCACGTCGCCGTCGCCGCCCAGCAGCAGGCCCAGGAAGGTGACCAGGTGGCGCGCGGCGTCTTCGGCGAGCGGGTTGGTGCCGGTCCAGAAGCCTTCGGCCTCGGCGTTGCTGGCGGCCTGCACGACCAGCTTGGCGAGCTCGTCGGGGCGCAGATGTATGCTGTGGCTCATCGGGAGTTTTCGTGTGGGTGACGCGCCGCCGGTGGCGCCGCAGCAACGTGCAGCGCGCCTCCATCCACCGCAACCCTCCGGCAGCCGCGCGGGGCGCGTGCGACGGGCACCGGGGCCCAGATGTCAAAAGGTTGTAAAGCTTTGCTCGAAAGGTCTTTCGCCGGGCGCCGCCTCCTCATCGTGCCGCTAACTTACCTTTCGGAATCCAGCACACGCGCCCTCCTCATCGCCTCATCGGGACCCATGAAACGCACCCTCTTCCTTGCCGCCGCGCTCGCCTGGAGCGCCAGCGACTGCAACGCGCAGCAGCCGGCGCCCGCGCCCGTCGCCATCACCCACGCGGCGGTGATCGACGTGGAGAGCGGGCGCACGCTGCGCGACCAGACGGTGGTGGTGCGGGGGAGCCGGATCGAGAACGTGGGGCCCGCGGCGCGCGTGGCGGTGCCGGCCGGCGCGCGGGTGGTGGACGGGCGGGGGAAGTACGTGATCCCGGGGATGTGGGACATGCACGTCCACGCGGCGTTCCCGCAGTTCGAGGGGCTGTTCATGCCGCTGCTGGCCGTGAACGGGATCACCGGCGCGCGCGAGATGTTCAGCCGCATCGACTGGGTGAACGCCACCCGCGCGCGGATCCGCAGCGGCGAGCTGGTGGGGCCCCGCATCGTGGGCTCGGGGCACATCCTCGACGGCTCGCCGCCCATGCTGGGCGGCACGGTGGTGGCGCGGGATGCCGCCGAAGGCCGCCACGCGGTGGACTCGCTGGCCGCCGCGGGGGCCGACTTCATCAAGGTGTACAGCCGCCTCACGCCGGACGCTTTCGCGGGGATCGCGGATGAAGCAAAGCGGCGCGGGATCCCGTTCGCCGGGCACGTGCCGTCGCTGGTGACGGTGGACGAGGCGTCGGCCGCGGGGATCGCCAGCATCGAGCACCTGACCGGGGTGGTGAACGCCTGCTCGCCGCTCCCGCCCGCGCAGGCCGGCCTGGTGGCCGAGGCCGTCGCGCAGAAGGGGTGGGAGGCGTCGTACGCCGTGTCGCAGTCGCTCGACTCGCTGGTGTACGCACGCTACGACCCGGCGGTGTGCCGTGCGCTGGCGCGGCGGCTGGCGCAGCGCGGCACCGTGGTGGTGCCCACGCTGGTGACGCTGCACGCCGCCTCGTTCCTGGACGACACCACCTTGGCGCACGACCCGCGGCTGCGCTACACGCCCAAGGGGATGAGCGCGGGGTGGAGCCCGCTCACCAACCCCCGCCTGCGCGCCGTGAGCGCGGCCGACTGGGCCAACAGCCACCGGCAGTACGGCCGCCTGCTGGAGGCCGCGCGGGTGCTGCACGAGAACGGCGTGCGCTTCATGGCCGGCACCGACCTGATCACCCCCTACACCTTTGCCGGCTTCTCGCTGCACGAAGAGCTGGAGCGGCTGGTGGGCATCGGCTTCACGCCGCTGCAGGCGCTGCAGGCCGCCACCATCGAGCCCGCGCGCTTCCTGAAGATGACGGATTCGCTGGGGACGGTGACGCGGGGGAAGGTGGCCGACCTCGTGGTGCTGGACGCCGACCCGCTGGCCGACATCCGCAACGTGGGCCGCATCCACGCGGTGGTGCTGAACGGCCGCCTGATCGACCCCGCCGAGCGCGAGCGCATCCTCCGCGCCGCCGAGGCACGCGCCGCGCAGCCGCCGGCGCCGTGACGGGCGGAGCCCCGGCGCACGAGGCTTGTCAGTGGCAGCCCCTGGATGTTACCGTTGGTAACATCCAGGGGCTTCTCGTTCGTCGGTGACGTCAGGTCCCCGATCGTCGATCCGCCGCTATCTTGGGCTCCTCCGTCATCTCCCGTTCCACGCCTCTCCCAATTCGGCTGATGAAGCGACAGATCCTCACCGCGGCCGCGCTGGCTTGCGCGGCGATCACCGGCGCGCGGGCGCAGCAGGAGGCCCCCGAAGCCATCGCCATCACCCACGCGGCGGTGATCGACGTGGAGAGCGGGCGCACGCTGCGCGACCAGACGGTGGTGGTCAGCGGAACCCGCATCACCACCGTGGGGCCCGCGGCGAGCGTGGCGGTGCCGGCGGGGGCGCGGGTGGTGGACGGGCGCGGGAAGTTCGTGATCCCCGGGCTGTGGGACATGCACGTCCACGCGGCGTTTCCCGGGCTCGACCGGCTGTTCATGCCGCTGCTGGCCGCCAACGGCGTCACCGGCGTGCGCGAGATGTTCAGCCGCATCGACTGGGCCGATTCCACCCGCGCCCGCGTGCGCCGCGGCGAGCAGGTGGGGCCGCGGATGGTGGCGTCGGGGCACATCCTGGACGGCTTCCCCGCCATCTGGCCCGGCTCGGTGGTCGCCCGCAATGCCGACGAGGCGCGGCACGCGGTGGACTCGCTCGCCGCCGCGGGCGCCGACTTCATCAAGGTGTACAGCCGCCTTTCGCCCGAGGCGTTCGCGGCGGCGGCCGACGAGGCAAAGCGGCGCGGCATCCCCTTCGCCGGGCACGTGCCGTCGCTGGTGACGGTCGACGCCGCGTCGGCCGCGGGGATGGCCAGCATCGAGCACCTCACCGGTGTCGTGGGCGCGTGCTCGCCGCTGGGCCCGGAGCAGCGCGGGCAGGTGGCCGCCGCCGTCGCATCGGCCAGGGGGTGGGATTCGGCGGGCGCCGTGTCGCGGGCGCAGGCGGCGCAGGTGCTGGCGCGCTACGACCCGGCCGCGTGCCGGGCGCTGGCGGGGCGGCTGGCGGCCAACGGCACGGTAATGGTGCCCACGCTGGTCACACTGCACGCCACCGGCTTCCTGGACGACAGCACGCTGGCGCAGGACCCGCGGCTGCGCTACGTGCCGAAGATGTTCAGCGCGCAGTGGAACCCGCGCGCCGACTTCCGCTTCCGCGCGCTCACCGCGGCCGACTGGGCCAACCGCCACGCGCTGTACGAGCGGCAGTTGGAGGTCGCCCGGCTGCTGCACCAGAACGGCGTGCGCTTCATGGCCGGCACCGACCTGTCCAACCCCTACACCTTCGCCGGCTTCTCGCTGCACGAAGAGCTGCAACTGCTCACCCGCGTCGGCTTCACGCCGCTTCAGGCGCTGCAGGCGGCGACGATCGAGCCCGCGCGCTTCCTGAAGATGACGGACTCGCTGGGCACCGTGGCGCGCGGGAAGACGGCCGACCTGGTGGTGCTGGACGCCGACCCGCTGGCCGACATCCGCAACGTGGGCCGCATCCACGCGGTGGTGCTGGACGGCCGCCTGATCGACGCCGCCGAGCGCGAGCGCATCCTGCGCGCGGCCGAGGCGATGGCCGGCGGAGGTGCGCCGGCGCCGTGAGCTGGGAGCACCCGGAAGGGTACGGGCAGGGTCATCCAGCGAACCCTCACGATCATCCGGATCATCCGGGAAATGTCATCCTGAGGGCGCTGCGCCGGACCTCTCGATCACGCCCAAGCCATGGCGCCCGAAGGATCTATCGCCGACGCCGCGACACCGTCGGCCCGGCGAGCAATGCCAGACGCGGGCTAGCAAGACATGGTCGGCGCGTGTAGTCGGGGTGTCGCTCGCGGGCGGGCCATGGATCCTTCGGCCGCCGCCAAATGCTTGTGTGAGTGAGGGTTGGGCGAAGCGGCGGCGCTCAGGATGACATCATCACTGACGGCGTTTCATCATGAAAACGACCATGCAGCCGCTCGCCATCCTGAAGTTCTCGAAGACGCGGGAGGGGGCGCCGGTGCTGAGCGTCACGCGGCGCGATGGGAGCGTGGCGTGGCAGAGGCAGCGCTCGTTCTTTCCCGTGCACGACCTGACGCACTACGCCATAGAGACCACGCTGGGCCTGCGCGAAGCGTTCTGGGGGATGATGGCCGACGGGTGGGAGTTCAGCGACTTCGGCACGCCCTGGCCGCGCGGGCCGATGCCGAACGTGCCCGAAGCGCTGCTGGCCGAGGCGAGCGCCGGCTGGTTCGACAGCTTCGGCGGGTCGATCGAGAACGACGAGGCCGGCGCCACGGCGCTCAACGCGCAGCTCGCCCTCTACTTCCAGCAGAACGGCATCGCCCCGCTGCGCGTCATCACCGACGACGAGTTCGCGCGCATCCGCGCAATGCGCGACGAGCTTGTGGCACGCTGGCATGCGCTGGCCCCGCGCGAGGCGATGGAGCTGCCGTTCAGCGTTGAATGACTCCGACTCTTACCGCCCTATCACCACTTCATCTGAACGATCGAACCATGCGACTGAGACTCATGATGCGCGTCCTGCTGGCGTTCGTGATCATGGTGACTGCTTCCGGCTGCTCACAGCCGACCGCCGACACCACCTCGTACGACGAGTTCACGCGCTCGATGTCGAAGATGAAGGCGCATTTGTCCGACGACAGGCGTGCCGATCTCGACTTGGCGGTTGAGGCGATCATGTATTCGCAGTTTGGGCCTGCGGTCCGCGCCGGGTTGGCCGAGGCGTCGCGAGGCTCCGCGTCGCCGACGGATCTCAACGTCTCGCCGGAGCAGTACCAGGAACACCAGCGCCGCGCTCTAGTTGTGCTGCTGCGGCCGATGCAGGGTCTTACGGCCGCCGAGATCATCGCCAAGGGCGACAGCATCCGCGCGGCGAATGGCGGGATTCCCCTTCCCAATCTCCCCGCGATCCTGGAGAGCGCGGCCGATGGCACGCCACGATAGCCGGGCGAAGGAAACGAGAGCGTCGCCGGGTATTTCGAATATGTCGGAGGCGGCCCGACTTCTCGCGCTACGGATGCTCGTCGGCGTCCTCGCGGCGGACGGCGGCTTCGCGGTCTTCGCGCCACACGTGGTAGGTGATGCGCAGCGCGCCGCCGGGCTGTCGCTCGAGCACCATGAAGAACGTGCCCGAACCCAGCAGCGGGCCGCGCGCCTGCCCGCGCCGGCTGGCCGTCCAGGTGCCCTGCAGGTGCCCGGCGTTCGCGGTGGTGCGCTGGCTCAGCACGCCCAGGCGCAGGGTGCGGTCTTCCATCATGCGGCCCACCGCGGCGCGCGCGGCCACCTGCCCGCCCGTGAGCACCGTGCCCGACGGCGGCACCAGCACGGCATCGGGCGTGTAGAGGGCGATCACGGCCGCGGTGTCGGCGCGGTTGAAGGCGTCCTGCCACTGCTTCCGCAGGTCGGCGGGCGAGCCCGGGCCGCCGGCGGGGGGAGCCGCGGGATGGCATGCGGCGAGGAGCGCGAGTGCGGGCGTGGCGAAGCGGAGAAGGTGGCGCGTCATCATCGGGCAGCGGGGCAAATGGAGATGGATCCGGCCGCGTCGGGGCCGGGTGATGGAAAATCGTCCGCCTGCAACGCGTCACCACATCCGTTTCTTACACGGGTGCAGGACGGGCCGCGTCTCCACCCCCGCGTCTCCATCTCCCGCCGTCCCCTCGCAAAATCGCCCGCGCGCCGATAGTTTCGCGCGCATGGCTACCTTCCAGACACTCCCCGGCTTCCGGGATTTCTACCCGGACGACTTCGCCGTCCGCGCGCACATCTTCGCCGTGTGGCGCGACGTGGCGCGGCGCTACGGCTTCCAGGAATACGACGGGCCGCCGCTGGAGCCGCTCGACCTGTACATCGAGAAGAGCGGCCCCGAGATCGTGCAGCAGCTCTACAACTTCACCGACAAGGGCGGGCGCGAGGTGGCGCTGCGCCCCGAGATGACGCCCACGCTGGCGCGCATGGCGGGCGCCCGCGCCGGCGGCCTGCGCAAGCCGATCAAGTGGTTCAGCACACCGCAGCTCTTCCGCTACGAGCGGCAGCAGCGCGGCCGGCTGCGCGAGCATTTCCAGCTCAACATGGACATCCTGGGCGAAGACGACGTCGCCGCCGATGCCGAGCTGCTGGCCGCAGCCATCGACATCCTGCGCGGCCTTGGCCTGACGGCCGATGACTTCGTCGCCCGCATCTCCGACCGCCGCCTGCTGCGCGCGCTGCTGCTGCACGCCGGCGTGCCCGAAGACCAGCTCGTCCTGGTCTACAACATTGTGGACAAGCTGGAGCGCGACCCGCGCGAGGTGATGGCGAAGCGGATGGCCGAGGAGGCGGGCCTCGGCGCCGACGTGATCGACCGCGTGTTCGCCATCTTCCAGCACCGCGACTTCGGCGCGGTGAGCGAGGCGTATGGGCAGACCGAGGGGGTGGCGTCCGAGATCGAGCGGATGTCGGCGTACTTCGGCTACCTGCGGGCGATGGGGCTGGGCGACTTCGTGCGCTTCGACCTCTCGATCGTCCGCGGTCTGGCGTACTACACGGGGATCGTCTTCGAGCTGTTCGACACCAGGGGCGAGCTGCGCGCCATCTGCGGCGGCGGGCGCTACGACACGCTGCTGAAGACGGTGGCCGGCGTGGACCTGCCGGCGCTGGGCTTCGGGATGGGCGACGTAGTGCTCAAGGAGCTGCTGACGGTGCGCGGGCTGCTCCCCTCCACCGCCCAGCCCGTCGACTTCTACCTCGTGGCTGTCGCTCCCGAGCAGCGCGAGGCCCTGCTCTCGCTGGCGCACGGGCTGCGCGACGCGGGGTGGTCGGTGGAGTACGGGCTGAAGCACCAGGGCGTGGGCAAGCAGTTCAAGAACGCCTCCGCCCTTGGCGCCCGCCGCGTGGTGACGCTGGGCCCCGACGAGGTCGCGCAGGGGATCGTCGCCGTGAAGGACTTCGCCACCGGCGAGGAGACCCGCGTCTCCATCGACGAGCTGGTGGCGGCGCCGCGGAGCTGATCCGCGCTTTCGGCCAACAACGGGTTTCACACAGGGTCAGCGGAGTAAGCGGTGTTCACGGCCGTTTACTCCGCTAACTCCGTTGACTCGCTGTGAAACCCGTCCATGGCCTTCGACGGACCAGCTCGTGGGTTACGGGACGATGACGGACGGGGCGAGGGCGACGTCCTTCTCGCCGCCGCCATTCGCGCTGCGGAAGCGGAAGGCGACCGCGTCCGTTCTCGCCGCGAGCGCGCGCCAGGCGGGCGCGTCGAGCGAGGCGGGCGCCTTGCCGTCGGCCAGCAGCAGCTCGTCGCCCTCGCGGATGGCGGCGCGCTCGGCGGCCGAGCCGGGGATGACGAAGCGCACCGTGTACGCGCCGCCGCCCGGCCCGCCACCCGCGTCGAAGCCGAAGTCGCGGACCGGCGGCGGGGCCGGGATGGGCGACGCATCGGCCCGCGCGAGCCGGACGACGCGGCCGCGCTGATCCCAGGTGACGGCGAAGCTGCGCAGCACGCCGGCGCCCAGCGACCAGCTGGGCGGCAGCTGCGGCGGCACGGGGAAGACGGACACCAGCGGCCGCTGCAGCGTGTAGCCGCCGATGCGCAGGTCGCCGCCCAACCGGCCCACGCGCCGCTCCACGCGGCCGATCATGGGCCCCATCACCCGCCCGCTCGCCACCGGCGGGCTCGAGAACGACGCCGCCGACGCGAGCTGGGGCGTGGTGCCCACGGCGCCGGGGCTCAGCAGGTTCAGCACGGCGGCGGCCTTCGTTCCTCCAGCGTCGATCTCCACCCCCCACAGCCGCCCGGCTCCCCAGTAGCCGTCCAGTGGAACCAGCGGCAGCAGGTCGCGGCCGTTGGGCGCCGGGAGCGAGCCCTCGGCCAGCGTGAAGGTGCCGGCGCCCACGTCCACCGTCACCAGCAGGTTCGCCAGTGCGCTGAGGCCCAGGATGCCGTCCACCTCGCCGCCCAGCACGCCATCGGCCGACACGGCCGTGAGCCCCGCCAGCAACGCGCCGCCCACGCGGATGGAATCCACGTCCACCACGGGAAGGTGGGTGCCGGTGGTGCGAGCCCGCAGCCCCAGCCGGTCGCGCGCGGCGGGGCTCAGCTCCAGCGCCCCGCCGGTGGTTTCCACTATGAAGTGGAAGGGCCCCTGCCCGTTCACCGTCACGTCCACCATCGGCCGCATGCCCGGCCGCAGCGGCACGGTGGCGCCCCCGGCCGGCACCACGCTGCGCGCGGCCGGGCGCAGCGTTGCGGGGTCGAGCGTGCGGCCGGCCATGGATGCCGAGGCCGGCGCCTGCGCAACGGCCGTACAGGCGAGCAGAAGCGTGGCGGCAAGCGCCGTCGATTGGGTTTTCATCAGAGCGAGCGAGGAGGAGGGTTCACGCCGCGCGCCACCCATCACGCGGTCGCAACGTGAGTCGCCCCGCGCCACCCGAGCGTTGTGTGCCGATGGTGAGCGAAGGATTAGCGCGTGCCGGCGGCGGAGCCGGCCTCGGGGCACTGGGCACTGGGCACTTGGCACTTGGACCCGTCGCTGTCTCCGTCTGGTCCCAATCCCGCGTCCTCCGTATCTTCCGCAGCTCCGAGCCATACCGACGCCCCGCAATCCCGACCCGGAACCAGACGTGACCGGCAGCGTGATCCACACCCCCGCCCGCCCGGCGCCGCACGCGCGCGCGCACCCTTCGGCATCCGTCCGCACGGCCGGGAGGCGCTCGTGAACGCGCCGTTCCCTCGGCAGCAGGACGTGCTGCACTGCGAGGGCGTGCCGCTCCCCGACCTGGTGGCGCGGTGGGGCACGCCGCTGTACGTGTACAGCCGCACCGCCATCCGCGACCGCTTCCACCAGCTCGACTCGGCGCTGGCGCCGGTGCCGCACCTGATCGCCTACAGCGTGAAGGCCAACCCCAACCTGGCCATCCTGCGCACCCTGGCCGAGATGGGCGCCGGCGCCGACGTGGTGAGCGGCGGCGAGCTGCGGCGCGCGCGGCTGGCGGGGATCCCCGGCGAGCGCATCGTCTTCAGCGGGGTGGGGAAGACCATCAACGAGCTGGCGCTGGGGCTGAACGAAGACATCTACGCCTTCAACGTGGAGAGCGAAGGCGAGCTGTGCGCGCTCAGCGACCTGGCCTGCGCGATGGGGAAGACGGCGCCGGTCGCCATCCGCATCAACCCCGACATCGAGAGCCCCACGCCGCACCACTACACGCGCACCGGGCACGCGGCCACCAAGTTCGGCATCGCGCACGAGCGGGCGCGCGACCTGTACTCCATCGCCGCCAAGCTGCCCGGGGTGAAGGTGCGGGGGATCGACGTGCACATCGGCTCTCAGATCCTGGACGTGGCGCCCTTCGGCCAGGCGCTCGATTCGGTCCTGGAGCTGGTGCACGACCTGCGGCGGGAGGACATCCCGCTGGAGTTCCTGGACCTGGGCGGCGGGCTGGGCATCGCCTACCAGGACGAGCCGGCGGTGAGCGCGCAGGCGTTCGCCGAGGCGGTGATCCCGCGGGTGGCCGAGACTGGGCTCAAGCTGGTGATCGAGCCCGGGCGCTTCATCGTGGGCGAGGCGGGGGTGCTGCTCACGCGGGTGATCTACGTGAAGGAGGGCGGAGGCAAGCGCTTCGTGATCACCGACGCGGGGATGAACGACCTGATCCGCCCCAGCCACTACAGCGGCTGGCACGCCGTGGAGCCGGTGGAGAGCCACGACCGCGCCCACGGCACGGTGGACATCGTGGGCCCCATCTGCGAGACGGGCGACTTCCTGGCGCTGGACCGCGACATCGAGATCCCCAAGCCCGGCGAGCTGCTGGCCATCCACACCGTGGGTGCCTACGGCTTCAGCATGGCCAGCCAGTACAACCAGCGCCCCCGCCCCGCCGAGGTGCTGGTGGAGGGCGACACGGCCACGCTGGCGCGCCGCCGCGAGACGTTCGACGATTTGGTGGCGGCTGAGGTGGAGTTGTGATGCAAGGATGGACGGCCGGCTGAAAGGAATCCGGCCGGCCGTTCGCGCGTTCATGGCGAAAGGGCTGGCCGCGTCCTGTAGCGAGGATGGGAACGCCGAATCCGCGGAGCTCGGTCGGGGCCTGCTCCGGTTCACGAGAGACTGTCCCGCTGCGTGCGGACGGTGATGAGCGCATCATCGACACACTCAATCTGGCCCGCAGTTTGTAACAAGCGTCCACCAACGCGCTGCAACCCCCCTTGCAGGCGCGCCGTCCGACTGGCCGGCGCGCTTTTCACGTCCCGTCCGGGATCGGTTCGGATGTCATTCAATCGAGTCCTGCGCGCGCCGCCGGCCGCGCTTGCCGCACTGCTCGTCGTGGCCGCCGCCACGCCCGCCGCCGCGCAGACGGCGACGCAGTCGCACGGCAGTCAGCCCGACACGTCGGTGTTCGCGCCGCTGGAGCTGTGGCCGTCGCCCACCGAAATCCGCACGGGTGGCGGGGCGCCGGGGGCGCGCTACTGGCAGAACCGCGCCGACTACACGCTGAACGCCACGGTCGACACCGCCGCCAAGACGGTGCGCGGCGAGCTGCGGCTGCGCTACCAGAACAACAGCCCCGACACGCTGCGCTTCGTGTGGTTCCACACCGAGCAGAACGCCTTCCGTAGTGGCTCGCTCAACTCGTACTACTTCCCCGCCGGGTCGCGCTTCGGTGCGCGCGGCTTCGAGGGCGGCGACGTGATCGAGCGTTTCAACCAGGTGAGCGGCGACCGCACGCTGCCGCTGAAGCCCCGCGGGCAGGAGACGGTGACCAAGGTGGACCTGGCCGAGCCGCTGGCGCCGGGGCAGAGCACCACCTTCGATATCGCCTGGCACTTCGCGGTGCCCGAGCACGGCGCCGACCGCATGGGGCGCGAGGGGCCGCTGTACGAGATCGCGCAGTGGTTCCCCCGCATCGCCGTGTACGACGACGTGCGCGGCTGGAACACCGAGCCGTACCTGGGCCAGGGCGAGTTCTACCTGGACTATGGCGACTACGAGATGAACGTGACCGTGCCGGCGGGCTACATCGTGGCCGGCACGGGCGTGCTGCAGAACGCCCGCGAGGTGCTCACCGCCGCGCAGGTCTCGCGGCTCGAGCAGGCGAAGACCAGCGCCACCCCGGTGCACATCGTCACGCTGGCCGAGCTGCAGAGCGGCGCCGCGCGGCCGCGGCAGGGTGGCACGATGACCTGGCGCTTCCGCGCCCAGAACGTGCGCGACGCGGTGTGGGCCGGCAGCCCCGAGTACCTGTGGGACGCCAGCGGCTGGAACGGCATCCTGGCGATGGCCTACTACCGGCCCACCGCCATCGACCCGTGGCGTGACGCGGCCGACCAGAGCCGCATGTCCATCATGGAATACTCCGAGCGCTGGTTCCCGTATCCCTGGCCACAGATCAGCGCGGTGGAAGGGCCCATCAGCGGGATGGAGTACCCGATGGTGGCCATGGAGGCGCACAGCGAGGACGTGTACGACCTGTACAACGTGGTCACGCACGAGATCGGGCACATGTGGTACCCGATGATCGTGGGCAGCAACGAGCGCGTGCACATGTGGCAGGACGAGGGCTTCAACACCTTCATCAACACCTTCAGCGAGGCGCGGCGCTACCCGCAGCGGGGCGACCAGATGGCCCGCGCGCTGGCCGAGCGGCAGGAGGTGGAGCAGCTGATGCGGCAGGGCGGCGACATCACCATCGAGACGCCGCCCGACCGCATCGAGGGGTCGCAGCTGGGCGTGGCGGCCTACGTGAAGCCGTCGGTGGGGCTGCAGCTGCTGCGGCAGGAGATCATGGGCCCCGAGGCGTTCGACGACGCGTTCCGCGCCTACACCAGCCGCTGGGCGTTCCGGCACCCCACCCCGGCCGACTTCTTCCGCACGATGGAAGACGTGGGCGGGCGGCGGCTGGACTGGTTCTGGCGCCCCTTCTTCCTGGAGAACGCGCGCTACGACCAGGCCATCGAACGCGTGAGCGCCACCCCCGCCGGCACCGGCCAGCACCTGACGGTGACCTACGGCAACCGCGAGCGCGGCGTGCTCCCCATCCGCGCCCGCTTCACCTTCGCCGACGGCACGCGGCAGGACGTGGTGTACCCGGGCGAGGTGTGGGGCCTGAGCCAGCGCAGCTACGAGCGCGAGTACGACTTCCCCAAGCGCGTCACGCGCATCGAGCTGGACCCCGACGGTCGCCTGCTCGACGCCAACCGCGCCAACAACGTGTGGACCGCGGCGCGCTAGCGGCCAATCGAACGAGGTGTGAAGACGGACTGAGAGGGGTCCGCGGCGGGTGCCGCGGGCCCCTTCGCCTGTCCAGGGCGACAGATCCGTTGACACTGCCCTGATGCGAACGTATCATGCCAATGCCTGATCGGTCAGGCTCGTCGTGAAAATGTGCGGGACTGTCTGGAAGAATCGAATGTTCACGGCTTGACTCTCTACTGTTTCCGATCCGAATTGCCCGCTGAACAAACGTCTACGGACCAATAGTACATCGATGAAAGGCGGCGAATCCGCTGCCCTCGTTCAAATCCTCTCCTGAAGTTCCAATCCCCCGCACCCTTCGCATCCCCCGCGTCGACGCTGCACACGGGTGTCGTTTCGTTTCCCCGCTCCACCTTCATTCATCCCGAACAGGAGAAGCCCACCATGCAGCCGGATTCGATCCTCTTCTGGAACGCAGCCGCGCTCGAGGCCAATCGCGTCAGCCACACCGACCCCGACAAGAAGGAGCAGACGGGCCCCGCGTTGTCGTCGCGGGCCATCGCCATCGTGCACCTGGCGATGTACGACGCCTACGCCGGGATCGCCGGGGGCGCGGGCTTCCCGCGCTACTTCGACGCGTCGGTGCCGCCCCCTCCGCCGCCGGCCGCTCCGCCGCTGCCGGCCACCCTGTCGCGCCGCGACGCGGTCGCGGGTGCGGCGCACACCACGCTGTCGGCGCTCTACCGCGCCCAGCGCGAGTTCTTCGACGCGCAGCTGGCCTGCTTCGACACCACCAACACCAGCTTCGCCTTCGGCGTGGCGGTGGGGAAGAAGCTCCTGGAGCTGCGCGCCAACGACCTGGACTCGCGCGACTGCGCCTACCGCACCTCGCCCAACCGCGGGCGGCACCGCGTGGACCCCGACAACCCGGGGCAGGGCTTCAACGCGCCCTACTACGGCGCGCAGAACAGGGGCTTCGCCATCACCACCCGGCACGGCCTGAGCAGCCCGCCCTTCAGCAACGGCACCGACCCCAAGTACCTGCAGGCGCTCAAGGACGTGCGGGCCCGGGGGATCCGGCCTGACCTGACGGCCACGCTTCCCGACGGCCTGTTCGACGACCGGCGCACCCCGCAGGACACGCTGAACGGTCTCTTCTGGGGCTACGACGGCTCCGTCCGGCTGGGCACGCCGCCGCGCTTCTACAACCAGATCGTGCGCCAGGTGGCGATGAACACGGTCAACCCGGCGATCGGCACCATCAACGGCGAGGGCGAGAACGCCCGCCTGTTCGCCTTCGTCAACGCGGCGCTGGGCGACGCGGGGATCCTGGCGTGGCAGCACAAGTTCTGCTTCGACTTCTGGCGCCCGGTGCTGGGCATCCGCGAGCACGACGAGAGGCTGGGGCCCATCGCGCCGTACGGGGGCGCCGTCAACTTCAACGACGGCGACCCGGGGTGGCTGCCGCTGGGCGCGCCCAGCACCAACTCCACGGGCGTGAAGAACTTCACCCCCAACTTCCCTTCCTATCCGTCGGGGCACGCCACCTTCGGAGCCGCCGCCCTCCACGCGGCGCGGATGTTCTACGGCATCGCCGCGGCCAACAAGGCGGCCGACAACCTGTTCCCGGCGCCACGCTTCGTGGTCTCCGACGAGTTCAACGGCACCAACCGCGACAACGACGGCACCGTGCGCCCGCGCTACGCGCACTTCTTCCCGGGTGGCCTGTGGGAGATGATCGTGGAGAACGCCACCAGCCGCGTCCTCCTGGGCGTCCACTGGATCTTCGATGCGTTCGACTTCGTGGAGGACGAGGCGGGCAACCTGGTTCCCAGCTTCACCAACGAGAACATCGGCGGGGTGGGGCTGGGCCTGCGCATCGCCCGCGACATCTTCGCCGCCGGCGCGGGCAAGGCGCCGAAGATGACCCCGCCCGCCTCGGCCGCTCCGCCGATCATCACGCCCCCGGCCAACTCGCCGATGCCCGCGGCTCCGCAGCAGCCGGCGTCGGTGTTGGGCTGCGTGGGCGCGGCGCCGCTGCTGGCCGCCGCGACCCTGTCGCTCCCCGGGGAAGATGGGGAAGCGGCCGGGGGCCAACTCGCCGTGGACACCGCCGGCGAGCAGGCCGCGGTACAGCCGGGATCCCAGGGTCAAGTCCACAACGTCTACCCCTCCGGCCTCTCCGAGAAGTGAGGCGACGTTAGCCCGCCGCCGGCTACGAGCCGATCCTCGTAGCTGGCGGCGTCCCTTCGAGGCGGGATGGTGGGGAGGAGCAGCGGCGGTGAATCGGAGGGTCCGCGGCACCTGCCGTGGACCCTCCGCCGTCATCCAGATCCGGCCGAGCTGCCTTCTCACATAGAGGGACGGAGACGCAGAGAACTGCGGATTTTGTCGGTGCCTCTGTGCTTCCGTGTGACATTTCAGCGGGTCTGCCCCCGCAGGGGTTCGTGCGGATCTCGTATCCGTGACCGGGCACGTGGTCTCGCGGCGCGCGACGAAAGGGTTCCGCATGGTTGACGCCCCGGCGGGGCGGATGCACCTTTGACTCGGCGCACGTATGCCGCCGTATTTCTCTCCAGCCACTCTTCCCTTGGGAGGCCGCAATGTCCCTCTCCGTCGATCAGATCGAGGTCGCATCGTTCGAGACCACCCGGCAGCCCGTCGACGTCGCGTACCCGATCACCACGCCGCAGCCCAACTGCTATTCGCCGCTGTGCATGCCCACGGCGCTCCCCGAGCAGTGCCCCCAGACCGGCACCGTGGTGGAAACCGCCGCCGCCGACTGACCCGGTCCACGCCACCTTCATCCTCCGCCCCGCGAACGCGCCCATGTCCCTGAGCATCGAGCAGCTCGAAGTCACCTCGTTCGCCACCACCGCGGCGCTGGCGCCCAGGCTGGCGTACTCGCAGGAGGCGTGCGACTCGCCGCTGTGCGGGCCCAGCGAGATGCCCACCGGCTGCACCAACACCATCGTCAGCGGCTGACCTCTTCTCCCTCGACGCCACGGAGGCCCCATGTCCAGCCTGGACCCCGACGCCCTGGCCGTTTCCTCCTTCGAGACCACGACCGTCGGCATCGAGCCTACGGTGGATAGCGACAAGTGCATCTCGCCGCTGTGCATGACCGAAGACCGGGCGTGCACCACCCCCTGGTGCCCCAAGCCCGAGCCCGTGACCGGCTGACCTCGCGGCCGCGTTCCCTCGCGCGCCGCGCGACCTCCCCTCTTTCCGGAGCGATCCCCCGATGAAGCTGAAGCTCGAGAACCTCGACGTCACCTCGTTCGCGACGGCCGCGCCCGTGGCATCCGCCGCGCTCGCCTCGACCGGCGGGGAAGACTGCTTCTCGTGGCCGCGGATCTGCCCGACACTGCCCACGACGGGCGCCGACTGAACCGGGCGGGATGCTGCGGGAACGGCGGGCGGGGAAGCATCCGGCTCCCCTCCGCCGCCTCCGCGCGGGCGTCGACCACGCTTTGCGGACGGCCGTGCGTGCGCGTACGTTCAGCGCATGATCGAACGCGAAACCACCGACGGCATCGTCACGCTCCGTCTGGCGCACGGCAAGGCCAACGCGCTGGACGTAGAGCTGCTCGAGGCGCTCACCCACGAGCTGGCCGAGGCGGCGCACGCGCGCGCCGTGATCCTCACCGCCGGCGGCTCCATCTTCTCCGCCGGCGTCGACCTCTTTCGCCTCACGGAGGGCGGCGAGGGCTACGTGCGCCGCTTCTACCCGCTGCTCACCGAGCTGGTGCGGGCGATGCTGGCGCTGCCGGTGCCGCTGGTGGTGGCCGCCAACGGCCACGCCATCGCCGGCGGCGGGGCGATGGTGCTGGGCGGCGACTACCGGCTGATGGCCGAGGGCAACGGCCGCATGGGGATGCCCGAGCTGCTGGTGGGCGTGCCGCTGCCGTCCGCCGTGCTGGAGCTGGTGCGCCTGGCCGTGGCGCCTCCGCGCATCCACTCGTTGCTGTACCTGGGCCAGACCTACGCGCCGCAAGACGCGCTGGCGCACGGCCTGGTGGACGAGGTGATGGCCGCCGACGCGCTCCAGGCCCGCGCCGGCGAGGTGGCCCGGCAGCTCGCCTCCATCTCGCCCGCGGCGTTCGCCCTGAACAAGCGCATGCTCCACGCGCCCGCGCTGGAGCGCATCGCCGCCACCGCGGCGCACGACGAGGAGGCGCTGGCCCTGTGGCTGGCGCCCGAGACGCACGACCGCATCCGCGCGTACCTCGCCAAGACCGTGCGGAAGTAGATCCCGAGATCGATTCTCGTCGTCTGCAACAGCACGACGTGCGCGAAGAGGCCGCGGGGGGATGTTCCCTCCGCGGCCCCTGTGTTTTCCTCCCCCATCACGTCCCCGCGCGACGACGGGGACGACGGCGGAATTATACCAGATCCAAAGACTGTTTGTGCATTCCGCGCTGTCGCTGAATTTGTCATCCTGAGCGTCGCCGCTGCACAAAACCAACGTTCGCACCGGCTTCTGGCGGCGACCGAAGGATCCATACTTTCGGTCCGAGCGACAGGCGGCCTGCCGCTCGGACCCACGTTGCAGATCCTTCGGGCGCCGCCCAAGCCAGGTGCAGACGATCGCTGCGGCGGCGCCGCTCAGGATGACATCGATCAGTTTTGCACAACCAATCTCGGAAAACGGTATTACAGCCCGGAGCGCAGCTGCTGCCCCATCTGCAGGTGCATGGCCACGGCCGCGCGCTGCGAGGTGAGGATGCCGCGCACGTCGGGGCTCAAGGTCCTCTGCGCCAGCATGCGGTCGAGGTTGTCGAGCGCCGACTGGTGCATCTCCACCTGGCGGGTGGCGTACATCCGGTCGAACGCGGCGCCGTTCAGCTGCCGCAGCGTCTGCAGGTCGGCCATGGTGGCGCGCGCCACCGGCCGGCTGAAGCGGTTGGCCACCAGCACCGCGTTCAGCTCCGCCATTCCCGAGGGGTCGAGCACCATGGCCGAGGTGAACGCGCCCCGCCCCCCGATGCCGCCGCTGCCGGCCATCGCGCCGCTTTCCGCGCCGTCTTCGCCCATCCGCGCCAGCGCGCCGGTGCTGGCCCGCAGCTCCATCCCCAGCTGCGCCAGGTACGCCTCGCGCACCTGCAGCGCGTTGGCGTGATCGGTGATCATCCGCTGCGCGAACGCGCGCACGTCCTGGCTCTGCGCGCGCGCCTGGGCGAGCTGCGCGAGCTGGACCTCGCCCGCGTCCACCGCGCTCACGAACGAGTGCGCGGCCACGTCGGCCTGCCCGCTGGCCGTGGCCAGCGCGGCGGACGGGCCGCCCATCGCCGGGGCGCATGCCGCCGCCAGCGGCACCAGCGCCGCCCCCAGCCACGCCCGCACGTGCCGGCCACCGCGCCCGTCCCTGGTCATCGTCTCCCCTCCTGCCGCTGGTGGATGCCGCCGCCGGCACGGGGCTCCACGTTCCCCCGCCGACATGAACCTGCCGGGGTTCGGAATCCCGCAAACAGCGGACCCGCAAGATGATAGGAGCGTTCCCGCGGCCTGCCGCGCGGGCTCGGCGCAGCCGCGGCGCATGCCGCGAAATCCTCGTGGAACGGGAGATGGGGTGACCCCGTCGCGACACATGTCCGGGCACGTGGTCGGCGGCGTGCGGTGCGCGGCAGCGGCCCGGCGTGGCGCGCCGCACGTGCGCTGCCGCGGGGGAGCTAGCCGGGGGGAGTGACATTTTTGCGGGAATGCGTTATATTTCAGCACTGAAACAAGGACGGCGGACTCTGCCGCGAGCCCGCCGTCCTCTTTTATACAACACCACGGACAAGCGGCTGCCGCACAACCTCCCGATGGAGGGCGGCTCACCCGTGGTCCCTGGGGAACCGAATGACGTTCGAACAGCTGAACCTGCACCCGCTCCTTCTCAAGGCGGTGCAGGATATGGAGTTCACCAAGCCGACGCCCATCCAGGAGCAGGCCATCCCGCCCGCGCTGGAGGGCCGCGACCTGCTGGCCTGCGCGATGACGGGGAGCGGCAAGACCGCCGCCTTCCTGCTGCCCATCATGAACCACCTGATGGGCAAGGCGCGCGGCACCACCCGCGTGCTGGTGCTGTCGCCCACGCGCGAGCTGGCGGCGCAGATCCACGACCACTTCACCCAGCTCGCCAAGCACACCAACCTGCGCGGCGCCGCCGTGTTCGGCGGTGTGGGGATGAACCCACAGGAGCAGGCTTTCCGCCGCGGTGTGGACGTGATCGTGGCCACGCCGGGCCGCCTCCTCGACCACCTGCAGCACCCGTACGCCTCGCTGGCGAACGTGGAGATGCTGGTGCTGGACGAAGCCGACCGCATGCTGGACATGGGCTTCCTCCCCGACATCCGCCGCGTGCTGCGGCACGTGCCGGCCAAGCGCCAGACGCTGTTCTTCAGCGCCACCATGCCCGCGCCGATCGTGAAGCTCTCGCACGAGATGCTGAACGCGCCGGCGGCCATCAACCTGGAGCGCAAGTCGATGCCGGCCACCGGCATCACCCAGGCCGCGTGGCCGGTGAAGGAAGATCAGAAGCCCGCGCTGTTCCTGGAGATGCTGCGGCGCAAGGAAGTGAGCGGGGCCATCGTGTTCTGCCGCACCAAGCACCGCTCCAACCGCCTCTTCGAGATCCTGGAGAAGGCGGGCGTGCCGGTGGCGCGCATCCACGGCAACCGCAGCCAGAGCGCGCGCACCGAGGCGCTCGACGGCTTCAAGAACGGGCGCTACCAGGTGCTGGTGGCCACCGACATCGTGGCTCGCGGCATCGACGTGGAGGCGCTGGAGCACGTGGTCAACTTCGACGTGCCGCACCAGCCGGAGGACTACATCCACCGCGTGGGCCGCACGGCCCGCGCCGAGGCTACCGGCGAGGCGTACACGCTGGTGTCGCCCGAAGAGGAGAAGGACTTCCGCGACATCGAGCGCGCGGTGGGCAAGCAGATCCCCCGGCGCACGCTGGAGGGCTTCGACTACAACGCCCGCGCCGCCGAGCGCTTCGAGGTGCCGATCGGCGAGCGCATCAAGGAGATCCGCGCGCGCAAGGCGGCCGACCGTGAGCGCGCGCGCCAGAAGGCCGACGCCCGCGCCCAGCGCGAGGCGGCCGAGGCCGCCCGGGGCAACGCCCCGCGGCAGCCGGCCAGCAGCCGCGGCCCGCGTGACGGCGAGCGCGGCGGCAGCCCCAACGGCCCGCGGCGCGAGCTGGCGGGCGCCGGTGCCGGCAACGGCGGCGGCAGCGGGCGCCGCCGGGGTGGGCGCGGCGGCCGTGGCGGCGGGGGCGGTTCCCGCCAGGGCTGACGGATGCTGACCGCGGCCCTCGCGCGGCACCGTCCCTGGCTGGGACGGGCGCTGCCGTGGGTGGCGGCCGGTTTGACGGTGGCGGCGGTGCTGGCCGGCTTCCTGGTGGAAGCGGGCCCGGACCGCCGCTTCGTCGTTTACTACGTCGCCCCCATGATGTTCGCGTTTCCGCTGTGGGCGCGCGTTCGCCTCGAAGCCGTGGAGACGCAGCCCCCGGCGCGGCTCGCGCTGGACGCGGTGGTCACGGCGCTCTCCATCATCCGCTTCGTAACCGGCATGTTCCCGTTCTCGGGGCACATGCTCTTCCTCACCTACACCGCGCTCACCACGCCGCGGCGCGGGTACCTGGCGCTCGCGGCGGTCCTGATCGCCGAGACCACCGTCTACAAGCTGGTGCTGATGGGAGACGTGAAGTCGTGGAGCATCGGCCTGGCGACGGGAGCCGCATGCGCCGGGGCGTACGCGTGGCTGGGGCGCGGGCGGGTGCCGTCGTGAGCGCGCAGCCGCTGCGCGACGAGCTGCGCCGCGTGTTCGGCGAGAACGGGCTGCAGCAGGGCCTGTTCTATCATCACGCGCCCGCGCTGCGCTTCGAGCTGTCGCAGGGCGGCAGCTACGTCGCCATGTTCACGCAGGCCTACGACCGCGCGCGCGCCGTCCTAGATGCGGCGTTCGCGGATTCGGGCGAGGTGACGGTGGTGCTCAGCGAGTTCGGCGGCGGGCCGCTGCTGGCCCACCTCGCGGCGTTCCGCTCGCTGCGGCGCTGCGACGTGGACCTTCCCCGTACGTTCGAGGCGTGGACCGAGCAGGTGGACGACGAGTGGCACGCCGAGCGCGCCTTCTTCGCCTTCCGACGGCCCAAGGATGCGCTGCTCGAGTTCCTGTGGGGCGCGCTGGCGGCCGACATCGGCATCCGCCCGCGCCTGGAGTGCCGCGTGCACCTGGCCGACCCGGAGCGCGGCATCGTCGTGCACCCTTACGACGACCGCGGGATGGACGTGGTGGGCCCCAACCATGCCGTGCTGCGCGAGCTCTACACGCGCTTCAACCCCTGGCTGCTCGACTACGACCGCGAGCGCATGGACGGGTACTTCGGCGGAGGGTGAGCCGACGGTGCGACGTGGCGGATGTGAGGGGATGACGACGGCGAGGTAGGGGATGATCGTGCACGCGGCGGCTGAGGCCCCCACCCGGAGAATCGCGAACGGTACTGCTGTTCGCGATTCTCCGACCTCCCCCAAAACCGCCTGGGGGAGGTAGACCTGCCCGGCTTTCGCGCCGAGCTCACCTCCCGCGCCATCTCCCGTTTCGACGGTGGCTTTCAGCCTCGCGCAGTTTGCGAGGCTTCTCGTGGATGTTGCTGCGGCTTGAGCCGCCGGTCGCGAGCGCCGCCGAACCGCTCAACCATCGGCCTCCCCGCCGTTCCCCGCTTCCCCATCACTCGGCGTCTCGTCCTCCCCGATATCGTCTGGATCTCCATCCGCGTGCTTGCGGATCAGCGCCTCCAGGTCCAGCCGGTCCGAAGGGGTGGTGTTCACCTTCAGCACGCGGCGCATGTAGGCCAGGGCGCGCTTGTTCTCGTCGGGCGAGATCGACGCGGCGCAGTCGGCGGGCACGTGCAGGTGGAAGTCGCGCATGTAGGCGTCGCCCGCGCTGAAGAGCACGCACACGTCGCCGCTGAACCCGCAGAGGATGAGCCGGCGCGCGCCCAGGTAGTCGAGCAGCGTGTCGAGGGTGGTGGCGTAGAAGGCCGAGTGCTTGGGCTTCAGCACGAAGTAGTCGTCGTGGCTGGGCTTCAGCAGCCGGCCGATGGGCTCGCCGCGCACGCCGTCGCCCATCACGTGCTCCACCACCTCGTGGAAGTCGCTGCGCCAGCGGCCGAAGTTGTCGTTGCAGTAGATCACCGGCACCCCCGCCTCGCGCGCGCGCCGCTTGAGCTCGGCGATGCGCCGGGCGACGGGGAGCGCGTGCTCGGCCAGGCGCTCGCCGCCCGGGAATTCCATGTCGTTGATCACGTCGACGAGCACCAGGGCCACGGGGCAGCTGTCGGGCACCATCCCGTGCAGCTCCTGGTTCTTGGTGGGCATCCCTTCGGACATCGGGCTCCATTCCAGGTGGGTGGATGAGTCGCGGAGGGACGTAGTGCAAATGCCGCACGCATCGACGCACCAGAGGAGATCGACGCACCAGAGGAGATCGGCGGACCGACCGTCGGCGGCGGGTTCGGGCCTGGGACGACCAGCCGGATGCATTCGAACGAATGCGGACGCTCGGCACGGCTCTCGCGGTCGTATGGGAGTGGATGCAGTCCAACGGATGAACTCCAGCCGCTTCGGCCTGATGATGAAGCTTCCGATTCGCGCGTTCGCTGCCATGGCGCTCACGGCTACCGCCGCCGTGCTGGGCGGGTGCATCAGCCGCGGCGAGGCCGCCGACCGCGCCCGGCGGCCGCAGGCTCGCTTCATCAAGGGGATCGACGGCTTCTACGGCCCCGAGTCGACGAAGTACGACGCGGAGCAGGACGTGTGGTTCGTCACCGCCATGCTGGGCCCCGGGTCGAAGCGCGACGGGGCGGCCTACGTGGTCCGCATCCCCGCGGGGCCGCTGGGGCCGCCCACCCTCTTCATCGAGAGCGGCAAGAACGGCGCGGTGCTCAACGCGCCCAAGGGGATGGCGATCCACGGCGACACGCTGTGGATGGCCGACATCGACGTGCTGCGCGGCTTCCATCGCCGCACCGGCGCGCCGCTGGCCACGGTCGACTTCCGCCCGCACCACGCCATGCTGCTCAACGACGTGACGGTGGGGCGCGACGGGCTGCTCTACGTGACCGACACGGGGATCGAGATGAGCCCGGTGGGCGTGCTGCACCCCGGCGGCGACCGCATCTTCGTGGTGGGGCCCAACCATGCCGTGGGCGTGGTGGCGGGCGGCAACGCCCTGGGCCGGCCCAACGGCATCATCCCCGCCGAGCGCGGCAACGACCTGACGGTGGTCTCGTTCGACCCCTTCCGCAGCCAGGTGTACACGGTACGGCCGGGCGACCCGCGGCACGCGCTGGCCGTGAGCTTCACGGGAAAGGGGAAGTTCGACGGGGTGGAGCCACTGCCTGGCGGGCGCGTGCTGGTGTCGTGCTGGAACGACTCGAGCATCCACGTGATCGGCCCCGGCCGCGCCGACCGTAAGATCATCACCGGCCTGTCGCAGCCCGCCGACATCGGCGTGGACACCCGCCGCAACCGCATCGCCATCCCCCAGGTGGTCCGCGGCCGCGTGGAGTTCTGGGAACTGCCCGCCGAGCATTGAGCGGGCGGATACGTCGAAGATGAGGACGGCCGGATCCCGCCGGGCTCCGGCCGTTCGTGGTTCGAGCAGGTGGAGATTGTTCGGAGGATGCATCCGCAGCGTCGAAGGCGCCTCCGCGGCGTCCCCTCCACGCCCCACTGCGGCGCACGATCCCGCCGCGACGGCAGAGCGTGGACGGATGGGCCGTGTCGTTGTTGCAGGATTTCGCCTGCCCCGGGAACCCCGGCCAGCCATTGAGCGGAAGCGGTGCGGCCATCCGTGGCGGATTCATGGCGCGACCCCGGGGGCCGCAACGTACGCAACCCATGCGCTCGGAAGCAGATACGGATGGGCGCCGCCGGCGTGGCCCTGTCTCCTTCGGCGCGCCTGCTCCGCTGCGCGCGATATTTGGGACCAAAGCATGCAGTGAGACCACGTGCGCAGAGCGACCGCTGCGCCAACCCGCACGAGGCGCAAGGGCCGAAAAGCTACGGAAGTCTTGGCATCGCGGCTCCGGAGACGTAGAATGGCCCAGGCGGGGACACGCGGTCGGAACCAATCACACTCAGACGGCAGGTAAGCGATGGCGCGGGAAACGGGGACGGTGAAGTGGTTCAATTCGGAGAAGGGGTTCGGCTTCATCACCCGTGAGAACGGGGAAAAGGACGTCTTCGTCCACCAGAGCGCCATCCAGGGCGGCGGGTTCCGAACGCTGAACGAGGGCGAGCGCGTGGAGTTCGACGTCGTGCAGGGCCAGAAGGGCCCGGCCGCCGAGAACGTGGCGCGCCTCGACGCGCCTGCCGGCGGTAGCACCGGCGGCGGCGGCTACGGCGGTGGGGGTGGCGGCCGTGGCGGCGGCGGTGGCGGGTACGGCGGCGGCGGTGGGGGTGGAGGCTACGGCGGTGGCGGCGGTGGGCGCGGCGGCGGCGGTGGTGGCCGCGGCGGCGACTACGGCGGCGGCCGTGGGGGTGGCGGCGGCGATCGCTGGTAGCAGCGCGCCCGCGACCACCAGACCGACCGGCGCGAGAAAGCACGGGGACCGCTTCATTGGAGCGGTCCCCGTGCTGCTCGTTTCAGGGCTGCACGTGCGGCGAAGGTACTGCGGCTAGGACGCGTTCAGACGTCGTAGCGGCGCAGGGCGCGCTTGCGGTCCTTGTGGCGGCGGCGCTCGGCGGCCTTCGCCTTGGCCTTGCGAGCCTCGCTCGGCTTCTCGTAGAAGCGCTTGCGGCGCATGTCCTTGAACATCCCCGAGCGGATCATCCGCCGGCGGAACTGCTTGAGGGCCCAGTCCAGCCGGTCGGTCTCGGCGAGCTCGATCTCAACCACGAGCGGTCCTTTCGGAACGGGAAAGCGAAATACCCGGGCAGGCACGGCGCGATTGCCGCAGGCCTCCCGTAAAAACATCGACAAGAGACAGCCAATCTAGCACCCCGATCCGGTTTGCGGGAGTCCCGGGGAGCAGAAAGATCACCACGCCCGCCTCCATTCTTCGCGGCCATGCCGCTAAGTCGTTGAAAAATATGGGGTTGGTCCTGTTTCGTGCGCTCCGTCGCCCGCTTCGGCCGCTCGATCATCAACGCCGCCGGGCGCCCCGGCGCGGTGCGCGGGGGAGCGGGCGCGAGCGCTTGAGTACGGTGTGTGCAGTAGCGGCGGGCGACACCGGCCGGTGACCGGTACTGGTGGTGCGGTGGGGGGAGCTGCCACAGGGGAGGGACGATGAGCCCGGGAACGGCGGGGATCGAGGGCGAGAGCAACGAGACGGGGTTCCGCCCGGGGAAGCGGCCGCTGCTGGCGGGCGTGGAAGTGCGGCACGAAGACCTGGAGACGCCGACGGGGCTGCACGCGGCCGCGGTGGTGGTGCGTGTGTCGGCGGTGGTGGTGTGCATCCTGGCGCTGGGGCAGTTCGCCGCCTGGTGGCTAGACCGGCCGCCCGGAGGCGCCGGGATGGGGTTGCTGATCGGCGACACCATCCGCCTGATCGTGCTGTCGGCGCTGCTGTGGGCGGCCAGCCAGGTGATCGAGCTGGCGGTGAAGAGCCACTACGACATCCGCGCCGGCCGCATCCTTTTGGCCCGCCAGACCTACATGCTGCGGCAGTGGGGGCTGGCCACCGGCTACCTCCCGGAGGAGGAGACCGGCCACGCGCGCCGCACCGACGACGCCGGCGCGGCCGACCGATCGTGAGCGCGGGCGGCGGCCTCCTGCCGCCGCCAGACCCCCGTGCCGAACCGGGATGACACCCGATCCGCTGCAACCTCGACGGGAGACACGCGGCAGCCGCCGGGCGGCGGCGCGCCTGGGCGTGTCCGTGCTGCTGGGGCTGGCGCTGGTGGGGGTGGCGCCGGGCGGGGCGGGGCAGGCGAACCCGTTCGCCGGGCGGCGGCTGTACGTGGACCCGGCCTCGCCCGCGCGGCGCCAGGCCGACGCCTGGGCCCGCTCGCGCCCGCGCGACGCCGCGCTGCTGCGCGTGATCGCCGACCAGCCGCAGGCCATCTGGATCGGCGACTGGGTGCGCGACCCGCGCCGCGAGGTGGACGCCCGCGTGTCACAGATCGCGGGCGCGGGCGCGCTCCCGGTGTTCGTGGTCTACAACATCCCCCACCGCGACTGCGGCCTGTACTCGGCCGGCGGGGCGCGCGGCGGCGACGACTACCGGCGCTGGATCATCGCGTTCTCGCAGGGGCTGCGGCGGCGCCCGGCGGTGGTGATCCTGGAGCCCGACGGCCTTCCCTCGCTCGACTGCCTCCCCGCGCGCTTCCAGGACGAGCGCTACGTGCTGCTGCGCGAGGCGGTGCAAACGCTCAGCGCCGGCGGCGCGTCGGTCTACATCGACGCGGGCAACGCCAACTGGAAGCAGCCCGCCGTGATGGCCGACCGGCTGCGCAAGTCGGGGATCGAGCTGGCCACGGGGTTCAGCCTGAACGTGTCGAACTTCCACAGCGTGCAGGTGAACGTGGCCTACGGCGAGCGGCTGAGCCGGCTGGTGGGCGGCAAGCACTTCGTGATCGACACCAGCCGCAACGGCCGCGGCGCCGCGGTGGAGCGCGAGTGGTGCAACGCACCCAACCAGGCGCTGGGCCGCGCCCCCACCACGCGCACCGGCAACCCGCTGGTGGACGCCTTCCTGTGGGTGAAGACGCCCGGCCAGAGCGACGGCACCTGCAACGGCGGCCCCCGCGCCGGCGCCTGGTGGGCCGAGTATGCGCTGGAGCTGAGCCGCGCCGCGCAGGCGTTGGGAAGCCTGTCGCCGCGGTAGGTCTCTCCCGTCGACCTCGTCCGCCTCCATCCCACGCGTCACCTCATCGCCGCCGTCATCCGCAGGCGAGATCGGCAATCATCTCGACGATCGGTGATCGTTTATAGGAATCGGCCCGAGCGCACTCGCGCCCGGTCCGGTGCCCGTGGCAGTGTGAAAATTTTCGTTGCCCTGCAACGTGGTGGCTCTTATCCTGGCATTCTGCAGTCACATCCGTTCCCCACAGACCGGAGGGCCGCGTGCGCATCGGGATCATCGACCTGCTCGGGAAGGAGCCGCCCACCAACGGGTATTCGCGGCTGATGCGCGCGAACAACACCAGCATCATGCCCCAGGTGGTGGGGGTGTGGTGCCAGGAGGAGGGGCACCAGGTGCACATCGCCTACTACTCCGGACCCGAGCTGCTGGCCGGAGGGCTGCCCGACGAGCTCGACCTGGTGTTCATCAACGCCTTCTCGCAGGCGGCGCTCCTGGCCTATGCGTTCAGCGCCATGTTCCGCCACCGCGGGGTGCCCACGGTGATCGGCGGGCCTCACGCGCGGTCGTACCCGGAAGACGCGCGGAGGTACTTCGACTACGTGGTGGGCTTCTGCGACCGCGAGCTGGTGTGCGACATCCTGCGCGAATGCGCGCCGCACCGGCCGCTGGGGGTGTACCTTTCCGCCGCCCGGCAGCCCGACACCCTGCCGGGGCTGCGCCAGCGCTGGGGCTTCCTGCGGCCGGCGCTGGAGCGCGCGAAGGTGCTCAAGCTGGTGCCGCTGCTGGGGAGCCTGGGGTGCCCGTACAAGTGCAGCTTCTGCATCGACTCCACGGTGCCCTACCAGCCGCTGGGGTTCGACGGGCTCAAGGACGACCTGCGTTTCTTCCAGGAGCTGAAGCTGCCCCGCTCGGTGGCCGTGTGGCACGACCCCAACTTCGGGATCCGCTTCGACGAGTACCTCGACGCCATCGAGGAGGTGGTGCCGCCGGGCGCGATCACCTTCGTAGCCGAGACGTCGCTGTCGCTGCTCAAGGAGGACAACCTCAAGCGACTCAAGCGCAACGGGTTCAAGGCCATCGCGCCGGGGATCGAGTCGTGGTTCGACATCGGCGACAAGAGCCGGATGCGGGCCACGCGGGGGATGGAAAAGGTGCGCGCGGTGGCCGAGCAGGCCAACCTGGTGAACGAGTACGTGCCTTACACGCAGTGCAACCTGATCTTCGGGCTGGACGCCGACGAGGGGGCGGAGCCGTTCGAGCTCACGAAGCGGTTCATCGACCTGGCGCCGGGGGTGTACCCGCACTTCGCTCTGCTGTCGGCGTTCGGGCGCAACGCGGTGCTGAACCTCGACTACCAGAAGGCCGGCCGGGTGCTGCCCGTACCCTTCCACTTCCTGGACCTGGTGCAGTGCATGAACGTGCGGCCGAAGAACTACTCCTGGCCCGAGTTCTACGACCACGTGATCGACACCTTCGACTACTCGTTCTCGCCGCGGGCGCTCGCGCGGCGGGTGATGAAGAACCGGCGCTCGTACATCTGCTGGGAACAGCTTTTCCGCGGCGTCTCGTCCGAGCGGCGCAACCGGATGGCGTATCACGTGAAGATGCGCCGCTGGCTGGAGGATCCCGGCTTCCGCGCCTTCTTCGAGGGGCAGACGCGCGAGGTCCCGCCCGAGCTGACCGGCCAGATCCGCCGCCACCTGGGGCCGCTCTCTCAGTGGCTTCCCGACGAGGCGCTGAAGCACGACCCCGACGCCTACCTCCGCTCCGGCATCATGCAGCAGCTGCCGGTGAACCCGTCGGCGGCACCCGCGCCCGCGATGGCGTAGCGGTCGCAGGGCGTCGGGAAAGCTGGGCTGCGAGCGGGAGACAGCTATCGAGCGATCTCCCGCTCGCCGTCTTCGTCGGCCACGCGCATCACGCAGCAACGGGAGAAGAGCGGCGAAGCCTCACTCATACCACTTCGCAGCCGTATTTCCTGCGAGCGTCCGATCGCGAACGGCATGAACACGGAGGGAGCGGAGAAAGCGGAGGGAGCGGAGGGAGCGGAGGAACGCACGGATACCCTCCGCTTCCTCTGCTCTCTCCGCCGCTCCGTGTTCACGCGGTTCGCTCCACTCTGCCCACGGGCGAACGCACGATCCATCGACCGATCCGGTATCAGAGTCAGTGGACAACGGAGAGACCGCTTCCCTCCGCTGAAACCGCCTTACCGGGTATCGGGCATCGTCTGATTCCCACCCGGCTCTCACAGAGGCCACGGAGGACAAAGAGGTTCTTCTCCGTGTCCTCCGTGTCCTCTGTGAGAAACCCCGGCGAAGCCGATTCCGGAACGATGGTTGGTAACCCCGTGAGACATGACTCCGCTGATTCGAACGTGAGGCAGGTCGTTTTCCGAAGCTGGGATGACTTGTCAGCCCGCATCCACACCGGTTGACGTGGTTGTGATGGCGGAGCCAGGCGGCGTAGCTTCGAGGCGGGCGCAAACCCAGGCACCCGCCCCTCCACCGCTTATTCTTACTGGAATGCGTTCACCGTCCGCATCGCGCGTCCCTCCGCCCGCATCCATCGACATCCGGCGATCTCTCGCCGCCGCGCCCTACGTATGCGCCGCGCTGCACGCGGCCGCGGGGCTCGCCATGCTGCTGGTGCTGCGCGGCGGCACGGAGGCCGAGCCGTCGCTGGCGGCGCGGATGGCGTACGTGCACGCGCACGCGGCGGCCTGGCGCGCCGGGTTCGCGGTGTGGATGGCCGCGGGGGTGAGCGTGCTGGCGCTGTACGCGTGGTGGGCAGGTGCCCTGCGCGACCGGCGGCTCGCGGCGGCCGCCCTCGTGACGGCCGCCGCCGGGCTGGCGTGCGACCTGTCGGGCGAGGCGCTGTACTCCGCCTGGCTCCCGCTGCTGGCGCACAATGCCGCTCGCTTCAACCAGGTGCAGCACGTGGGAACGGTGCTGACGTCGGTGTTCGCCAACGGCTTCTACACGGCCGCGGGGATCATGCTGACGCTGGGCACGCCCGGGCTTCCGCGGGCGGTGCGTGCGCTGGCGTGGGTCGTGTGGATGGCCGGGGTCGCGCTCAGCCTGTTCGGAGCGATGGGATGGGCGACGGGGCTGGTGGCCGCGTCGGGCGTGCTCTTTCCCGCGCTGGTGCTGCTGGCGCTGGCGCTTCCGCGCGCGCTGCGATGACGCGGGTGATCGTGCTGGGCGGCACGGGGTTCTTCGGCGGCGCCGCGGCCGCCGGGCTGCGCGATGCGGGCGTGCCGGTGACCATCGCCGCCCGCCGCTCGGGCGAGCTGCGGGTGGACGCGCACGACCGCGACTCGCTCCGCCGCGTGCTGCGGCCGGGCGACGTGGTGCTCGACGCCGCGGGTCCCTTCCAGGCCCGCGACACCGCGCTCGTGGAGGCGGCGATCGACGTCGGGTTCCACGTGGTGGACCTCGCCGACTCGTCTGCCTACGTCCGCCGCGTGGGGCAGCTGGGCGAGCGCGCCGCGGCGGCCGGCGTGCGGATCCTCCCCGCGTGCAGCACCGCGTCGGCGGTATCGCATGCGATGGTCGCGTGGAGCGGCATAACCGACCCCGTCCGCCTGACCGCCTTCCTGGTTCCCACGCCGCGCCACACCGCCGTTGCGGCGACCGCCGCGTCGCTCCTGTCCACCGTCGGCGGCCCCGTGGCCGTGCTCCGCGACGGCGCCCTGCGGACGGAGCGCGGTTTCGGATCGTCGCGGCGCTGGGCGGGCGGCACCCCGCTGGGTCGTCGCCGCGGCTGGCTGTTCGACACGCCAGACGGCGTGCTCCTGCCCCGGTCGCACCCCACGCTGGCCACCGCGGAAGCGTTCGTGGACCCCAACGTCCCCGGCGCGGCGGCGGCCCTGGCATTGGCTGCGCGGATGTCTCCGCTGCGCAGGGTCCTGCGGCGGGTGGTGCCGGCCGTGCTCCCGCTGGCACGGCGGGTGGGCGGCGCGCACGGCGGCTACGGCTGCGAGGTGGAGGGCGTGCGCGCCGCCACGGCGCGGCTGGTGATCGCCGCGGGGCGCGACGCGTACCGCCTGGCCGTGATCCCCGCCGTGCTGGCCGTTCGCGCGCTCGCCGCCGGCCGCGTGGCGCACAGCGGCGTGCTCGCGCCACACCAGCAGGTGGATGCCGACGAGCTGCTCGGCGAGCTGCGCCGATGCGGCTTCGAGCTCCATCGGATCGGTCGGGTGACCGCGGCGCGTTGAGGGCCGGCGGTGGGCGCTCGCGGTGCCGTGCCCGATCCTGGTCCGGAAAGCCGGCCGCCGCCTCCGCGGACGCAGGGGGACGAGTAAAGGCCGGAGACACGAAGGTGTGATGTGATACCAGATCCGGCTGAACTGCTTACTCACACAGAGGCACAGAGACGCAGAGAACTGCGGGTTTTTCTCTGTGCCTCTGTGCCTCTGTGTGACACTTCAGCAGGTCCTGCTGGCGCAACGGTTCCTGCGGGTCTGGTATGATGAGGGTATGAAGGCGTGATGAGGACGTCTTCTCCATCTCCCCCGTTCTCGCGTGTCCCGTGTTTACGAGGGTGGCGGCGGCTCCGGTCGGCGATCGTGGTTCTGAGAGAAAAGGCGAGGGAGCCCAATGGCCAGCGCGGCCGTTGGGCTCCCTCCAATCGAAAAGCATTGCGTCGCGCGCGGCCACGCGCCGGGTCTAGGGGCCGTCGTGCACGCTCACGTAGCGGAAGACACCGCCGAGGCGGTAGCCCTCCACGGTCACGTTCGTTCCGGTGAGCGCGCGGGTGACGTCGTCGCCGAAAGGGTTTCCGCCGACGCGCTGGAGATGGAGCTGCTCGCCGCCGTCGGTGGTGAGCACGATCCCCTCGTGCTGGCTGGCGGTGCCGCCGAGAACGGTGCGCGCGTTCACGCTTCCCTTCACCCGCTCCAGCGGGCGTTCCGACTTCTTCATCTCGTCACCTCGGCCCTTCAGCAGGCGGCCAGCACCTCGGTGCGCAGCACGGTGCCCACGGAGTCGGTCTCCACCCTCACAAAGCGAGCGTCCACGATGCGCTCGGCGGGGCGGCTCGCCGCGTAATAGTACTCGTACGAGCGGGCCTTCACCCCGTGGCCGCCACGGCGGCGGCCGCGCTGCTCGCGCGGTCGAGCGAGCGGTACTGGATCGCCTCGCTCACGTGGGCGGTGGTGATGCCGGGGGCGCCGCCCAGGTCGGCGATGGTGCGGGCGATCTTGAGCACGCGGTGGTAGGCGCGGGCCGAGAGGCCCAGGCGCGTGATGGCCGTGCGCAGCAGCGCCTCGCCGCCGTCGCCGATGGCGCAGTGCTCGCGCAGGTCGCGCGCGCCCATGTGCGCGTTGGCGTGCGCGTCCGCCCTCCCGTCGAAGCGCGCCCGCTGCACTTCGCGCGCGCGGGCCACGCGCTCGCGGATCGCCTCGCTGGGCTCGCCCGCGCGACCGTCGGCCAGGTCGCGGTAGCGCACGGCGGGCACCTCCACGTGCAGGTCGATGCGGTCGAGCAGCGGCCCCGACACGCGGCCCAGGTAGCGCTGCACCGCCTGCGGCGCGCAGGTGCACCGCCGCTGCGAGTCGCCGAAGTGGCCGCACGGGCAGGGGTTCATCGCCGCCACCAGCATGAAGCGCGACGGATAGGTCAGCGACACGGCGGCGCGGCTGAGCGTGACCTTGGCGTCCTCGATGGGTTGCCGGAGAACCTCCAGCACGTTGCGGCGAAACTCGGCCAGCTCGTCCAGGAACAGCACGCCGTGGTGCGCCAGCGACACCTCCCCCGGCCGCGGGTGCGAGCCGCCGCCGATCAGCCCCGCGTCGCTGATGGTGGTGTGCGGGTTGCGGAACGGGCGCGTTGCCACCAGCGCCCGCTCGCCGCCCAACAGGCCCGCCACGGAGTGGATCTTGGTGGTCTCCAGCGCCTCGTCGAAGGTGAGCGGGGGGAGGATGCCGGGGAGCCGCTGCGCCAGCATCGTCTTCCCCGAGCCGGGCGGCCCCACCATCAGGATGTTGTGCGCGCCGGCGGCCGCCACCTCCAGCGCCCGCTTCACGTGCTCCTGCCCCTTCACGTCGGCGAAGTCGTGGTCCCACACGCTGGCGGCGCGGAACAGCGCGTCGCGGTCCACCGTGGCGCGCGCCAGCTCGCCCGAGCCCTCCAGGAAGCGGACCACCTCCACCAGCGTCTTCGCGCCCCGCACGTCCAGCTCGCCCACCACCGCCGCCTCGCCCACGTTGTGCTCGGGAAGCACGATGCCGCGAAATCCCGCGTCGCGCGCGGCGATGGCCAGCGGCAGCGCGCCGCGCACGGGCCGCAGCGTGCCGTCCAGCCCCAGCTCGCCCACCATCAGGTAGTGGTCGAGCAATTCGATGGAGCGCATCTGCGCGGCGCCCGCCAGCATCCCCACCGCCAGCGGCAGGTCGAACGCGGTCCCGCTCTTGGGGATGTCGGCCGGGGCGAGATTGAGGGTGAAGCGCTTGGGCGGCAGCGCGTAGCCGCTGTTCATGATGGCGGCGTGCACGCGGTCGCGCGCCTCCTTCACCGCGCCCTGCGGCAGGCCCACCAGGAAGAAGGCCGGGAGGCCGCTGGCCACGTCGGCCTCCAGCGTGACCAGGTAGGCGTCGATGCCCAGCACGGCGCCGGCGGTGACTCGAGCGAGCAAGCGGAGAGGCTCCTGGCGGACGGGAGAGGTGAACGAAGCGCACGCGAGGTCCACAGCGTAGCGTCGGCCCACCTTATCAGCAATGTCTTTTTTGGACAGCGCGGGAAAGCGGCCAGCGGTAGGACGGCGGGAGCAGCGGTGGCCCACTAGGAGTCGCCCGCGTGCACCGTTGTGGGGCGATCCCTATGACGTCTGCGAAGGCTCAAGGCGCCTGCTTCAGGAGCCGGGACCGCGCGGGCGGGAGCGGCGGTGCGGGGGAGTCCGCGCACTTGCGCACGGTGCCGCCGGTACCTTGATTCCCCGTCTCGCACCGGCAGGCAACGCTTCCGCATCCGTCCCGCGCCCGGGCTTCTGAGTCCGAGACGCGGCTGCCCGCCGGGTGCCCTCGCATCGTCCACACCGCCGCTCGAACCCGCATGGCCAACGCAGATCTCCCGTTCACCGCGCGTGGAGCAGCGCTCGAAGACTTGATGGACGCCCGAGGCGGCCGGTGAGGCCGGCGTGGCTCCCGGAAGGGTACGACGCGGCGGTCACGTTCAGCATCGACGACATCCACCCCGGCCGCTCGTCGGACCCGTACGAGGCCGGAGGCGACCTGGAGAAGGGTGCGCTGGGGCACGTGCAGTGGCTGCTGCAGCGCCACCCCGAGCTGCGCGTGACGCTGTTCACCACGCCCGACTGGCGCGAGATCTCGCCGCTGCCCACGCGCAGGCTGCTGGGCCGGGTTCCGCGGCTGCGCGACCGGGTGATGCTGGCGCCGATCCACCCCAGGGGCACCATGCGCCTCGACCGGCATCCCGAGTTCGTGGCGTACCTGCGCAGCCTGCCGCGCACCGAGATCGGTCTGCACGGCCTGCATCACGTGCACCCCGGCCGGCTGCTGCACGTGGAGTTCCAGGAGCAGGACCGCGCCACCTGCGCGGCCATGCTGCGCGGCGCGCTCGACATCTTCCGTTCGGCGGGGCTTCCGGCGCCGCGGGGGATGTGCCCGCCGGGGTGGCAGGTGCACGAGGCGCTGGCGCTGGAGATGGCCGCGGCGGGGCTCGAGTACGTGGCCTCGGCGCGCGACCTGATCACGCCGGTGGCGCCAGGTGCCGCGGCCGCCATGTCGGGGCTGCGCGGCGTGCCGCTGCTGCACCCCGCGCCGGCGTTCGGCGGGGCGCTGGTGCACGTGCCGTCCAACTTCTCGGCCACCAGCCCCATCGACCGGGCGATCCGGATCGTGGAGAGCGGCGGGCTGCTGGGGATCAAGGCGCACATCATCAAGACGGCGCTGGGGGTGGTGGCGCTGGATGGGCTCGACCTGTTGTTCCGCAACTACCTGGACGTGGTGCTGTCCGCCCTCGAAGACCGCTTCGGCGGCCGCCTGTGGTTCGCCACGGTGGCCGACGTGGCGGCGCGGGCCCGCGCCGTGTCCCTTCCCGCCGAAGGAAGCGCCTGACGTGCTCGACGTGGAGATCAACCCCGAGGGGGGCGAGGACGAGTACCTGGCTGGCCTCAACCGCAGCTTCGGCCACTGGGGCGACGCCGGCGCCTATGCGTGGGCCTTCCGGCGCCGGGTGGGCGCGCTCCAGGCCGACCTGATGGTGCTGCGGGGAGAAACGGGAACGGTGGCCGGCTCGGCCGTTTCGTACCGGCGGGTGCGGCACGCGGGCGGCGAGTTCCTGGCGGGGATCATGACCGGCTCGTGGACGCTCCCCGAGGCGCGGGGGCAGGGCGCGTTCGCGCGGGCGATCGAGGAGTCGCGCCGGCTGGTGGCGGGGCACGGCGGCACGGCCCTGCTGGCGTTCGTGACGCACGACAACGCCAGCCGCCGGCGCCTGGTGGCCGCCGGCTCGGCCGAGGTGCCCACCTTCTACGTGGCCTCGGCGGCCGGCACCCCCTCGCCCGCCGGCGCGCCCGCCGTCCACGCCGACCAGGCGGCGCCCGAGGAGCTGTTCCGCGCGCACCGCGAGTGGCAGGAGCGGGGCGAAGGTGCGTACTTCGTCTATCCGTCGGCCGCGGAGTGGGCGTCGCAGTTCCTGGAGCGCGCGCTGCCGGTGGAGTGCGTGCGGGCGGCGGGGTGCCGGTGCCTGGTGGAGCGCGCGGCCGCGTCCGACCGGGTGCTGTGGATGGACGGGCCCGACCCGGCCGGCGCGGTGCCCGCCCTCCTGGCGCGGGCCGTGGCCGCGGGCCGCCAGCTTTTCTTCTTCACGCGCGAAGCCCTCCTGGCCGAAGCGGGTGCCGCGCTGGGGATGGCGGCGAAGCCCGGGAGCCTCACCGTGATCGGCGCGGGCGACGGCGGCGCGGAGCTGCCCACCGAGTGGAGGCTGCAGGGGGGCGACCGGGTGTGACGCTGGGGCGGCGGAAATCCTCCTGATCGAGATGTGATCAGGCACGACGGACGGGGGGCGCGGAGAGATTTCTCCGCGCCCTCCCGTTGCTCGAGATCAGCGCTCCATGTCGCATGGCAGGGACGTACCGGTATCTCGAACCAACCTGCAGCCGTACCGCTCGAAGGGCGGATTCTCACAGAGGGCACGGAGGACACGGAGAGCCGCGGTGTTTCCTCCGTGTCCTCCGTGCCCTCTGTGAGAGATGCTTTATCGGAGTTGAGAAACGGGCGATGATCGGCGTACCACCCGCTGTGGGAGGCGCATCCCGGTCGTTCGGTTCCCGCGCCGCCCCGCCGCGTGGCGCCTACGAATCGCGCCCGGGCTCGCGGCGCGAGAGCGCGAGGTCGACCGAGGCGGCGCCGCTGCCGGCGATCATCACGATGACGGCCAGGGCGATGGCCAGCAGGTGGTACTCGAAGCCCTCGCCCTTCTGGGTGCCGCCCCAGTTCATGAAGAAGCCGTTGGACGCGTGCACCATGAAGGTGGCCACCAGCATGTTCACCGCCACGCCGAAGGCGCCCACCCGGCCCAGGAAGCCCAGGATCAGCGCCACCGCGCCCAGGCTCTCGGCCAGGATGGCCAGCACGGCGAACGGATACGGTACGTGCATCCCGCCCGTAAGGAATCCGATGGTGCCGTTCCACCCGGGCCCGCCGAACATCCCGAACACCTTCTGCAGCCCGTGCGGGAGCATCACCAGCCCCAGCACCAGGCGCGCGATGGCCGGCGCCAGCTCGTTGCGGGTGTAGATCAAGCGTCGCAGCATCTCATTCTCTCCGTGTGTGGGTAGCGCCGGTGCGCCCGGCGCGTGCGCCGCACCTGCGGCGGTGGAAAAATGCTCGGTCGCGGGAGATCCGCGCTTAAACAGAAGTTTGCATGCGGAGCATCGCACCCGTCTCCGCGCATAGACCTGCGGGGGTCACTCCGCCGTGTCGCCCCGCAACTCCGCGCGGATGCGGTCGAGCTGCGACACCAGCGTGGCCAGCTCCGCCCCGCTGAGCGCGCCCATCGCCGCGTCGCCGGCGGCGCGGACGGCGGGGTCGAGCCGGTCGAGCAGCGCGGCGCCATCGTCCGTCAGGTAGCCGATCACCTGGCGGCGGTCGGGGCGGCAGCGCTCGCGGCGCACGTACCCCGCCTCCTCCAGCTTGTCGAGCAGGCGGGTGATGGAGGCGCCCTCCTCAATCATCCGCTCGCGGATCGTGAGCGTGGGCATGCCGCCCCGGCCGGCGCCGCGCAATATGCGCAGCACGTTGTACTGCGCCACGCTGATCCCCTCGGGCTCGATCACGCGCGCCATCGCGCGCGACAGCACCGACGCGGTGCGCATCAGCGTGACCCCCGCCTCCTCGGTGCGCGAGCGGAACGGCACCGACTGCCGGATCTCCTCCTGCACGCTTCCCGGCCGCGTCTCCGCGCCGGCATCCTCTCTGCTCATGGGTGAGCAGTATACAGGGAGATGATTCGCATGTCAACTATCTCGGGTGCGAGCGCCCGGTGGGAGGCCCCGTCGGAGCGCGCAAACGGACGGGTTCACGCTACAGCGGAAACGGATCTCTCGCAACGACTTAGCCATGTAGCAGATCCGGGGCGCGCTGTCATCTGAGCCAGATTCACTCCTGTCTCGAAATGTGTTGACACCCGGCCGAAGATGCCACACTATTCCGTCCTGCGCTCAAGATGTTTCCCCGGGCGCCGCCGAAGATCGTCTCCCTGATCATCCTGTCTTTTCCCCGTCCCCGCGACCGTCGCCGGGACATTCTCCACATCCGCGTTCCCGCGCGGAGCCAAGGACCCTCATCATGGACCGTCTTTCCCGTTCCGTAGAGCAGATCCGCGACCACTACGACGTGGTGGTGGTGGGCTCGGGCTACGGCGGCGGCATCGCCGCCTCGCGCCTGTCACGCGCCGGCCGCTCGGTGTGCCTCCTCGAGCGAGGCCGCGAGATCCAGCCGGGCGAGTACCCCGACACCCTTCCCGAGGCCACGCGCGAGCTGCAGGCCACCACCAACGACGGCCACGTGGGCTCGCACCTGGGGATGTTCGACTTCCACGTGCACCCCGACATGAGCGCGCTGGTGGGGTGCGGCCTGGGCGGCACCTCGCTGATCAACGCCAACGTCAGCATCAAGCCCGACGTGCGCGTCTTCCAGCAGCCGCGCTGGCCGGTGGCGCTGCGCGACCGCGCCGTGCTCGACCCGCACTACGAGCTCGCCCGCGCCATGCTGCGCCCCGAGCCGTACCCCACGGGCAAGCCGGGCTACCCGCAGCTTCCCAAGCTCCAGGCGCAGCAGCTGTCGGCCGCCTATCTCAAGAAGGCGCAGCCCGGCCAGCCCGCCGACTTCAAGCTCACCGACATCAACGTCAACTTCACGGTGAACGGGAAGAACCACGTGGGCACCGACCAGAAGCCGTGCAACAACTGCGGCGACTGCGTGAGCGGGTGCAACGTGGGGGCGAAGAACACCACGCTGATGAACTACCTCCCCGACGCGCGCAACCACGGGGCCGAGATCTTCACGCAGTGCTCGGTGAAGTACGTGGAGAAGGAGCCCGACGGCACCTGGACCGTTCACTTCGACTGGGTGGGCTCGGGGCGCGGCGAGTTCGACGCCCCGCCCATGTTCGTCCGTGCCGACGTGGTGATTCTCTCGGCCGGCACGCTGGGGTCCACCGAGATCATGCTGCGCTCGCGTGCCAACGGGCTCCCCGCCAGCGACCGCGTGGGCGACCACTTCAGCGGCAACGGCGACGTGCTGGGCTTCGCGTACGACTGCAAGCCGATCATCGAGGGGATCGGCTACGGCCACAAGAAGCCCAATCCCAAGAAGCCGGTGGGCCCCTGCATCACCACCGTGATCGACCGCACGGCCACCGCGCAGGTGGAAGACGGCACCATCATCGAGGAGGGCTCGGTGCCGGGCGCCATCGGCCGCCTGCTGCCGGTGGCCTTCGCCGCGGCCGACGCGGTGCTGGGCAAGGACGACACCCCCACCTTCGGCCACCGGGTGCGCGAGCTGGAGCAGACGCTGGAGAGCGTGCTGCTGGGCTCGCACAAGGGCGCCGACGAGCGCACCCAGACCTACCTGGTGATGGCGCACGACGGCGGCGACGGCCGGCTGCTGCTGGAGGACGACCGCCTGCGCATCCATTGGCCGGGTGTCGGCAAGAAGCCGATCTTCCAGGCGATCAACCAGGAGCTGGAGGACGCGACGAAGCCGCTGGAAGGCTGCTACGTGGAAGACCCGATCTGGGCCAAGACGCTGGGCTCCAACCTGGTGACGGTGCACCCGCTGGGCGGCTGCGCCATGGCCGACGACGCGGCGCAGGGCGTGGTGAACGACCGCGGCCAGGTGTTCAGCGGCCCGGCGGGGAGCACGGTGCACGAGGGGCTGTACGTGACCGACGGTTCCGTCATCCCCACCTCGCTGGGGGTGAACCCGCTGTTCACCATCTCGGCGGTGAGCGAGCGCAACGTGGCGCTGCTGGCCCAGGAGCGCGGCTGGAGCATCGACTACGCGCTTCCCTCGGCCAAGCCCGCCAACTGGCCCGCGTCCAGACCGGGCGTGCGCTTCACCGAGACCATGAAGGGCTTCTGGTCGCAGAACCCCACGGCCGACTATGCCGAGGCGGCGGCGGTGGGGAAGACCGGGAACCAGGTGCTCGAGTTCACGCTGAGCATCGAGAGCGACGACGTGGCGGCGATGATCGCCAGCCCCGAGCACCGCGCCAGCATGGTGGGCACGGTGATCTGCCCGGCGCTCTCGCCCCGCGCGCTCACGGTGGTCGGCGGCGAGTTCCACCTGTTCGTGGACGATCAGAAGCAGGCGGGCGCCAAGCAGATGATCTACCGCATGGTGATGCGCACCGAGGAAGGCCGCGCCTACCACTTCTCGGGCTTCAAGGAGATGACCGAGACGTCGGCGCTGAGCACCTGGGAGCAGACCACCACGCTCTACGTGGCCGTGCGCGACGGCGAGAGCGAGACCGGGCCGGTGCTGGGCAAGGGGATCCTCAAGATCGCCGCCGCCGACTTCGCGCGGCAGATGACCACCATGACCATCACCAGCGCGACCAGCTTCCGCGAGCGGCTGCTGTGGCTGGAGCGCTTCGGCGCCTTCTTCGCCGGCAACCTGTGGAACCAGTACGGCGGGGTAGCGGGCGCCTTCACGCACCTGGAGTACGAGGAGAGCCCCCGCAAGCGCCGCACGCTGCGCGTGGGCCCGCCCGAGGTGCACGACTTCCACACGGCCGACGGCGTGACCTGCCGCCTCACCCGATACCGCGGCGGGGCCAAGGGCCCGGTGATGCTGTCGCACGGGCTGGGGGTGTCGTCCCTGATCTTCTCGATCGACACCATCGGCACCAACCTGCTGGAGTACCTTTACGCCGACGGCTACGACTGCTGGCTCCTCGACTACCGGAGCAGCATCGCGCTGCCCGAAGACGCGCGCCTGCAGGCCACCGGCGACGACGTGGCGAAGTACGACTACCCGGCCGCGATCCAGACGATCAAGACGGTGACCGGCGCGCCCAGCGTGCAGGTGGTGGCGCACTGCTACGGCGCGACCACCTTCACCCTGGCGCTGCTGGGCGGCTACGTGGACCCGAAGGACATCCGCTCGCTGGTGATCTCGCAGATCAGCGCCAACGTGCGCACGCCGTGGCTCACCAGGGTGAAGTCGGCGCTGCACATGCCCAACGTGCTGCAGCTGTTCGGCTTCAAGACGCTGACGGCCTACACCGACAAGCGCGAGGGGTGGCTGGGCAAGCTGTTCGACCGCTGCGCCGCCGTCTACGCCTACTTCGTGGCGCAGGGCCGCTGCCACGACCCGGTGTGCCACCGCATCTCGTTCCTGTACGGCCCGCTGTACCGGCACGACACGCTCAACCCCGACACGCACAACGTGCTGCACGAGATGTTCGGGCTGGCCTCCATCAGCCAGTTCAAGCACCTGGCGATGATGGTGCGCAAGGGGAAGGTGGTCACCGCGAGCGGCGAGGACGCCTACTACCCGCACCTGCAGCGGATGAAGGTGCCGCTCTGCTTCATCCACGGCGCCGACAACCAGTGCTTCCTCCCCGTCAGCACCGAGATGACCAAGGACGCGCTCTCGGCCGCCAACGGGCCCGAGCTGTACCGGCGCCACGTGATCGCCGGCTACGGCCACATCGACTGCATCTACGGCGAGAACGCCGTCAACGACGTGTACCCGCACATCCGGGCGCACCTGCAGGAGACGGCGACCCTCCCGGGGGCCACCGTGGAGTTCAGCGCGATCGCCGCGCCGCAGCCGGCACCGGCCGCGCCCGCCGCCCCGCAAACCGAGCTCGCGGAGAACTGACCATGAAACGATCGGAGAAGCTGCTGGGGTGGGCGGTGGGGCTGGGTGCCCTCCCGTACGTGCTGTTCGGCGCCCTCAGCGTGTTCGCGCCCGACTTCCTGAGCCTGCTGCTGGGCGTGGAGTGGGTGGAGTTCAGCTACGTGTGGGTGGCCAACCTGGGGATGCTGGCGCTGGTGGTGGCCATGCTCAGCTTTCCCGTGGCGGGGCGCCCCAGCGCCAACCGCTGGCAGCTGTGGGCGCTCACGCTCACGCACGGGCTGCTGGCCGCCTACTGGGGCATCGCCGTGGTGTCGCCGGTGCGGCGGGTGTTCCTGGCCTTCTTCGCGGTGGAGGCCGTGGTGTTCGTGGCGCAGGCGCTGCTGCTGGCCTTCGGCCCGGCGGAGCTGAAGCCCACGCCCGCCAACGTGCGCGCCGAGCTCCAGGCGCTGCGCGCCGCGCGCGCCGGCGAGAACCGCTACTGGACGTGGCTGCGCGTGGTGACCTGGGTGGGGGTGGCCACCAACCTGGCGGGCTTCGTGATCCCCGGGCTCTTCTTCAAGAGCTTCCTGGCGCACCAGGTGGGCGCGGGGACCACGGCGTTCTCGCACGTGTGGCTGAACGCGGTGGCGCTGCTGCTGCTGGGGCTCACCGTGCTCTACGCCGCCACCGCCATCGGCCCGCAGCGCAACCCCGCCTACCCGCTGCTGATCGCGCTGAACCGCGTGGCGGTGGGCGTCTTCTGGTGGAACGTGTTCCGCACGCCCAACCAGTCGTCCTTCCTCACCTACTTCCTGTCGGACTTCGGCTACGGGGTGGTGCTGGTGATCCTGCTGGCGCTGGCCTACCGTGCCGACCGGCACCCGGTGTGGCAGACGCTCTCGGGGATCCAGCCGCTGTTCGCCTCGGTCGCCACCGTGGTGGGGATCGCGGTGCTGGGCACGGTGGCGGTGGGGAGCAAGGTGCGCCCCGCCAGCGGCGGGGGCGTGGCCAGCGACACCCCGCTCGACCACTACCAGTACGGGGCCATCGGGATGAACCCCAGCGCCCGCGTGCCGCTGTACGTGTTCGAGGTGCTCCCCGTCCTCTTCCCCGACCTCCTTCCACAGAACGGGAGGCCGGGGATGCAGGCGCTGGGGATGCTGTACCAGCCGGGGCACGACCTGCCCATCGGCTTCGCGCGGCACGATGCGGGGTACCCGGCCATCGAGCCCAACTGCGGCCTGTGCCACACCGGCAACTACCGCGCGGCGCCCGACAGCCCCAGCGTGGTGATCCCCGGGGCGCCGGCGCACCTGCTCGACCTGCAGGCCATGCAGCGCTTCCTCTACGGCGCCGCGGCCGACCCGCGCTTCACGGCCGACAACGTGGTGGCCGCGATCGAGAAGAACCACAAGCTGGGGCCGGTGGAGCGCCTGCAGTACCGCTGGGTGATCGTGCCGGCGCTGCGCAGCTCGCTGCTGCAGCAGAAGGCCGACTACGCCTGGCAGGACCGGCGGCCCACGCAGGGCCCGGGGCGGACGGACACGTTCAACCCTACCAAGATGAACGTCTTCCACATGGCCGACGACGGCACCATCGGCACCGTGGACCTGCCCCAGATCTGGAACCAGGAGCTGCGCCGCGACCTGTGGCTGCACTGGGACGGCAACAACAACAAGCTGGAGGAGCGCAACCTGGCCGCCGCCATGGCCGTGGGCGCCACGCCGCGCTCGGTGATCCTCCCCAGCTTCCAGCGCGTGTTCGACTTCGCGCTCGACCTGAAGCCGATGGCCTACCCCTTCGCGATCGACCAGGCGAAGGCCGCGCAGGGGAAGCCGGTGTACGAGGCCACCTGCGCGGGGTGCCACTCCTTCGGCGCGCCCAACGTGGGGCAGGTCACCGACATCTCCGTGATCGGCACCGACCGGCACCGGCTCGACTCGTTCACGGCGGGGCTGGTGGAGCGCTTCCACCTGGTGGACGAGTACCCGTTCAAGTTCGACGCGTACCGCAAGACCAACGGCTACACCAACACGCCCATCGACGGCATCTGGGCGCGCGCGCCGTACCTGCACAACGGCTCGGTGCCCACCCTGTGGGACCTGCTGCAGCCGCCCGAGAAGCGTCCCGCCACCTTCTTCACCGGCTACGACGTGTACGACCGGGTGAACGTGGGCTTCGTGACCACGGGGACGCAGGCCCAGCGGCAGGGGTGGAAGTACGACACGGGCGTCGCCGGCAACTCCAACGCCGGCCACACCTACGGCACCACGCTCACCGACGAGCAGAAGTGGGCGCTGGTGGAGTACCTGAAGACGCTGTGATCCGGGGGGCGCTCTGCGCTCACGGCGTGAACGGACGAACGGGAGGCATCCACGCGGGTGCCTCCCGTTCTCTTTTCGCAGAGTCGAACTACCTGTACGGGCTGTTCGGGCGTGTTCGGGCGTGTTCGGCGCCGAGACGCCGAACCGGGCTGCGCGCTGCGTAGGCCACGATACCGCCGTGCCCAACGCAGCCGGGCCGCCGGCGGCGCCCGCACATCACCTCCACCGCCGCTTCCGTCCACTCCTCACCCGCTTTCCCGGCCGACACGTACGCGCACGCGCCGCCGCCGTCCCGGCCCTCCGGGCGCGCATCCCTCACGCTCCCGCGCCATCCGCGGCCATCTCGTCGTTTTCCGAATCATCCGCATGGAAGGCATATGCGGGAGAATGTCACACGGAGCAACGGAGGAAACGGAGAACTGCTCGTGTCTCCTCCGTCTTCTTGTCGCTGTGCGTAATGCTAAACGCAACAACGACTTGCCTCACGCAGAGCCGGCATAGGGCAAGGGTGCTCCCTGCTGACCCTGCTGACGGGTGCTGGCGGTGGGGGCTGGAACAACCCGGTGAGCGGCGCCACCGACGGCGTGGTCACGCGCTGCGCGATAGGGGACGGCTTGCGGATCGGCGCCGCCGGGAGGCCGGGGCGCCGGGACGGGGACGCGCGCGGGACCGGGGCGACCGTGCGCCGTGGCCCCGCGCGCTTCGCGGACGATCGCTAGCGGACGCCGTGGAGGATGGCGCCGTGCAGGCCCACGGCCCACACGTCGCGGTTCGAGGTGCCGAAGATCCCCAGCAGGTGCTCGGTGGTACCGCTGGCCAGGCTGACCCACCGCGAGCCGGTCCAGCGCGCGATCATCCCCGCGCCGCCCGACACGTACACGTCGCCGGGCCCCGCGCCCCACACCCCGGTGAACTCGCTGGCCCCGTCGGGCCCCGTCAGCGGCTCGGTGCTCCAGGTGGCGCCGCTCGCCGAGTGGAGGAGGACGCCCACCTGCGGGCCCAGGTACGCCAGGCCGCCCGCCGCGTACACCCCCGCCCCCGGCGCCGCCCACACCGCCCCGATCACCGACGCCGTCTCCCGCTCGAGCGACTGCTCGCCCCAGGTGGCGCCGCCGTCGGTGGAGTGCATCACGAATCCGTTGACCACGCCCACGTTCGAGATCTCCGCCCCGCCGGCCCACAGCTCGGCGTCGCCGCTTCCCCACACGTCGATCAGGAAGCGGTCGCCGGTGGACGGCGTCGTCTGCGTCTTGCTCCAGGTCGCCCCGCCGTCGGTGGAAGACAGCACCACGCCGGCGAGCCGGTTGGTGACGGGCTGCAGCTCCAACCCCACCACGAACACCGTGCCGGCCGAGCTGGCCCACACGCCGTTGAAGGTGAACCCGGTGGAGGTGGGCGGTGCGACGTCGGTCCACGTCGCACCGCCGTCGGCCGAGCGGAAGACGCCGCCGCCGGCGCCCACCGCCCACACGTCGGTGGCCGACGTACCCCACACGGCCTTGAGCGCCGCCCCGGGAACCGTGTCGGAGACCCAGCTCGCGCCGCCGTCGGCCGAGCGCGTGACCACGCCGTCGGTGACGCCGCTCACCGGGTTGTTCCAGCCCCCCACCGCCAGCACCCGCTGCCCGTCCGGGCTCCACACGTCTTCGAGCGCGACCGTCGACGTCCCCGGCTGTGGGTCTACCCGCGTGAAGCGCAGCACCCCCGACTCGGCCTGCAACCGCGTTTCAACGAACACCGAGAAGGTGAACTCGATCACCGAGGCCGGCACGAGGAACCGCCAGGCGCGCGGCGCGCTCACCGCGCCCGGCGCCACGATCTGGGGATAGTGGTAGTACGGCTGGCCGGCGGCGGTGAAGGCGCCGACCGAGTCCGCCAGGACCTGCACGCTCCCCTGGCCGGCCCGCACCGTGGGCCCCGAGGCGAAGAACACGTTCACGCCGGTCACCGCAGTGCCGTCGGGGGTGCCCAGCGGCTGCGCGAGCAGGTTCTGCACGGTCACCTGCGACTGCAGGGTGCTGGTGGCCGAGTCGTACGCGGTGCCCTTGCTGGCCAGCAGCACCCTGGTGCCCTGCCCACCCAGGATCAGGTTGGCGCGCGCCGCGCCGGCGCCGGGTGCGCCGCAGCGCACCTCGCCGCCGTGCACCCGCGCCACGCAGTCGATGCGCGTGCGCGAAACGGTGCCGGGCACGGGGGAGGCTCCCTGCGTGGGAAGCCGGTCGGAGCAGGCGGCAAGGCCGAGCGTGGCCACGGCCAGCGCGGCGCGGCGGAACGGAGTGCGGCTGATGATCACCGGGAGTCTCGGAAACCGTAGAAGAGGAGGTTGGGTCGGGCTACGAGCATAAACGAATGGATGCAGCCATGCAATCCGCGCGCGCTGCCACTTTGTCGCCCAGGGAAAGTCGCGGTGGGGGATCGACACATGGGACCGGCAGGCTGCGTGACGAAGGGAATTACCGTCTCGCGCGCGGCCCCGTGTCCCCCCGTCCGTTTCCCCGTGGAGGTCGCCGGGCTTGCACGGACCGGCGTGTCACGCTGTGGCGGAGCGGCCGATCGTCCATTCGACGTCCCCCGCGCCGCAGTGCGTGCGGAGCAGGCCCGCCAGCATCTCCACCGCCGCTTCCAGCTCACCGCGCCCGGTCACGCCGAAGACCACGGCGACTACCCCGCGCGTGCTGGCCGTAACGCTGGTGCGGCGCGAGTCGCTGGTGGGGCTGCCGAACGGGCCATCGGCATCGGCCAGGACGGGGAGCGCTTCGAGGTTGAGCTGCTCCTTGCCGATCCCGTCGTACGCCTCGCCCGCCTCGCCGCGGCGCAGGGTGACGGGCGGGCACAGCTTCTCCGTGTCGTACAGGCCGATGGGGAGCAGGGTGCGCAGGGAGACGAGGTTGACCACGTCCACCACGTTGTGGATGCGGTACAGCGCCTTCCCCGCGCGGCTCCGCCTCAGCAGCGCCTCGGGCGAGCCGCGGTAGCGCGACGGGTCCTTGCCCAGGCGCCGGTACAGCTCGCGCGTGGCGGCGATGGGCGCGCGAGCGGCGGGCTCCACCGGGTCTGCAGCGGCGGCCTGCGCGGCCGCCTGCATCTCGCCCCACAATGCCTCGCTCCCAGGCTCCGTCCGCACCGCCGCGTGGACCCAACCCAGCACCATCCCCGGTGCGGCGTCTACCACCCGCGGGTCGGTCGTGATCTCGATCATCCTGCCGTTGTCTAAAGGTGAGCTCTGCCGCGATTCCGCGCCGGTCACCGCGATGGTCGCACTCAGCCTCGGCGCGGGTCGCGAGGCTTCCCGTAGTCGTTGCCGCGGCTTCAATCCGCCGAATCTGCCGTCCCTCGCCCCCGCTCGCCAGCCAATCGATGCTCATCCCCGATCGTCGCCCGCCACGGCATTGCAGCGGGGCGGGGGAGGGGGGAGATTCATAGCGACGTGCCACTCATCCCCTCCCACCCGACGAGCGCCGCGATGCTGAGCTGCCAGCGCGACCTGGTGCACCTGCCCGACGGACTGCACTACCTCAACTGCGCCTACATGGGCCCGCTGCTCAAGTCGGTGGAGGATGCGGGGATCGCCGCCGTCCGCCGGCGGCGCGACCCCACGTCCATCAAGCCCGACGATTTCTTCGCCGGGGCGCAGCGGGCGCGGGGGCTTTTCGGGCAGCTGGTGAACTGCCCGGGCGAGCGCGTGGCCATCGTCCCCAGCGTGTCGTACGCGATGGCGGCGGTCGCGAAGAACCTCGCGCTCCTGCGGGGGCAGACCGTGGTGGTGGCGCGCGGCCAGTTTCCCAGCAACGTCTACGCGTGGCGCCGCCTCTGCGCCGACACCGGCGCGGAACTGCGCGCCGTGGCCCCGCCCGACGCGGCGGAGGGGCGCGGCGAGGCGTGGAACGCGCGGCTGCTGGAGGCGATCGACGGTTCGACCGTGCTGGTGGCGCTGGGAAACGTGCACTGGGCCGACGGCACGCGCTTCGACCTGGAGCGCATCGGCCAGCGCGCGCGGGAGGTGGGGGCGATGCTGGTGGTTGACGGCACCCAGTCGGTGGGCGCGATGCCGTTGGACGTGGCGCGCGTGCGGCCCGACGTGCTGGTGTGCGCCGGATACAAGTGGCTGCTGGGCCCGTACGCCCTGGGGCTGGCGTACTACGGCGAGCGCTTCGACGGCGCCGCGCCGCTGGAGGAGACGTGGCTGGGCCGCCAGGGCAGCCAGGACTTCGCGCGGCTGGTGGATTATGCCGACGAGTACCAGCCCGGCGCGGCGCGCTTCGACATGGGCGAGCGCAGCAGCTTCGCGCTGATTCCGATGCTCATCGCCGCGCTCGAGCAGATCCTGGCGTGGGGGCCGGCCAACGTGCAGGCGTACTGCCGCGAGCTGGCCGGTGGCCTGATCGCGGAGGCGCGCGCCCTGGGCTGCGCGGTGGAGGACGACGCGTGGCGCGGCGCGCACCTCTTCGGCATCCGCACTCCCGCCGGCGCCGACGCCACCGGCCTGCAGCAGGCGCTGGCCGAGCGGCGCGTGATCGTCTCCCTGCGCGGCGACGCCGTGCGCGTGGCGCCCAACGTCTACAACTCACCGGATGACGTGGCCGCGCTGACGGAGGCGCTGCGGGCGGCGCTCGGCTGAAGCGAGCTGCGAGGTTCGGGCGATCACGACGAAGGGGCCGCGCGCCGAGCGCGGCCCCTTCGTGCGTGCATCAGCCCGGTCGATCGAGACTACATTGGCCACCCTGCCGATGCCGAGCCCCGAAGCCTGCGGGTCACCCTCTCATCCGGCGCCGGTCACGGCGTCAGCAGTTAGGGAGAGTGCTCTGCGTGTCGCAGCCGCCCACCGGCAGGGTAGGGCAGGGCGTGGTCACGCACCATGGCGTGTTCAGCAGGTCGCGCGCGGCCACCGTTCCGCGCGGCGCGGAAGGCTTCGCCGCGGTATGGAACGACTCGACGGCCAGCAACTCGACGTTCAGCGTCAGCTTCTTCATCTCCCCCCCCCCCCTTGAAAGAGCTCGCCCGCACATCGGAGCCGTCATCTCCCACACATAGAAGCCGCAGGCGCGGGAAAGATGACGGTGGGTGCCGGTCAGTCGCCGCCGCAGGTGCCGGCCGGGTACGTGGCGCAGTACTGGGTGGGGCAGCCGTTGTGGGTCAGGTCGCACGGGGTCCCTGACGCGTGTGCCTTCACCGTTCCCAGCGGTTCGTTCGATGGCGCGCTGGTATCGAACGACTCCACGCGCAGCGCCTCGCAAATCAGCTTCTTCATCGTCTCCCCCACGGTTCGCGGTTTCCGCAGTGCCCCGAAGTGCATCGGCCAGAACGCGTCTGCGGTGGCCGATCTGGTCCAGCGGCGGCGGGATCGGAGCGATGCAAATGGCACACCACCAACCACTTGCGGAATTCTCTCGCAAGATGAACGTTGTGAACGAGCGGCGATCCCCCCTTGAAACATCTCACCGGATGTGGTACACTGTATGTCAACGTATTACGATGTACCTCAGCAGCAGGAGTACCGCATGCCCGCCATCGCCCACAGCCTCCGTGTCCCGGAGACGCTCGAGCGCGAGATCCAACGCGAGATCGCCCGCCGGGGCGCGCGCGACTGGTCGTCGGGCGTGCTGTCGCTGCTCGACGAAGCTGTGCGCGTTAGCCGCGCCCCGGGGATCGTGTTCGTCGACTCGAACCGCGAGCGCCGCGCGGCGCTCGCCTTCTCAGGACTCGAGATCTGGGAGATCATCCGGTTCTGGAAAGGCTCGGGCGAGAAATGGGAGGAGTTCCGTGAGCAGTTCGAAGAGCTTTCCGAGCAGCAGCTTCGCGCGGCCGTGAACTACTACCGGCTGTATCCCGAGGAGATCGACGCGCGGCTCGCCAAGGAAGACTACTGGACCGAGGAGCGGATCGCGGCCGAGTTTCCCTTCACGCAGAGCCGCGTGAAGGAGGCCCAATGAGCGAGCCGGCGGCACATCGCTTCTACCTGGACGAAGACATGCCGCCGGCGGCCGCGAGGATCGGCCGTGCGTTGGGGCTGGATGTGGTGGCGGCGGTGGAGGTGGCCCCGCTGCCGCGCCCCGATCCCGAGCACCTGGCGAGCGCGGCGGCTGAGCGGCGGGCGGTAGTTACCTACAACCGGAACGACTTCCTGGACCACAGCGCGGCGTTCTTCGCGTCGGGGAAGGCGCATGCGGGCGTGCTGGTGGTGGTGCCCACCGTGCCGCGCATCGGGCAGGTGCTGGCGCACGCGCTGCAGAGCTGGTGCGCGGACCGCGCGCCGCTGCAGCCGTACGAGATCCAGTACCTCTCCGGGTGGAGGTCCGCGCAGCAATAGGAAGAAACGGGTAAACGCCCCGCTCGAATCGGCTGGGCGAGGCGTTCGTGCGCTCCGGATGCGTCGCTCCGCCGCCCGATCGTTCGACCGACGTCCCTTCCGCATCGGGCGCTCCGGGGTCAATCCGCCGATCCCGTCCACGCTCGGCGGAAGCGAAGCCGCACCTTACGCCACCGGCTCGGCGCGCAGCCGCAGGTGCACGGTGGTGCCGCGGCCGGGCGTGGAGTCCACCGTGATCTCGGCGCCCCAGCTCTCCACCATCCGCCGCACGATGGCCAGCCCCAGCCCGGTGCCGCTGGTGCGCGTGCTGAAGCGCGGCTCGAAGATGCGCGGCAGCATCTCGGGCGCGATCCCCTCGCCGGTGTCGGCCACGTCCACCCGCACCCACGCCCCGCCGCCCTCGGGTGCCGCGCCGATGGTAACCTGCCCGCCGCCGCCGTCCAGCGCGCCGCGCGCGTTCTCCAGCAGGTTCACCAGCACCTCGCGCAGCTCGCCCTCGCGCGCCAGCACCCGCGGCGTGCCCTCCTCGATCTCCACCACGTAGCCGATCCCGTCCTCGCCGCCGCGGTACAGGGCCAGCGTGTCCTCGGCCACGCGCCGCACGTCCAGCGGCTCGGGGGGCTCGGCGCTCTCCGAGGGGGTGCCGAAGCGCGAGAAGGCGCGGGCGATCTCGCCCAGCCGGTCGATCTCGCGCAGCACCGCCTCCACGTTGCGGTCCAATATGTCGCCGAAGTCGTCGCGGCCGTCGCCCCAGGCGCGGCGCACGTGCTGCACGGCCAGCTTGATGGGGGTGAGCGGGTTCTTGATCTCGTGCGCCACCTGCCGCGCCATCTCGCCCCACGCCAGCACCCGCGCCGAGCGGATCTCGGCCGTCACGTCCTCGATCACCAGCACGGCGCCGCGCGCGCCCTCCTCCACCGGCAGGCGCCGCAGGCGCAGGCGCACCACGCGCCCCTCCACCTCGAGCTCGTCGGTCCACTCGCGCGGGCCCTCGGCCAGGAAGGCGCGCACCGTGCCCGCCACCGCCGAGGGAAGGGGCCGGTCTTCGGGGATGCGGTCGCCCGCCTGCAGCTCGGCGCCCAGGATCTCCGAAGCACGCGGGTTCACCAGCGCCACGCGTCCCTGCGCGTCCAGCGCCATCACCCCGGTGCCCGCCTGCGCCACGATCGCCTCGGTGCGCCGCGTCTCGCGCACCAGCGCGCTCTGCGCCAGCCGCAGCCGGCGCACCATGCGGTTGAACGAGCGGTAGAGGCCGCCGAACTCGTCCTTGCGCCGCGCGGAAAGCCGCACGCGCAGGTCGCCCTCGCCCACCGCCGCCGAGGCCTGGCTCATGGCGTCGATGGGCCGCGTGAGCGCGCGGCCCACCAGCAGCGAGAGGACCACCGAGAGCGCGCCGCCCAGGAGCACGGCCAGCAGGATCACGTCGGCCAGCTCGCGCTGGCGGCGGGCGATCTCGCCGGTGGCCAGCGGCGTGGGCGAGGCCAGCGCGTCCTGCTCGCCCAGGCCGCGGTAGGCCACCAGGTACTCGTGCCCGGCCAGGCGCCGCTCCTCGTGCTCCTGCACCGCCTCGCCCACGGTGAAGCCCAGGTAGATGGCGGGCGGCAGCCAGGCGTGGTACAGCCCCAGGTCGATCACCTCGGGGGTGGCGGCCTCCACCAGCACCCCGCGGTGGTACAGCAGCAGGTCCACCCCCACGTGCTGCGCCAGGTCTTCGATGGTGGCGGCGTTCACCTCGGCGGCGGCCTGCGCCAGCGACTGGTCGGCCACGGCGGCGGCGGTGCGCTCCACCTCGCGCGACAGGGCGCGGTAGGCCGTCTCGCCGAACGCCGCCATGGGGAGCAGGAAGAAGGCGAAGAGCGCCAGGGTGAGCCGCCCGCGAAAGGTCCAGAACCACACCCACTGCCCCGACGCCAGCCCCAGCGGCTCGCCGCACAGCGTGCGCGCCAGCGCCCACAGCACGGTGGCGGCGAAGAGGATCAGCCCCAAGGCCAGAATCCCCCGGATCAGCACGATCCCCGCCGACGGCGTGGGCACCACCAGGTGCGCGTGCATCGGCCCCGAAGGGAAGCGCACCGCCTCCTCGCTGCGCCACCCCGTGGGCGCCCGCACCCAGCGCATCTGCCCGGCGGGCGGCGCGGCGTGGGCCTCGCTCGCCGAGGGAACCAGCGACAGCGACGCGGCGGCCTCCTCCCCATCCCCCTGGGCCGCGGGGTCCAGGAAGCGCGCCAGCGCCGTGGAGCGCCCCAGGTGCCGCCGCGGGGGCACGGCCACCGTCACCGTCCGTCCCCCGGGAAGGGGGACGACCAGGAGGTAGTGCAGCGCGTCGGAGTCGGTGAAGCGGGAGACGATGGGCTCCTCGGCGGCGCGCGCCGAGCGCAGGATGTCGTCCACCCGGTCGGGCGGGATCTGCGCGTCGGACAGGCGCAGCTCGGCGGCGGGGCTGTCGCGGTCCCACAGGGTGATGCGCGCCTCGTATCCCTCGCGCGCCAGCCCGCCCTCCACCCACGCCTGGTACAGGAGCGACACCCCCTCGCGCCCCTCGGCCGAGTAGAACAGCACCTCCTCGGCGAACTGGCGGAGCAGGAAGTCGAGGAAGGGGTCGGGCTGCACCCCCAGGCGCCCCAGGTCGCGCTCGGCGGCCTGCAGGCGCGCGTTGAGGTGCATGGTCCACAGCTGTGGCAGCGCCAGCGAGGTGCCGATGAACGCCGCCGCCACCCACGGCAGCAGCGCCCCGCGCGCCACCTGCGCCCGCGTGCTGGCGGCCGCGGCCAGCGCGAAGGGGATGGCCCACAGCGCCGCCGACCAGAGCGGCGCCTCGCGCCCCGGCCGCCACCACGCCACCACGCCGAAGGCCAGCGCAAGCGCCGTGGCGAAGGCCAGCGCCAGCAGCGCCACGCGCACGCGGCGCGACCGCGCGTGCTCGGGGCCGCCCAGCAGCGCGTAGAGCGGGAGCGCGGCGAGCAGCGCAAGCGCGGTGAACAGCGGCGCCCCGCCCGCCGCGCGCGCCGCCAGCACCCCCGGCGCCGCCGACTCGCGCACCAGCCACAGCGCCAGCACCAGCGCCCCGGCGGCGGCCGCCACGCGCACCACCAGGGGGAGGATGGCGATGGCGCGCGGCGTGCGCCGCCGCGACAGCAGCCACACGGCCGCACCGGTGAGCACGATCAGCAGCTGCCCCAGGTTCACGTCGCCAGGGAGGGGGAGGACGAAGGTGACGGGCGAGAACACCCCCTTCGACCCCGCGATCCCGCCCGACGAGAGGATCACCAGCGAGCCGGTGATGGCCGCCACGGGCACGCCCGCCGGCCCGGCGCGCCGGCGGTACCAGGTGGTGGCCAGCGTCACCGCCGCCAGCAGCAGCGCGATTCCCGCGGCCCAGCGCCCGCGCGTGGCCACCCGGTCGCGCCAGCGCTCCTGGGTGATGGTGGCGAACACCGCGCTCAGGATCTTGCGGTCGCCGGCCGACCAGTCCCACACGGCCGGGCCCTGCGCGCGGTCGGGGGTGGTGATGAGGGGGGTGACGCCGAACCTGCGGGTGAAGCGCTCGGCGTAGGGGCGCGCGCCCTCGCCCACGGCCACGTGCGCGTCGAGGAGCACCGCCGCCACCGCCACGTGCCCGTCGGGCATGCGGCGCGTGAAGTAGACGTAGCCGAAGAGCGGGCCGGCCGAGAACGAGCTGTCGAGCAGCCCGGCGCGCACCGAGTCGGGCACGTTGCCGCGGTGCTCGCCGGCCCACGCCAGCGGCGAGCCGTCGGCCAGGTACACGGCCAGCGCGGTCACCTCGTTCCTGCGCCGCACCTCCTCCAGGCGGCGGAAGAGGCCCACCGTGGCGGCGGGCGAGCGCCCGGCCAGGGCGCTGGCGCCGTCCACCGCCGCGGCGCCCTGGTCGAACACCTCGTTCAGCCCGTCGCGCAGCTCGGCGCCGGCGCGCTCCTCGGCCTGGAAGCGCACCTCGCTCCAGTGCTCGGCAATGCGGTGGAGGCGAAACTGCACCGCGCCGCCTATACTGACGGCGGCGGCCAGCGCGGCGCCCGCGGCCACCCGGCCCGCGCGGCCCGGCGCCCACCATGCCCAGAGCAGCGTGCCCACGCCCGCCGCCACCAGCCATGCCGGCGACAGCCGGAGCATCCACGCGGCCAGCGCCAGCACCGCCGCCCACCCGCCCAGCCACGCCAGCCAGTGCGTGCGGGGGCGGGCGGGGCGGCGGCCGCCGGGCGCGGCCACAGCCGGTCTCCCGATGACCTCAGGCATGAACCCCCGCACCTACGCCGTGGCCGACCTGCCGTGGACCGAGGTGGCCGCGCACCTGGCCACCGACCAGCGGCTGATCGTGCCGGTGGGCAACTGCGACCAGCACGGCCCCCACCTGCCCGTGGGCGCCGCCACCGCCGTGGCCCAGGCGCTGGCCGCCGACCTGTCGCGCGAGTTCGGGGTGCTGCGCGCGCCCACGCTGCACTACGGGGTGAACGTGGCGTCGGAGGGCGACTACCCGGGCACCGCGGGGTTCAGCGGCAAGACGCTGCACCGCGCCCTCAACGAGCTGGTGGACCAGTGGTCGTGCCAGGGGGTGAACGAGTTCGTCTTCATCACGGCCAGCACCTACCTCCCGCACGTGGAGGCCGTTGCCACCGTGCGGGCGGAGGGCGCGCGGGTGCGCGTGGTGTCGGCGATGACGGTGGATCTCTCTCAATTCCTGGACGGCATGAAGGGGCCCCAGCACGCGGGCGAGGCGCTCACCTCGCTGCTGCTGCACCTGCGCCCCGCGGTGGTGCGCATGGACCGCGCGCGCGACTTCGTGCTCGACGCCGAAAGCCTGGAGCGCTGCGCGGGCGGCCGCGAGCGCCGGCTCCCCGACGAAAGCCCCGGCTCGGTGGGCCAGCCCACGCTGGCCACGCCCGAGAAGGGCAGAAGGATGTACGAACATATGTTGCAGAAGATCCGCAACAAAGTTTTCATCGCCCCCGAAGAGGACGCGACCAGCGAGTGACGCACGCCGGAAATGGGTGCGCCGGTGCGTGAACGCGTCCAAACGAAACCGCTCGCATCTCGCCTGGCGATTCCTCACGCGGCCGACGCAGCCGCGCGAAGCCCCCCCAGGCCCTGCCGCGACGCCTGGCTCTCGCCGCCGCTCCGGCATCATCCCCCTGCCACTCGGAGCTCCACGTGTGAGGAGGCGCACGCTGGCCTCCGGACCGTCCCTCCCCTGCAGTTCGGGGGAGGGACAGGCGCGCAGTAGGGGAAAGGGCCCCCCGCCGGCGCCGGCAGCACCCCATCGCCACTCTCCGCCGACGCGGAGCCCGCAACGCACTCGTGTACATCCGCACTCCGCACTCCGCACTCCGCACTCCGACGCTCTCGCACCCGTCCCCACGCACCCGTCGCGGCTCCATCCTAACCCGCCGATAACCCGCCCGTCGCTTGACCTTCCCCCCACCCGCCGGTAACATTCCGGGTTCCTCATCGGAAGCCATTTCACGGGGCCGAGCAGGCCCCGTTTTTCAACCGGAGTAGCCGCCCCGTGGCCGAGGCCCTGCCGCCGACGTACGATCCCAAGGAGAACGAAGCTTCCCTCTACCGCCGGTGGGAGGAGCAGGGCTTCTTTCACGCCGATGCCGCGTCGGGGCGGCCGTCGTACGTCATCCCCATCCCGCCGCCCAACGTCACGGCGCGGCTGCACATGGGGCATGGGCTCAACAATACCATCCAGGACGCCCTGGTGCGCTGGCGGCGGATGCAGGGGCTCGAGGCGCTGTGGATCCCCGGGAGCGACCACGCCGGCATCGCCACGCAGAACGTGGTGGAGCGCTTGATCGCCAGGGAAGGCCACTCGCGCGACGACCTGGGGCGCGAGGCGTTCGTGGAGCGCGTGTGGGAGTTCGTGGACAAGACCGGCGGCGAGATCTTCGACCAGCTGCGCGCCATCGGCAGCTCGCTCGACTGGCCGCGCAAGCGCTTCACCCTGGACGAGGGGCTGTCGCGCGCGGTGCGCGAGGTGTTCGTCCGCCTCTACGAGAAGGACCGGATCTACCGCGGCCACCGCATCATCAACTGGTGCCCGCGCTGCCTCACCGCGCTCAGCGACGAAGAGGCCGAGCCCGAGGAGACGCAGGGCAAGCTCTGGCACCTGCGCTATCCGCTGGCGGACTCGTCGGATGCGGCCGGGCTGCCGCGGCTGCCGGACGGGCGCGCCTACATGGTCGTCGCCACCACGCGGCCCGAGACGATGCTGGGCGACACCTGCGTGGCGGTGCATCCCGCGGACGAGCGCTACGCGTCGCTGGTCGGCAAGGAGCTCGACCTTCCGCTCACCGGGCGCCGCATCCCCATCGTGGCCGACAGCTACGTGGACCCGGCGTTCGGCTCGGGCGCGGTGAAGATCACCCCGGCGCACGACCCCAACGACTTCGACGTGGCGCAGCGGGTGGGCGCCCCGGCCATCGACGTGATGACCCCCGGCGCGGAGATAAACGACGCCGCGCCCGAGCGCTTCCGCGGGATGGACCGCTTCGAGGCGCGCCGCGCGGTCGTCAACGCCTTCGACGAGCTGGGGCTGCTGGAGCGCGTGGAAGACCACACGCACGCCGTGCCGCACTGCTACCGCTGCGACACGGTGGTGGAGCCGCGCCTGTCGGACCAGTGGTTCGTGCGCATGCAGCCGCTGGCCGAGCCCGCGCTGCAGGCGTGGCGCGACGGCAAGGTGCGCTTCACCCCCGAGCGCTTCGGCAAGATCTACGAGCACTGGCTGGGGAACATCCGCGACTGGTGCATCTCGCGGCAGCTGTGGTGGGGGCACCGCATCCCGGTGTGGTACTGTCTCTCGGCCGAGTGCGGCGAGACCATCGTCCGCCGGGAAGATCCCACCGAGTGCCCGACGTGCGGCGGCGCGCTTCGGCAGGACGACGACGTGCTGGACACCTGGTTCAGCTCGTGGCTGTGGCCGTTCAGCACGCTGGGGTGGCCCGACAAGACCTCCGACCTGGCCGCGTTCTACCCCAACTCCACGCTGGTCTCGGGGCAGGACATCCTGTTCTTCTGGATCGCCCGCATGATCATGGCGGGGATCGAGTTCATGGGCGAGGTGCCCTTCCGCGACGTCTACCTCACCGGGATGGTGCGCGACCACCTGGGGCGGAAGATGAGCAAGTCGCTGGGCAACGGCATCGACCCGCTGGAGGTGGTGGAGCGCTTCGGCGCCGACGCGCTGCGCTTCACCGTGATTACCGGCGCCGGGCCGGGGATGGACCAGTACCTCAACTACCAGGACCTGGAGCTGGCCTTCGGGCCCGGGCGCAACTTCGCCAACAAGCTGTGGAACGCCGGCCGCTTCGCCCTGATGACGCTGGGCGACGCCCCGCGAATCCCGGTGGAGCAGGTGGCGGACACGCTGGAGCTGGCCGACCGCTGGATCCTCTCGCGTCTTTCGACGGCAACGGCGGAGGTGACGGCGGCGATGGAGCGCTTCCGCTTCCAGGACGCCGGCCAGCGCGCCTACGACTTCGTGTGGGGCGACCTGGCCGACTGGTACCTGGAGATGGCCAAGCCGCGCCTCTACGGCGACACCGGCGACGCCAGCCAGGGCGCCGCGCGCGCCGTGCTGGCCGAGGTGCTCGACCGGTCGATGCGGCTGCTGCACCCCATCATGCCCTTCATCACAGAGGTGGTGTGGCAGCGACTGCCGCGTGCCGGCGGCGACGCGGCCAGCCTGATGGTGTCGGCGTGGCCCGAGCCCGTGGCCGCCTGGGAAGACGCAGGTGCCGAGGCCGCCTTCGCCGAGCTGCAGGACGTGGTGGTGGAGGTGCGGCGGATGCGGCAGGAATACGGCATCCAGCCCGGCGTCCGCGTCCCTCTCCGCGCCGTCCCCGCGTCCCCCGCGGTGCGTGACACGCTGGAGGGCGGCCGCCGCGCGCTGGCCGACCTGGCCCGCGTGGACGACCTCACCTTCGGCGCCGCCAACGGCGAGGTGGGCGCCAGCGCCGTGCTGCGCTCGGGGACCGAGCTGTTCCTGCCGCTGGCCGGCGTGATCGACCTGGACCGCGAGCGCAAGCGTCTGCGCGACGAGGCCGCGCGCATCGAGGGGCTGGCCGGGGGGACGGAGAAGAAGCTGGCCAACGAGGGATTCGTGGCCAAGGCGCCGGCCGAGGTGGTGGAGCGCGAGCGCGAGAAGCTGGCCGGCTACCGCGAGCAGGTGGACAAGCTGCGCGCCAAGCTCGCCGCGCTGAAGGGCGTGTCGTGACGCTGCGTCGTCTGCGGACGCTGGCCTTCGCCGCCGCGCTGCTGGCGGGGGCCGCCTGCGCGCACGTGGAGGGCCCGCCGGGCGGCGCGGTGGACCAGGCCGCGCCGGTGCTGGAGGAGACCCGCCCCGACACCTTCGCCGCCCTGCGCTCGTACGTGGGCCCGGTGGTGTTCTCGTTCGACGAGGGGCTGTCGGAGAAGGGGATCGACACGGTGGTGACCGTGAGCCCGCGCACCAGCGGCGTGGTGGTGGACAAGAGCGGCCACCAGGTGCGCGTGGAGCTGCGCCGCGGCTGGGAGGCCAACCGCGTCTACCAGGTGACGCTGCACCCCGGCGTGCAGGACCTGTTCGGCAACGCCACCAAGACGCGCTCCACCGTGGTCTTCTCCACCGGCCCCGAGATCGTGCACACCACGGCCACGGGCACGGTGGTGGAGCGCACCACGCTGCAGGCGGCGCGTGGCGCGCGGGTGGAGGCGGTGCACCAGCCCGACTCCATCCTCTACGAGACGCGCCCCGACAGCGTGGGCCGCTGGACGCTGGAGTACCTCCCCGAGGGCAGCTACCGGGTGCGCGCCTACAACGACACCAACCGCGACCAGAAGCTGCAGGCCTACGAGGCGCAGGACACGGCCACCATCACCGTGACCCGGCGCGACACCGCGCGGGCGCGCCGTCTCTCGCTGATCGCGCCCGACACCACCGCGCCCAAGGCCGGCACCGCGTCGGGTGAAGGCGACCTGGTGGAGATCCGCTTCGACGACTTCCTCGACCCGGCGCAGCCGCTGTCGGCGGCCAACGTGACGATCACCGCCGCCGGCGCGAACGGAGCGCCGGTGCGAATCGCGCAGGTGCGGGTGGGGCCGTTCCCCGACACGCGCCCCGACACCGCCACCGCGGCCGATTCCACCCGCGGCGCGCAGCGCGACACCGGCCGCGCGGCGCGGCCGGCGGCGGCGGGCGCGGTGCCGGGCGAGCCGGTGCCCAGCCAGTCGCTGTTCGTGCGCACCGCGCAGCCCCTCACCCCCGACGGCAGCTACACCGTGGTGGTGCAGGGCGTGCGCAACCTGCTGGGGCTGACGGGCGGCGGCACGGTGCAGCTGCGCGCCGCCCGCGCCCAGCCGGCCGCCCCCGCGCCCGCCGACAGCGCCGCCAACGTCTCCCGCGCCCGCTCGCCCGCGGACGGTCCGCCGACGGTCCGGCCGCCGGCAGGACAGGCGCCGACAGGACAGCCGCCGGCGGCGCCGCCCGCGCCGCGGCCGCAGACGTCGCCGGCGCCCGTGGCGCAGCCGCCGCGGCCGCGGCGCTAGCAAGCAAACCGAACCGGACGTGAACCCGTCCGTCATCCTCCTTTGACCGAGAGCCTACCCATGGCCGAAAGCTCGCCACTGGCCGGACTGCTGGCCGGCAAGAAGGGCCTGATCATCGGCGTCGCCAACAAGAACTCCATCGCCTGGGCGTGCGCGAAGTCGCTCGCGGCGGCGGGGATGCAGCTCGCCTTCACCTACCAGGGCGAGATCATGCGCGACCGCGTGCAGAAGACCGTGGCCGAGATGGGCGACGTGCCCCTCTTCGACCTGGACGTGACGAAGGACGAGCAGATCCAGGCGCTCTACGACGGGCTGCATGGGCCGTGGGGCGGCAAGCTCGACTTCCTGCTGCACTCGGTGGCCTACGCGCCCAGCACCGCCATGAGCAGCTCGTTCCTGGAGACGCAGCGGGGCGACTTCTCCACCGCCATGGACATCAGCGCCTACTCGCTGGTGGCGCTCACGCGGCAGTTCACGCCCATGCTGCAGGGCGGCGGCAGCGTGGTGACCATGACCTACTACGGCTCGCAGAAGGCCGTGCCCGGCTACAACGTGATGGGTGTGGCCAAGGCGGCGCTCGAGGCCAGCGTGCGCTACCTGGCGGTGGACCTGGGGCAGCACGGGGTGCGCATCAACGCGGTGTCGGCGGGGGCGGTGAACACGCTGGCCGCGCGCGGCGTGGCGCACTTCCGCGACCTGATGAAGATCACCGCCGAGCGCTCGCCGCTGAAGCGCGTGATCGAGCCCGACGAGGTGGGCCGCGCCACGCTGTTCCTGGCGTCCGACCTGTCCACCGGCATCACCGGCGAGACCATGTACGTGGACGCCGGCTTCAACATCACGGCCGGCTGATCGTCGGCCGACATCGGAAGGGCGTACGGCGGGGTGGGGCGTGTCCCTCCGCTGCGCTCCGGGCCGGGCTGCGCGCGCCGTAGGGCACGATACCGCCGTGCCCAACGGCGCCGGGCCCGCGGCGGCCCGCGCGGGGCTCTCCTCGACGGACACGACGGTGCCGGCGGGCCGCCGCGGTCCCGGCCCTCCGGGCGCGCATCCCTCACGCATCGCCGCGGAGCGCCGGGCCTGGGGGCGGATGAATCCGCGGCGACGACGGCCCAAAGTCCGCTGCGCGGACTCCCGCGCGGCCATCGGTGCGCGCGGCGAGGCTCCCCCGATCGTTTCTGCATCCGTTACCTCTCGACATCTCCCGCCGTTGACGCACACGCCCGCAGACGGCGCGCGTCGCCCCGCCGTCTTCCTCGACCGCGACGGCACGCTGATCCACGACCGCCACTACCTGGCCGACCCCGCCGGCGTGGAGCTCCTCCCCGGCGCCGCCGAAGCCGTCGCGCGGTTGAATCGCGCGGGCTTCTTCGTCGCGCTCGTCACCAACCAGTCCGGAATCGGCCGCGGCTTCTTCACCGAGGCCCAGTACCACGCCGTCCACCAGCGCGTCGTCGACCTGCTCGCGGTGGAGGGCGCGCGGCTGGACGCGGAGTACCACTGCCCGCTTGCTCCCGACGCGGCCGATCCGGACGGCATGCGGAAACCTGGCGCGGGGATGTTCCTCGGTGCCGCGCGCGATCACGGTCTCGACCTCGCCCGCTCCTGGCTGGTCGGTGACCGCCTGCGCGACGTTGCGCCCGCGGCGGAGCTCGGCGCCCGCGCCATCCTCGTCCGCAGCGAGCAGACGGAGGCGAAGCACACGGGATCGATCGTTTGTCCCGAGGTGGAAGACCTCCATGCGGCAGCGGACATCGTTCTCGGTGACCACGCCGATCGTTGAAGCGCCGGGAAATCATCGCGGCAACCCCGTCCAACAATTCGAGCGATGTTATGACATGCGCTTCTGGTTGAACGCCTTTCCAATCCTTTTGGAAAATCACGGTACACATGAAGACTGGCACACGCACGGTGGTGTCGATCGTCGCCGTTCTGCTGGCCATGGCGGTGTGCTTTCACATGTTCCTCGGGTTCTACACGATTCAGCCGATCGGGGCGCTGCCCGAGGGACGAACGCTGATCGTGTGGCGTGCGGGTGGCGAGCCGTTCTTCAATTCTCCCGACGCCGTGTGTCTGGAGCGCGTGGAGGGAGTTTCCCTCATGTGCCGCCTGGTCACCATGGGTCAGGCGCCAGTGGACCGAATCGTCGTTCGGCTGCCGTACATGGAATGGGCGTATCTCGCCTCCACCGGCGGCCGCAAATTTGACCGCTGAGCGCACCGTCGAAGTACCTCCAATCAGCCGTCCCACGGACTGGTGATCCCCTTCGGGCCGCCGGCGGTGTCGCCGGGCGATACAGCCCGTCGCATCGCAGAGCATTTCGGCTTGCCTATCCACGGCTGATCCCCGCCAAAACCCGCCGGCAGGCCGGGCGAGTGTCTTGCATACCCGCGCGCTGCGTCGCCGCCGCGCGCGCTCCTGCGCCCGGCACGCGAAGACGCATTCCCCCGATCGCAGCGGGGATCGCCGATGCTCTTCACCATCATTCGCCGCAGCTCGATCCACGTCGCCATGCCGATCGCCGCCGCCGCGCTCGCCGGGTGCGGGGGCTCGGCGCGTTTGCCCGTCTCCGCCGGCACGGGTCCCTCGCCCACGCTGCCCGCGGAAGAGCACGCGCTGATCCCGGTCGTTCACGTGGCGCCGGCGCGGCGCTGGGCGGCGGGGCAGGCGCCCACGGCGGCGCCGGGCACGGCCGTGGCCGCCTTCGCCCAGGGTCTCGACCACCCACGCTGGCTCTACGTGCTGCCCAACGGCGACGTGCTGGTGGCCGAGACCAACGCCCCGCCCAAGCCCGACGACAACCGGGGGATCAAGGGCTGGTTCTTCAAGATGTTCCAGAAGAAGGCCGGCGCCGCCGTCCCCAGCGCCAACCGCATCACCCTGCTGCGCGACGCCGATGGCGACGGCGTGGCCGAGACGCGCTCCGTCTTCCTCTCCGGCCTCAACTCGCCGTTCGGGATGACGCTCGTCGGCAACACGCTCTACGTGGCCAACAGCGACGCGCTGGTCCGCTTCCCCTACACGGCCGGGCAGACGCAGATCACCACGGCGGCCGCCACCGTGACCGCGCTCCCCGCCGGCCGCCTCAACCATCACTGGACCAAGAACGTGATCGCCTCGGCCGACGGGGCGAAGCTGTACGTGACGGTGGGCTCCAACAGCAACGTGGGCGAGAACGGCATGGCCGCCGAGGAAGGGCGCGCCGCGATCTGGGAGGTGGACCCGCGCACCGGCGCGCACCGCGTGTTCGCGTCGGGCCTGCGCAACCCCAACGGGATGGCGTGGGAGCCCGAGACCGGCGCGCTGTGGACCGCCGTGAACGAGCGCGACGAGCTGGGGAGCGACCTGGTGCCCGACTACATCACCTCGGTGCGCGACGGCGGCTTCTACGGCTGGCCCTACAGCTACTACGGCCAGCACGTGGACGGCCGTGTGAAGCCGCCCCGGCCCGACCTGGTGGCCACCGCGCTGGCCCCCGACTACGCGGTGGGGCCGCACACCGCGTCGCTGGGGCTGGCGTGGAGCGCGGGGGCGCGGCTTCCGGCGCCCTTCACGCAGGGGATGTTCGTGGGCCAGCACGGCTCGTGGAACCGGCGCCCGTTCAGCGGCTACCGCGTGATCTTCGTCCCCTTCAGGGCCGGCAAGCCCGCGGGCGCGCCGGTGGACGTGCTCACCGGCTTCGTCGACCGCGACGGCCATGCGCTGGGCCGCCCCGTGGGCGTGGCCATCGACCGCGCCGGCGCGCTGCTGGTAGCCGACGACGTGGGCAACACCGTGTGGCGGGTGACGGCGGCCGCGGCGCAGCGCTGAGCCGCGGCGATGCGGCGGCCCATGACGGATACGCCGGCCTACGGCTACGCCTGGGCGTTCGTGGCGCTGGAGTACTGGGCGCTGGTGCTCAACCGCATCTACCTGGTGTACGTGGGCGACCGCATGCTGAGCGGGGCGTGCATGGGCGGCCCGGTGATGGCGCTGCCGTATCCGCGCGAGGCGTGGGATCCGATGTGGTGGCTGAGCGAGCGGCGGCTGCGTCGGTACGCGGGCGTGAACGTGGAGGGCCCCGGGTTCCGCGGCCGGCACTGGGCCAACTTCCAGCTCCCCCGCTCCGACATCGGCGACGTGAGCTTCGACGAGAGCCCCAAGTGGGGGATGGGCCGCGTGCCGTATTCGGGGCGCATCCACGTGGCCTGGCGCGACGGGTCGCGCCGCGAGCTGATCCTGATGGGCCGGCAGGACGGCCCCGCCATCCGCGACCGGCTCCTCCCGCCCCACGCGCGCATCGGCGTGGGCAGCGAAGACGCGGTGCCGCGCTCCACCTGGACGCTGCCCCGGCCCGGGATCATCGTCCCGGGAACGTGACCACGCCGCCGCCGTTCGGCAGGATTGACGCGCCGTTGCCGCACCCCCATACTTCAGGGGTGAACCAACCGCCTCGCGGCGCGAAACCTGCGGGTCGGGAGGGGTGTACAAGTCGTTGATACGGCGGGGTTTGGCCCTGCCGGATGAACCATACCATCGGGGGGCAGCGATGCAGACTCAGAGCGTGGCGACGGTGGACGCACCGGTGAACACCGAGGTCCTGGCCAGCCCGATCTCTCTTTCGGAGCTCGCGGCGGGCGAGGTTCGCCGTTACATCGAGGAGCAGGGCGCGTCGGCGCAGGCCGGCCTGCGCGTGGGCGTGCTTCCCGGCGGCTGCTCGGGCTTCCAGTACGGCCTGAACATCGAGGACGAGGCCGGCGACGACGACATGATCTTCGAGGTGCAGGGGATCCGCCTGTTCGTGGACCCGTTCAGCCTGCAGTACCTGCAGGGCACCGAGATCGACTACGTGTCGACCTTCCAGGGCAGCGGCTTCACCTTCAACAACCCCAATGCCACCGGCGGCTGCGGGTGCGGCAGCTCGTTCACGGCCTGATCGCCTGAACGCGGGATAGATCGGCTCCGGACCGGTCCGAGCGACGTCTGGAAAAAACGAAGAGCCCTTCGATGGTCAGGCCATCGGGGGGCTCTTCGTATTGTGCAGGAGAAAGGAGAGCAATGCTATCACTTGACGACTAAACAGCAATTAGATAGCGTTGCTCACGCCCTGAAAGGATCGGCTATACTCCACGGGACCTTCACCTGCAAGGCCGAGTGGAGTCGCATCGATGACATTCCTTTCGGGCGCTAACGCAATGCCCGCGCATCTCGCGCGGCTCCTGTGTCCACCGCCGCAGAGGACGAACCCGATGCATCGCACCTCCATCGCCCGTCTCGCCGCCGTTCTCTCGCTCGCGGCGGCCGCCGCCTGCGCCGACACGCCCACCGCTACACCCGCGGCGTCCGACTCGCGCATCACGCGGCCGGCGTACAACCTGCCGGTGGCGCAGGTGACCGTCACCAACTCGGGCGGAACGCCGCTGGTGAGCTGGGGCGCGGTGACCGGGGCCACCAGCTACACCGTGCGCCTGATCACCTACAACACCCAGAACGGCGCCTACGTAAACCGCTTCTTCCAGACGCTCACCAGCACCACGGGCACGTCGTACCTGGACAGCAACAACAGCTACACCGGCGTCTACCAGTGCACCGACGGATACGAGGGCCCCGACGGCATCGAGCGCGGCCACTGGTACGAGTACGAGGTGGTGTCGGTCTTCCCCACCGGCACCAGCAGCGCCCGCCACTACGCGCCGATCACCAGCGAGTACTGCTGAACCGTCCATCGGCGCCGGCAGCGCACCCCCTGTGGACGGTTGTGTGCGGGTGAGACGGTGAAGGCAGACAATCCCAGCCCCCGGTGGAATCCGTCCCACCGGGGGCTCATCGTGTCCACGGACTCGCACTTGCGTAACCGGGGATCCAATGCGATCTTTCTCATGTCGAGAACATTAACGAATCGACACAGTCCGTCGCGAGACGGGCACGAGATCATCCGCCGACGCGGTTCAGGGCGTCGCGATCACGGGAACGGGAGGTGGGCATGGTCCAGATCGCCGAGACGCTCAGCAGCCCGCTGCAGTACGCGGCGCTTCCCCGCGAGAAGCTGGCCGCGCGCATCGCCGCGCGCAAGGCCGAGCTGAACGCGGTGATCCTGGGGCACAACTACCAGCGCGTGGAGATCCAGGAGGTCAGCGACTACCTGGGCGACTCGCTGGGGCTGTCGCAGGAGGCCGCCAGCACCGACGCCGACGTGATCGTGTTCTGCGGCGTGCACTTCATGGCCGAGACGGCCAAGATCCTGTCGCCGCAGAAGACGGTGCTGATGCCCGACCTGCGCGCCGGCTGCCCCATGGCCGACTTCGTCACCGGCGACGCGCTGCGCAAGCTCAAGGCGAAGTACCCGGGCGCCGTGGTGGTGGCCTACGTCAACTCCACCGCCGAGGTGAAGGCCGAGAGCGACATCTGCTGCACCAGCGCCAACGCGGTGCAGGTGGTGAACACCATCCCGGCCGACCGCACGATCCTCTTCGTGCCCGACCGCAACCTGGCCAGGTACGCGGCCGAGCGCAGCGGCCGTCCCTACGTCGTCGCCGGGAAGGAAGGCGCGGGCGAGGTGCAGCCCGGTTCGATCGTAGCGTGGGACGGCTACTGCTACGTGCACGACGACCTGGTACTGGACGAGCTGGCCGAGGCCAAGAAGCGCCACCCCAACGCGCTGGTGGTGATCCACCCCGAGGCCCGCGCCGACCTGCTGGCCCACGCCGACGTGATCGCCAGCACCGCCCGGATGGTGGGGATCGCCGAGGAGAACGACGAGGTGATCTTCGGCACCGAGCGCGGCATCGTGGACCGGATGAAGGCGCGCTTCCCCGAGAAGACGCTGGTGCCGCTCTCGGGCGCGGCCATCTGCGGCAACATGAAGGTGAACACGCTGGCCAAGCTGGCCTGGTGCCTCGACCACGGGCAGCACGAGCTGGTGCTGGACGAGGAGATCCGCATCCGCGCCGAGCGCTCGCTGCGGCGCATGCTGGAGCTGTCGGGCGGCTGGGTGGGGCAGAGCGAGGAAGAGGCCGAGCTGGAGCTGGCCGGCCTGCGCAAGACCGGCTGCGGCTGCGCGTAAAGTCGCAGGGTGGGCGAGAGAGGGAGGGGCTCCGGATCGACCGATCCGGAGCCCCTCTGCTTCATCCTACCGCCGCCGGCGTTCGGCCCATGGACCGCAGCCCCGCCGCCAGCCTCCGCTTCACCTCGCCCGGCGGGATGCGGAGCTCGGCGGCGATCTCGGTCACCGTCAGGCGCGCGTAGCAGGCCAGCTCCACCGCGCACCGGTCCCCGTCCGCGCCCGGCTCGACGGCGCTGCGCCCGTCCGCCCCCCGCGAGAGCGCGGCCGTGCGCACGCGCACCGCCATCGCCGCGCGGGTGGGCGGGGCGGGGAGGTCCATCGCGGCCGAGAAGGCGTGGAACACCGCGTCTTCCGCCGCGTCCGCATCTCCCGAAACGGCCATTGCCAGCGCGAACAGCTCCGGCGCGCAGGCGTCGAACAGCCGCACCACGGGGTGGTCGACCTCACCGGCGATGCTGCGCGAGATGGACGGCGGGGCGGTCTGCATGCGTGCGAGGGCTGAAGGCGGCGCCGAATGGATTGTCCAAGGTTTGTATAAGACAGCAACTCTCGCGCCGCGTCCTCGCCCTCCTCCGTGTGCGTGCTGCTACGCCGGCGGGCGCATCTCCCATTGCATCAACGGGCAATCTGCTCCATCATCCTGTGGCAGAACCTTGCAGTGGACGATGGAGAGAGACGTCCCCGATGCCTCCCACGCTCGCCGGCGGCCGCGACCTGGAAGCCGCCTCCGCGGTGCCGCGGCTCACCCTCACGCTGCTGGCCGACACCTTCGCCGTCTGCCGGCTGAGTGCGCAGATGGTGGTGCCGCACTGGGCGTGGATGGGCGAGATCGCCTGCGTCACCCGCACGCGCGACGAGCTGTCCATCGTCTGCCGCGCCGACCTGGTGCCGGGCGAGGTGGTGCGCGAGGGCGGCTGGCGCTGCCTCAAGGTGAAGGGGCCGCTCGACTTCGCGCTCACCGGCGTGTTCGCGCGCATCGCCCAGCCGCTGGCCGACGCCGGCATCAGCCTGTTCGCGGTGATGACCTACGACACCGACTACGTGATGGTGAAGGAGGAGCGCCTGCGCGACGCCGTCCAGGCGCTGATGGCCGCCGGCCACGCCGTGGAGGCGCGCATCGGCGACTGACCGGCGCCCTCATTCGCTCCCTCGGGAGGCCGGGCCCGGCGCAGCCGGCTGCACCGGTTGCGACCGTCCGCCGCCGATGCGAAGTTGTGCCGTCGCGGTTCCCCCCTCGCTCGATCGATCCGAGCCCTTCCCGACCACCGGAGCCAAAGATGGCCGAAGAGCTGCTCCCCATGGGCGCCGATGCGCCCGAGTTCGATGCGCCCACCACCGACGGCGGGCGGGTGTCGCTGGCCCACTTCCGCGGCAGCAAGTCGGTGCTGCTGATGTTCTATCCCAAGGACGACACCCCGGGCTGCACCCGGCAGATGTGCGCCGCCCGCGACGAGGGCGACGACTACGAGGCCGCGGGGATCCGCCGCTTCGGCGTGAACCCCGGCGGGATGGAAAGCCACCGCAAGTTCGCCGACAAGTACATGCTCGACTTCCCCCTGATCGTGGACGAGGGGAGCCGCATCGCCGCCGCCTACGGCGTGCTCAAGGAGAACGGCGGCGTGTCGCGCGCCACCTACGTGATCGGGCCCGACGGCAAGATCGCCTACGCGGCGCCGGGCGCGCACGACGCCGACGAGATCCTGGAGGCGATCGGTGCCTGAGCCTCGCGGCGAGGTGGTGGTGCGCGCGTTCACCGGCGGCGTGTTCGCCCAGAACTGCTACCTGCTGGTGTGCGCCGGCACCAACGCCGGCGTGCTGGTGGACCCCGGCGCCGCCACCCCGCAGATGCTGGCCGAGGCGAAGCGGCTGGGGGTGACGGTGGAGTCGATCGTTCTGACCCACGCGCACGTGGACCACGTGGAGGGGCTGGCGCAGGCGAAGGCGGCCACCGGCGCGCCCATCTACCTCCACCCCGCCGACGCCGAGCTGTACCAGGCGGCGCCGGTGCAGGCGCAGTGGTTCGGCGTGCGCATGGACCCGCTGCCGCCGGTGGACCACGCGCTGGCGGCGGGCGACACCGTGCGCTTCGGCGAGTGCGAGCTGGTGGTGCGGTTCGCGCCCGGGCACGCGCCGGGGCACGTGATCCTGGTGGGCGACGGCGTGGCGATCGTGGGCGACGTGATCTTCAACGGCTCCATCGGCCGCACCGACCTTCCCGGCGGCGACCTGGCCACGCTGATGCGCTCCATCCGCGAGCAGGTGCTCACCCTCCCCGACGCCACCACGCTGCACACCGGGCACGGACCCGACACCACCGTGGGCCACGAGCGCGTCTCCAACCCGTTCATCATCGGCAACTACGGCGGCAGCAGCTTCGCCTGACCCGCCGGCCCGTCGACGACGAGGGAGGGCTCCGCCGATCGTCGGCGGAGCCCTCGTCCGTTGCATCCCATCGCGCCGGTCGTGCGCTCCATCATGATCCCGGCGATGTCGGCGCGACGGCAGGGTCAGCAACAGCGTGTTCACGCCGTTCGCCGTTCGAAGCGTGACGACCCTGCCGCGAAACGCACCAATGCCCTGAGGAACCGGGTCGTGATCAGGTCAGAACGACACCGGCGTCAGCGTGGCGCGGCCGCGGGCCACGCGATCGGCATAGGACATGGTGATCACCCGGACCATTCGCCCGCCGGCATACGACTCCACGATGAACAGGTCGTCGGCACGGATGTTGGCCAGGTCGCTCAACCCGCCGTTGGTGCGGACCTCGTCCACGTACACCACGGGCTTGATCAGCCCGCCCCGGATCCACGCGCAGGCGCGGTCGCCGGGATCGTCGCTGACCGCGGCGAGGCGCGTGGAGGTGGAGCGGTTGAGGAACTTGCCGCCGCCGCTGCTGGCCGGCGCGCGGGTGTCCACGTCGGTGAGCCAGGGGGGGCAGTGGATCCCCCTCACGCCCAGCTGGTCTTTCACCAGCTCCAGCACCGAGGGCGCGGTGGAAAGCCGCAGCGTGGTGCGATCCACGGTCCGCACGGAGACGCCGGAGGTCAGCCGCCGCTGCTCCATCTGGCTGGCCACGGCCGTGATCCCCGCCAGCGTTTCGGAGCGGGCGAGCAGGGCGATGGTGAACTCGTCGCCTTCGGCCACCTCGGCGTCTTCCTCCCACCGGGCGTAGCCCAGGCGCGAGATCACCCACGGGTACGAGCCCGGTGCCACCCGGTGCAGCACGAAGTTGCCCGCCGAGTCCGACACCGCCCGGTAGCGTGTGTCGCGAAGCTGCACCAGCGCTCCGGGCACCGGTTCGCCCGTGGCCGCGTCCACCACGTGGCCGTGCACGTCGAGCCCGGCGGTGGCGCGCCGCTGTGCGGAGAGCGCCGGCGGCAGCATGGCCGCGCAGAGCATGGCGAAGACGAGGGATTTGCGCATGGGTGCAACGCAGGCGCGAAGGGTGTTCGAAAAGGCTGACGGATGTAGTGTGCAGCACGGATTCGGGTAGATCAAGCCTCTCCGACGAAGTGGGTTGCGTCGCCTCGCCGGTGACCCCCGGGTTCCGGGCGGATGGTTTGACGCTCCCCGCGGCCCGGCCTATCTTCCGGCCCACTTTTCCCGGACCGGAGCACACGTTTGCGCGAGCCCAAGCGCGTGGCCGTCCTCGCCAGCGGCGGGGGCACCAACCTGCAGGCGCTGATCGACCACTTCAACCCCGCGCCCGCGCCCGCCGCGCGCGTGCAGCTGGTGGTGGCCAGCCGCGCGGGGATCGGCGCGCTGGAGCGCGCGGCGCGCGCCGGCGTGGCCGCGCTCACGCTGGACGCGCGCGAGACGGGCGCCGACCTGCTGGCCGCGCGGATGCTGGGCGAGCTGGAGCGGCACCGCATCGACATCGTGGTGCTGGCCGGGTGGCTGCAGCTGGTGCCGCCGGCGGTGGTGGAGCGCTTCGCCGGGCGGATGCTCAACATCCACCCCGCGCTCCTCCCCGGCTTCGGCGGCAAGGGGATGTACGGGATGCGCGTGCACCGCGCGGTGATCGAGAGCGGCGTGCGCGTGAGCGGCGCCACGGTGCACCACGTGAGCGACCGCTACGACGAGGGCCGCATCGTGGCGCAGTGGCCCGTCCCCGTCCTCCCGGCCGACACGCCCGAGTCGCTGGCGGCGCGCGTGCTGGCGGTGGAGCACCGCATCCTCCCGCTGGCGGTGGAAGCGCTCGCGGCCGGTGCCGGCGCCGCCGCCACGCCCGCGGGCGACGTATGCTTCGACCTGACGGAGGGCCGCATCCCGCCCGAATCGTCCCTCCGCGCGCTGTTGGCGCAGCCGGGGAAAACGAGCGAGTAGCCGCTTTCGCACCGAACCCAACCCTCCCCAGCGAGGTTCGGGGAAGGGTCGGCGAGCGCTGGCGTTCCGGGAGCAAGACCTCGCGTGAGACTCACATCGGTACGACAACCTCAAATCGGTAGATCGAGATGCCCAGGGCGCTGCTGAGCGTGTCGGACAAGACGGGGCTGGTGGAGTTCGCCCGCACGCTGGTGGAGCGCGGATGGACGCTGCTCTCCACCGGCGGCACCGCGCGCACCCTGCGCGACGCGGCCGTCCCCGTGCTGGACGTGGCCCAGGTGACCGGGCATCCGGAGATGATGGACGGCCGCGTGAAGACGCTGCACCCCGCCATCCACGCCGGCCTGCTGGGGCGCCGTGCCAACGAGGACGACGTGGCGCAGATGCGCGAGCACGGCTACTCGGCCATCGACCTGGTGGCCGTCAACCTCTACCCGTTCGTGCAGACGGTGGCGCGCCCCGGCGTCACCCGCGCCGAGGCGATCGAGAACATCGACATCGGCGGGCCGTCCATGCTGCGCTCGGCCGCCAAGAACCACGAGAGCGTGTGGGTGGTGGTGGACCCCGCCGACTATGCCGCCGTGCTCGCCGGGCTCGACGCGGGCGACCTGAAGGCACGCGACCTCCGCCGCAGGCTGGCCACCAAGGTCTATGCGCACACCTCGGCCTACGACGCCGCCATCGCGCAGTACCTGTCTGCGGCCGACGCCGCCGACGCGGCCGAGGCAGCGCGAGCCGCGGGCTCCACCGGCGCCGCGGAAGCCGGGGCTCCGGCGGGGAGTGGCCAGGAGGACTTCGGGCCCGAGATCACGCTGGCGCTGGAGAAGGTGCAGGACCTTCGCTACGGCGAGAACCCCGACCAGCCGGCCGCCTTCTACCGCGACCGAGGGCAGAGCGGCGGGCTCCCCGGCATGCGGCAGCTGCACGGCAAGGAGCTGTCGTTCAACAACCTGGTGGACGTGGACGCGGCGCTGCTCGCCGTGTCGGCGTGGGAGGGCACGGGGCTGGCCGCCTGCGCCATCATCAAGCACAACACGCCGTGCGGCATCGCCGTGGGCGCCCACGCGGCCGAGGCGTACCGAAAGGCGCTGTCGACCGACCCCACCAGCGCGTTCGGCTCGGTGATCGCCTTCAACACCGAGGTGACCGAGGAAGCGGCCGTGCTGCTGCGCCCCAACTTCGTGGAGGCGGTCGTGGCGCCGTCGTTCCACGAGCGCGCGCTGGCGCTGCTGCAGGAGAAGAAGAACCTGCGCCTGATCGTGGTGCCGCCCTCGTCCGCGGGCGACGAGGTGGACTACAAGCGCGTGCTGGGCGGCTTCGTGGCCCAGGCGCGGCTCTCCATGCGCTTCCCCGAAGACGGCTGGCGCGTGGCGACCGAGCGGCAGCCGAGCGACGAGGAGATGAGCGACCTGCGCTTCGCCTGGCGTGCGGTGGCCACGGTCAAGTCGAACGCGATCCTCCTTGCGCGCGGCGGGCAGGCGCTGGGCATCGGCGCGGGGCAGATGAGCCGCGTGGACAGCTCGCGCATCGCGGTGATGAAGGCGCGAGACAATGGCTTCGACCTGGCCGGCGCCGCGCTCGCCTCCGACGCCTTCTTCCCCTTCCGCGACGGCGTGGACGCGGCGGCCGAGGCTGGCGTGCGCGCCATCATCCAGCCCGGCGGCTCCATGCGCGACGCCGAGGTGGTCGCCGCCGCCAACGAGCACGGCGTGGCGATGGTCTTCACCGGCCGCCGCCTGTTCCGCCACTGAGCCCGGGGCGGCAGGAGAGGGGATGACGACGACGAGCGGGCTTCGAATCCGCTCCGCGTCCGCACGTCTACGAACGACCCGGCCGGATCCGTGTCGCCCGCGTTCCCCCCGCCAGCTCCGCGTGTCCGTTTCCATCGCCTCATGCCGGATCGCGAATTTCGTCGTGTATCCCGCGCCTCGCCGTCGCGGCGCAGGTGCGGCGGCTCTTTCAGAATGGTACCAGATCCGCAGGAATCGTTGCGCCAGCAGGACCTGCTGAAGTGTCACACGGAGGCACAGAGGCACAGAGAAAAACACGCAGTTCTTTGCGTCGCTATGCCTCTGTGTGTTCTGTGTGAGTCAGCAGTTCAGCCGGATCTGGTATGACATCCTCTTTGTCGTAGCGCACAGGTCAGCGTCGAAATTGGTATCACAGCTCCGGCTGCGAGCGCCGGCAGACGAGGATCCTTTCGAAAGGTGAACCGTGAACCCATTGGAATCTGCCCCGGCTGACGGAGAGGGTGCCGACGCGGGCACGTTCAGCGTCCACTGGTCGCTCGTACCGCCCACGGTGGAGGGGAGCCAGGAAGGCACGGCGCTGGCCGCCGTGTGGCCGGCGCCGGTGAACCCCGACGTATGCTTCGAGGCCGCCGGCTTCACCGACTTCGGCGACGCGGACGACGCGTGGGAGCGCCACGCCGACGGGCTGCTGGAGCGGCTGATCGCCGAGCTGGGCGTGTATGGCGAGCCGCGGCTGATGTCCGCTTCGCTGCGCACCCGGCCGGGCGTGGCCCGCCGGCTCCTGGGCGGCGAGGGGGAGACGCTGCCGCTGACCGAGCAGATCCAGGCGCCCATGCACCACGACTCGCTCCCCGACGCGGTGGTGGCGTTCGGCTCGCGCGGCGTGGAGCTGCGCGCGGGGGGTGGGCACGTGCTCTACTGGATCACGCTGCCGGCCAGCGAGCTCGACCGCTTCATCTCGTGGGTGCTGCCGCGTTTGGCGGGCGGAGCGCCGCTGCACGAAACGGCGCTGGAGTGGCGGCACCTTCTCGCGGACGGAGGTGTACACCCGGGAAGCGGTCGAAACGTGTGACGGCGGCGCCCGCGCCCGGCGACGACCCGGGCGCATCCAGCGTCCTCACGCATCGACCGATCTCGTTGTCCCGCACGAAGTTGGTGTTCTCCGGCGCTGGCCTCGGCGCGTCGCGACGCTGCTGCCGAGCCGAGCCGGGCGCGCCACTCTCCACCGGGGCCGTGCAACCATCTTTCTTCGTGCCCGATCGATGAGCCCCAATCCCTCTTCCCCGGCCCGCCGCGCCCCATCACACCGCCGCCGGCCCGCCACTCGCGCCGCGCTGGCCGCGCTCGCGGTGATGCTGGTGCCGCTGCTGGGCCGCCCCGCCGCCGCGCAGCAGCGCGACCGTTCGAGCGCGCTGAGCTTCCGCACCGACGTGTCCGACGTGGAGACCCGGCTCCCCTATCCGCCCGAAGCGGTGTGGACGGTGCTGGCGCAGGTGTACGCGCAGCTCCACTTCCCTACCGACCGCGTGGCGCGAACTGAAGAGCACGAGTACCGCACGCCGTTCATGGAGGTGCGCGGGCGGCTGTTCGACCGGCCCAACGGCGAGTTCTTCAGCTGCCAGGGGGGCGACATCCTGGCCGACCTGACCAACACCGGGCAGATCTCCTTCGCGGTGCGCAGCATCGTGCGGCCCGACGCGAGCGGCGGCACCGTGCTCACCACGCAGGTCGACGCTCGCGCCCGGCGCCGCGGCGCCAGCAGCAGCGCCGTCGAATGCGCCAGCACCGGCAACCTCGAGCAGGGGCTGGGGCAGACCATCCGCCAGCAGCTGGACACGCTGGCCGCGCAGTCGCAGTAGAGGGCGGAGGGAAGTACCGCCGCGGAGTGTCACGAAGGCGGGGGCCACCGCGTTGTGGTGGGGACGAGCCTCGCGCGGGCACGCGCAGATGGAGTGCCGCACCGGTTTCGCGCTGGAGACCGAGGAGGACCCTCGTCCAAACCACGCCGGGTTCCAGGATGCGGGCAGGACCGCTCTGACGCGCGGATCTTCACCTGCCTTCGCCGCCTGGCTACGTTTTCGATCCCGCGGCGCGTGACTGGGCAGTTGGCCGTCGCGCGCTCGGGAGGGAGCGACGGCCTTCGTGCCGGCGCTTCCCGTACTTCGCACCCTTGCTTCGACACCGATGACGCAGATTCTCGACACTCGACATGCGCGCCTGGCCCGGCTGGCCGGCGTGGCCGTGCTGGCCCTGCTTCTCACCGCCGCCGCGAGCGCTCCCGCCGCCGCGCAGGGGGCGGGCTCGGGGCGGGGGACGAGCTCCGGCATCCGGGGCGGAGGCTCGGGCGGGAACCGCTACAACGCCCTGTTCCGCAGCGACCTGCCCGCGACCGACACCCGCTTCGACGCGCCGCCCCCCGTGCTCTGGCGCGCCGTGGCCGAGGTGCTGGGCGAGATGGGCTTCGCCGTGTCGGAAACCTCCAACACGGCCGGGATGGAGTACGCCACCACCTTCGCCGACCTGCACGGCCGCCTGTTCAACCGCCCGAACGCCGAGTTCTTCTCGTGCAACTCGGGCGACCTGCTCAACGACCTGACGGCCACGGGGCGGCTCAACATGGCCCTGCGGGCGCGCGTGGAGCCCGCGGCGAACGGCGGCAGCGTGCTGCACACGCAGGTGGACGCGCGCGCCCAGCGCCGCGCCACCAGCGCCAGCCCCGTGCAGTGCGACAGCACCGGCAAGCTGGAGCAGCGCATCGCCCAGCAGATCATGGCCCGCGTGGAGCAGATCCAGGCCGAGCGCGACGCCCGCCCCGCCACCGCACCGACGGCGCCCGCGCCCGAATAGCGCCCGCGGCCAGCGCCCAAATCCATCCGCAGGACACGGAGCCCGCGTCGGCTCCGTGTCCTTCGTGTCTGGTGGGCGAGACCCGGCCGGTGATGCCCGGTCCGCGGCCGCGCCATCTCCCGCGAACCGTGGCATCGTAGCGGGTGAGAGAAACGGTGCGACCATGTGACCGCCCCGCGCTCGCCATCGTCTTGCCGGCGAACCTTCCCTTCGGCATCCTCCCTGCTTCGCCTGTTCCCGTTTCACCCCTCCTTCCGTTTCCGCCAAACGTTCCATGAATACGCCCCGCTCGCGCCTCACCGGCTGCCGCGCACCCCGCGTCGGCCGCGGGTGGACGGCCCGGCTCTCCTGTGCCGGACTGCTCGTAATGGCGCTCCTTCCGCCGCTCACCCGCCCTGCGGCCGCGCAGGCGCGGGACGACTACCACTTTCGTATCGAGGTCAGCGAGTTCGACGAGCACCTCCCGCTCCCTCCCGAGGCCGTGTGGGTGGCCACGGCCCAGGTCTTCGCGTACCTCGCCTTCCCCATGTCGACCCTTTCCGATACGGCGGGGCACGTGTATCTCACGCGGTTCCTGAACCTGCAGGGGCCGCTCTTCGGGCGCCCGCCCGGCGACTACTTCGACTGCCCCCAATATGTGTTTGGCCTGGGAAACCTGAACAACACGGGCCTGTTCACGTTCGCCGTGCGCGCGTCGGTGGCGCCGGACGGCAAGGGCGGAACCCTGCTGCGCACCCAGACCGACGTGCGGGCACGAAGGAGGATGTGGACCGCGACCCCGGTGGACTGCAGCAGCAACGGCGTGTTCGAGAAGGAGTTGGCGCGGCTGGTGGCCCAGCGGCTGAGAGAGCTCGCCGCCCATCCGGCCGTGCCACCGCCGGCTCCCTCGCCGTGAGCTGCGATCCCGCTCTGCACGGGAGAGCGGCCGGTTCCCGAACCAGCGGGGTTGGACGGAAGACGCGTGGAAATGGAAAGCGGAATGCTCCGTGCCCGGCGTCGCAGCCTGTGCGGCCACGGTGATCTGCGAAGGTGCCGGAACACGTGGGGCATTCGGCAGCGCGGGCACGTGGCCGTTGGCGTGCGCCCGCCCACTTGCGCCGTGCATCGCCAGGTGGCCGAAGTCGTCGGCGTGCGCCGCGTGTTCTCGGGTGCCGGTGCCGTGGGTGAGGCTGAACCGCGCGGCAGGTGGATGCATGGCCCCCGCTGTCAGATCCGCATGCGTTCGCGCGTTTGACGGAGACACGCGGCCGGGGTAGTTTGCGCGGCTCCAACCCAAATGGACGGGAGACTTGCGCGGACTGATCTTCGACCCCTTCGCGGGGGCCAGCGGCGACATGACCATCGCCGCCCTGCTCGACCTGGGGCTGCCGCTGGAGTGGCTGCAGTCTTTCGTTGCCGGGCTGAACCTGGGCGACGTGCGCATCGGCGCCGAGCGGGTGAACCGCAAGGGGATCGCCGCCACGCGCCTGCTGCTGGAGCTGCCGCACGAGCACGCGCACCGGCACCTGCACCACGTGGTCAAGATCATCGAAGGCACCGGCGCGGCGCCCGGGGTGCAGGAGCGCGCGATCCACGCCTTCACCCTGCTGGCGCAGGCCGAGGCCTCGGTGCACGGCACCACGGTGGAGCGCGTCCACTTTCACGAGGTGGGCGCGCTCGACGCCATCATCGACATCCTCTGCGCCGTGGCAGGATGCGCCGAGCTGGGGGTGACGGAGTGCTACACGCGCCCCATCGCGCTGGGGCGCGGCTGGGTGGACATGGCGCACGGGCACTTTCCCGTGCCCCCTCCCGCGGTGCTCAAGTTGTTGCACGGCATGGAGGTAACGGACCCTTCGTTCGAAGGCGAGTGTACCACGCCCACCGGTGCCGCGCTGATCGCGGCGCTCACCGGGGGGCGCCCCGCGCCGGCCGCCTACACGCCGCTGGCCAGCGGCTTCGGCGCCGGCACCCGCGACCCGCAGGACCGGCCCAACGTGCTGCGGCTGATCCTGATCGAGCCGCGGGAGGCCGGCGGCGACGCGCAGCAGGTGATCGTGGTGCAGTGCGACGTGGACGACCTGCCGGCCGAGTACGTGCCGTCGCTGATGGAGGCGGTGCTGGCCGCCGGCGCGCTCGACTGCACCGCCACGCCGCTGGTGATGAAGAAGGGCCGCCCCGGCGTGCGCATCGAGGCGCTGGTGGGGGTGGAGACGCTGGACGCCGTGAAGGGCGCGCTCTTCCACGCGGGCTCGTCGATCGGCGTTCGCCACTGGGCCGCGGCACGCACGGTGCTTCCGCGGCGCGTGGAAACGGTGAGCTGGCGTGGGCAAGAGGTGCGGGTGAAGCGCTCGTCGCTCCCGGGCGGGGGCGAGCGGGCCAAGCCCGAGTACGAAGACGTGGCGCGCGCCGCCGCCCGGCTGGGGATCACCCCGCTGGCGGCGTACCGCGCCATGCTGTCCGACGGGGTGGCGGCCGAGGGGTAGCCGCCGGGTGTTACCACCAGACCCGCCCGCGGTCCGGGCGGCGCAACGACAACCCACCAGGGGGAAGATCCAGATGAACACAAGGAACGGGCTGCTGTTCGCGCTGGGCGCGGCGGCGCTGGCCACCGCGCTGGGCGGCGGCGGCGCGGCGGCGCAGCGCGGCAACAACCGCGGCGGCGCCGCCTCGCTGCCGCAGGTGACGTGCGCCAGCGGCGCGCGCCCGAGCAGCCAGGCCGGCAACGCGCAGGGCACGCTCAACCGCGCGCTCCTTCCCATCGCCGCGGCGCAGAAGCAGACCTTCTACCAGCAGGCTTACGACCAGGCCCAGCAGGGCGTCACGGCCGACGCGAACAACCCGTACAACTACTTCGTGGCCGCGCAGGCCGCGGCCGGGCTCAACCAGCCGCTGCGCGCCGACTCGCTCTTCCGCCGCACGGTGGAGCTGTGCCCCGAGTTCTCGGGCGAGGTGGCGCCGGCGCGCAAGGCGGTGGCGCAGCAGCTGGTGCAGACGGGGCTCGAGGCCTTTCAGCGCAACGACACCACGGCCGCCATCAACACCTGGGCGCAGGCCACGGCCATCGACAGCACGCTCACCGACGCCATCTACTACATCGGCGTGTTCTCGGGGATGCGCGGCGACAACGACCGCGCGGTGAGCTCGTTCCGCCGCATCCTGGCCATGCCGGCCCCCGAGGCGGCCGACAGCGACCACGTGCAGCAGCGGATGGTGTCCATCGCCGGCCTCCTCGACGTGGCGGCGCGGCAGCTGAACGCCAACCAGAACCAGCAGGCGATCGACATCCTGCGCGACGTCCTGCGCATCGACCCCAACAACCGCAACGCGCTGTACTACACCTCGCTGGCGCTGTACAAGATGCAGCGCTGGGCCGACCTGCTCCCCGTGGCCGAGAAGGTGCTGCGCGTGGACCCGCTCAACGGCAACGAGGCGCTGGTGATGTTCGCCGCGCACCGCGCGCTGGCCGACGCGGCCAAGGGGCAGAACAACACGGCGGTGGAGCAGCAGCACCGCAACGCCGCGCTGCGCCTGCCCAACCCCGACAGCATGCAGGTGACGGTGGACCAGGTGAGCCTGACCACCGACGCCGGCGTGACCACCGTGCGCGGCGTGGTGACCGGCGCGTCGGCGCGCCCCGGCACGGCCATGCGCCTCGAGTTCACGCTGGCCAACCCCATGGGCGACGCGGGCACCGGCACCGTGACGGTGGCCGCCCCCGAGCGCGACAAGACGGCGAACTTCGAGTTCACCATCCCCAGCACCAGCTACCCCACCACCTACCGCTACCGGCTGCTGCCGCAGTAACGGCGGGCGAGCGGGCAGGGACGGGCGAGGGGCGGCTTCCGCACGCGGAGGCCGCCCCTCGGCGCATCTGCGGGCGCGAACGTGCATGGCTGGACACGGTTCATGGCGATCGGCCGGGGTCGCCGGTCCAGAGCTGAAGGATCTCACGCAGAGGAGCAGAGGAGCAGCGACCAGCCCGGCTTCTCCTCCCGTGATACCATTTCGTCGAACTGATCGTGCATTCGCAGAGCCGTATTTCCTGTGAGCGTCCGATCGCGAACGGCATGAACACGGAGGGAGCGGAGAAAGCGGAGGGAGCGGAGCAACGCACGGATACCCTCCGCTTCCTCCGCTTCCTCCGCTCTCTCCGCTGCTCCGTGTTCACGCGGTTCGCTCGACTCTGCCCACGGGAGAACGCACGATCCATCGACCGATCCGGTATGAGCCATCTCGCGGGCCTTGCATCCTGGTCGATGGAAGGTGGAAGAGGATCGGGGATCCCCCTCAGCCCGTCCCGCATGGATCTTGCGCAAACCCTGCGCAACGCGAACGTTTTCCCGGCGTGAGACAAATCACCCGATCGACCGTACCGGAGCCCGTCCTTGTCTGAGACCATCGAAGCCGAGACCGCCCTCATCTGCCCGCGCTGTGGAACCCGGTACGCCGAGGGCGATTCGTGCCCCGTGTGCGGCGCGCTGCAGAGCCCCGTTCCTTGCGACGACGACCCTGCGGTCCAGGCGCATTCGCGCTGCGTGATCTGCGGCCGCGCCCTGTGCGGCGACGTGCCGGGCGAGCGCCAGGCGGCGCTGTGCGACCAGCACCGCACCATCCCGGTGATCGAAGGGTTCGCACAGGTGTACAGTGACAACAACGAGCTGTCGGCGCGGCTGCTGGTGGACAACCTGCGCGCCGAGGGGCTCGACGCCGCCCTGTACTCGCAGTCGGACCGCTCCTTCCCGATGGACCTGGGGGAGCTGAGCATCGCGCGGGTGCTGGTGCCCACCTTCCAGGCCGAGCAGGCGCTGGAGCTGATCGGCGACTACATGGACACCGAGGGCGAGGTGGCCTTCGCCTGCCCCAGCTGCGGCGACGTGTACGAGCCCGGCCAGGAGACCTGCTCCAACTGCGGCGCGCCGCTCGCCGGCTGAAGCCGCCTCTCGCCGCCGGCCGCGAGCGGCTCAAGGGCGACCTGGGCCGCTCGCGGCGTTTCGGGGGCGAGACGGACGGAACGATCGAAGGTGCGCAGGCGCTCGCGGGGCGGACAGATGCCGGCCGTCGAGTCCGCGAAGGCGGACTTCGTGCCGTCGTAGCCCCGACTTCAGTCGCATCGTCTCCCCACGCCGTTGCCCGCTGACGGTGTGATCGTCGCGTCTGGTGGATCGCGCGATCCGCGCCCATTCGCCGGACGCAGGTGCGTGGATCGGTCGCGCGGACCGGATGCCGGCGTCCGGCGGGGCCGTCGTTGTTGTTATCTGATGTTTTGATCTGAATCTTTCGTCGCCCGGCGGTCTCGCGGGCGGTTTACCCGTGGCAGGACGGATCTGGTGAAGCTACCCGTGGTGGCCGTGGTCGGACGGCCGAACGTAGGCAAGTCTACCTTCTTCAACCGCGTGCTGGGCAAGCGCCTGGCCATCGTGGAAGACCGGCCGGGCGTGACCCGCGACCGCAACTTCGCGCGCGCGGAGTGGAACGGGCGCCAGTTCTACCTGGTGGACACCGGTGGGATGGTGGAGGGGAGCGACGAGCCCATGGACCGTCTGATCCGCGACCAGGTGCTCACCGCCATCGGCGAGGCCGACCTGCTGGTGCTGGTGGTGGACGGCAAGGCGGGGCCGCACCCGCTCGACTACGCCATCGCCGAGCACCTGCGGCGCACCTCCAAGCCCGCGGTGCTGGCCGTGAACAAGGTGGACAACCTGGGCGCGCCCACCGCGGTGGCCCACCACGACTTCTGGGACATGGGCCTGGGCGAGCCCGTGCCCGTGTCGTCCACCAACGGCAAGGGGAGCGGCGACCTCCTCGACCGCATCGTGTGGGACCTGCCCGAGGCGCAGGGCGAGGAGGAGGAGGCGCTGCGCGTGGCGGTGATCGGCAAGCCCAACGTGGGCAAGAGCAGCTTCGTCAACCGCCTGCTGGGCGAGGAGCGGCTGGTGGTGAGCGACGTGGCGGGCACCACCCGCGACGCCATCGACACCCCCATGCAGTACCACGGGCAGTCGCTGGTCTTCATCGACACCGCCGGGCTGCGCCGGCAGAGCAAGATCGGCGAGGGGGTCGAGTTCTACTCCTCGATCCGCACCGAGCTGGCCATCGAGCGCGCCGACGTGTGCCTGATGCTGATCGACGCCACCGAGGGGGAGATGTCGGTGCAGGACATCAAGGTGGCCGAGAAGGCGTGGGACGCCGGGTGCGGCCTGGTGTTCGTGGTCAACAAGTGGGACCTGGTGGAGAAGGAGACGATGACCGCCCCCGACTTCGAGAAGAAGATCCGGGAGCGGGTGCCGCACTTCAAGTGGATCCCCATCGTCTTCACCAGCGCGGTGACCGGGCAGCGCGTGCACCGCGTGCTGGAGCTGATCACGCAGGTGCAGGAGCAGCGCATGCGCCGCATCTCCACGCACGAGGTGAACGAGGTGATGCGCGCGCTGGTGACCCGCACCAAGCCGCCCGCGTACATGAACCACCCGGTGAAGCTGCTCTACGCCACGCAGGTGGCCGTGGCGCCGCCCACCTTCGTGGTGTTCAGCAACCACCCCGACGCGATCCCCGAAGCCTACCAGCGCTACCTGCAGAACGGCTTCCGCGAGGCGTGGGGCTTCGAGGGCGTTCCGCTGCGCATCAACCTGCGCCGCCGCAGCGAGGACGAGGAGTAGCGCCGTCCCGACGGCCCTGTCGCGGCGCGGGTTCCTGCGGTGAGCCCGTCCGCGCGGAGACCTCCGGGCCCGCGCCGGCCTTCGCGCCGCGCGGAGCCAGCCGCGCGAAGCGCCCCGGTCCCTCTCCTGCAGTTCGGGAGAGGGACAGGCGCCCTCAGGAGCCAGGGTGAGGGCTGAGCGGGCCGGGTCCGCGCGAGCCACCCCCCTCCTGCGAGCCTGTCCGTTCGACGTGCCCTGTCCGCCTGACCGAATCCACACCCGCCGGAGCCGGTATGACCCGCCCGCTGCTCTTCATCCTCCTCTCGTACCTGTGGGGCGCCATCCCGGCCAGCTACATCGCCGGGCGGATGCGCGGCGTGGACCTGCGCGCGCACGGCAGCGGCAACCTGGGCGCCACCAACACCTTCCGCGTGCTGGGGGCGAAGGTGGCCGCGCCGGTGATGGTGTTCGACATCCTCAAGGGCTTCTTCCCCGTCTTCCTCTTCTCGCGGCTGGGGTGGGACGGCAGCGGCGACTGGCGCTGGGGGCTGGCCTACGGCGCGGCGGCCATCATCGGCCACGTCTTCCCCGTGTACATGGGGTTCAAGGGCGGCAAGGGCGTGGCCACGTCGGCCGGGGTGTTCCTGGCGCTGGCGCCGCTGGCGGTGGGGGTCGGGCTGCTGACGTGGCTGGTCGTGCTGCGCGCCACGCGGATGGTGTCGGCGGGGTCGGTGAGCGCGGCGCTGGTGGTGATGGTGATCCTGCTGCTGCCCTTCTCGCACGTGCCGGCCGAGGTGAAGATCCTGGGGTGCGCCATCTGCCTGTTCGTGGTCTTCGCCCACCGCTCCAACATCCAGCGCATCCTGAACGGCACCGAGAGCCGCTTCGGCAGCGGGAGGAAGGCCGACGAGGCCGCCGTGGGCGCCGCCGCCGTGACCGCCGACGCCGAGGAGCCGCGATGAGCCGCGCAGCCGTGATCGGCGCCGGGAGCTGGGGAACGGCGCTCGCCAACCTGCTGGCCAAGAAGGGCACCCCCACCACCCTCTGGAGCTATGAGCCCGAGGTGGCCGAGGGGATCGAGCGCGAGCACCGCAACCCGCGCTACCTGGAGGGCGTGGAGCTGTCGCCATCCCTCCGTGCCACGACGGACATGGCGGCGGCGCTGGACGGGGCCGACGTGGTGGTCTCGGTTTCGCCCAGCCATGTGGTCCGCCCGGTGATGGCGCAGGCGGCGGCGCACATGCGGCCGGGCGCGCTGGTGGTGAGCGCCAGCAAGGGGATCGAGAACGACTCGCTGAAGACGATGGACGAGGTGCTGGCCGACGTGCTCCCGCCGGGGCTGAACGCCGCCTGCACCTACCTCTCGGGCCCCAGCTTCGCGCTGGAGGTGGGGCTGGAGCACCCCACCGCCGTCACCATCGCGTCGGCCGACGAGCAGGCGGCGCTCAGGGCACAGGAAGCTTTCCAGACGCCGTACTTCCGCGTGTACACCACCGGCGACGTGCGCGGGGTGGAGCTGGGCGGGTCGATCAAGAACGTGATCGCCATCGCGGCGGGGGTGGTGGACGGCCTGGGCTTCGGCAACAACACCCGCGCCGCGCTGATCACCCGCGGGCTGGCCGAGATGACGCGGCTGGGCGTGGCCGCCGGTGCCCAGCCGCAGACCTTCGCCGGGCTGGCGGGGATGGGCGACCTGATCCTCACCTGCACCGGCGCGCTCTCTCGCAACCGATCCGTGGGCGTGGAGCTGGGCCGCGGCCGCAGCCTGAGCGACATCCTGGGCGGGATGACGATGGTGGCCGAGGGCGTGCGCACCGCCCAGAGCGCGCACGACCTGGCGCTCAGGATGGGGATCGAGATGCCCATCATCGACGCGATGCACTCCATCCTCTTCGAGGGGCTGGACGCCCGCGACGCCCTGGTCGCGCTGATGACGCGCGAGCCCAAGGCCGAGGTGTGGGGGTGACGTCTTCTCCCGGATCGAGCGTGCAGGCCTCGACGACTCGATTGCACGTCGCAACGGGCCACGATGTCACCCTGACGGAGCCTGAGCGACTGAGGGATCTATCGTTGGCGCTCGGCACCAGGCTCGCCTGCTCAGTGACTGCCGATGTTTCGAGCGGATGCTGGTGACCGGTCCGCAGTCGCAGGTTGTGAAGCGGAGGGAATCGTGGAGATTGACCGGCGTGGATTCCTGGCGGGTGTGGCGGCGTTCGCGCTCGCCGGCCCGTCGGTGCTTAGATCACAGGAGCGAGGACCGGGGATGTACGGACTGATCGGGAAGATGCGCGCGGTGGCCGGGCAGCGCGACGCGCTCGTCGCCATCCTGCTGGAGGGCACCGGGAGCATGCCGGGCTGCCTGAGCTACGTGGTGGCACTGGACCCCGCCGACGCGGACGCCATCTGGATCACCGAGGTGTGGGACAGCGAGGACAGCCACAAGGCCTCGCTGTCGCTCCCCGCCGTGCGTGAGGCGATCTCGCGCGGGCGGCCGCTGATCGCGGGGTTCGATTCGCACACCGTGACCACGCCCGTCGGCGGGCAGGGCCTCGCCGCGCACGGCTGACGATGATGCGTTCGATCGACCTCCATCTCCACCCGAGCACGCGATGAAACGGCCGCAGCGGGAGTTCTACTCGATCGGCGAGGTGTGCGACCTGTTCGCGCTGAAGCCGCACGTGCTGCGCTACTGGGAGACGCAGTTCCAGGCGCTCAACCCGCCCAAGAACCGCGCCGGCAACCGCGTCTACCGGCAGAAGGACATGGAGCTGATCGCGCTGATCCAGCACCTGGTCCACGACGAGCGCTACACGCTGGAGGGCGCCCGCGCGCGCATCGACGAGCTGCGCAAGGAAGGCGCGGCCGCCGACGTGGCCGGCCGCGCGCTGGAGAAGAGCTTCGTGCGCGCGCTGCGCGGCGAGCTGGAGGAGCTGCTGGAGATCCTGTCGCCGCCCTCCGGTTGATTTAGCCCCGCCCCCGGCGATACGTTGCCGCCCGTCTGCCCCTCGCCCCGGGCCGCCTTCAACCGGCGCGCGGGGATGCGGCAGGCGGGCGGCGGTGCGTTGGGGAATGCAGAAGCGTCGGCCGTTGCGACGGAGCTCGTCGTGGCCGCGGCCTCGATGGCACGCGAGAGACTTCACCCGCGATCGAGCCAGCCGCGAGCGAAGCGAGCCCACGTCCCTCTCCCAGGCTGTTTTCGGGAGAGGGACAGGCGAGGAACGAGCCAGGGGGAGGGCCCCGCGGATCGCGCCGTGCACCCTCTCGGTCCCTCCCGGACAGGTCGCCCGTCGTCGTCGACCCAATCTCGAAGTCCCGAAGAGCGAATGCTGATTCTCTGCACCAACGACGACGGCTACCTGGCCCGCGGGCTCAAGGTCCTTTCCGACGCCGCGCAGGCGCTGGGAGAGGTGCACGTGGTCGCGCCCGACCGCGAGCAGAGCGCAACCAGCCACTCGCTCACCATGCACGTGCCCATCCGCGCCCGCTCGGTGGGCGAGCGCACGCACTCGGTGAGCGGCACGCCCACCGACTGCGTGTTCCTGGCCGTGCAGGAGCTGCTGCCCCGCCGCCCCGACTTCGTGCTGAGCGGCGTGAACCACGGGATGAACATGGGCGAGGACGTGCTCTACTCGGGCACGGTGTCGGCCGCGATGGAGGCCACCGTCTTCGGCGTTCCCTCGATCGCCCTCAGCTACGCCGGCCGCGAGGCCGGCCACCTGGAGGGCTACGGCGAGCTGCTCGCCCGCCTTCTCCCCCAACTGGTGCGGCCCGACGCCTTCCCGCGCGAAACGCTGCTCAACGTGAACCTGCCGCCGATCAGCCCCGCCGAGGTGAAGGGCGTGCAGGTCACGCGGCTGGGGCGGCGCGTGTTCAGCGACAGCTTCATGAAAGGCACCGACCCCAGCGGGCGGCCGTACTACTGGATCGGCGGCGGCACCGTGGAATGGGCGGCCGAGGAGGGGACCGACTTCCACGCGGTGGACGCCGGCTACGTGTCGGTGACGCCGCTGCACCTGGACCTGACCAACCACGCGCTGATCCAGGGCGTGGCGGGGTGGGGCCTGAGCGTATGAACGACCGCTACGTTGCCCAGCGGCGCGGGCTGATCAACCGCCTGCAGGAGCGCGGCATCCGCGACATGAACGTGCTGCAGGCGTTCGACCGCGTGCCGCGCCACCTGTTCGTTCCGCAGGCGGTGGCGCACCGCGCGTACGAAGATTCGCCGCTCCCCATCGGCTTCGGGCAGACGGCCAGCCAGCCGTCGCTGCAGGCGCTGTACATGCAGATGCTGGAGATCGGCCGCAACGACAAGGTGCTGGAGATCGGCACCGGCTCGGGCTTCCAGACGGCGATCCTGGCGCTGCTGGCCGACCGCGTGTACTCGGTGGAGCGGATCCGCGACCTGTCCACCCGCGCCCGCGACCTGCTGGACGGGATGCGGATGTCGAACGTGGCCCTCCTCGTGGGCGACGGCACCATCGGCTGGAGCCGCTACGCCCCATACGACGCCATCCTGGTGGCCGCCGGCGGCCCCGAGGTTCCGCAGCCGCTGCTGGAGCAGCTGGCAGACGGCGGCCGCATGCTCGTACCCGTGGGCACCCGCGAGGCCCAGCGGCTGGTGATGGTGCGCCGCCTGGGCGACAAGTACCACTACGAAGACGTGCTAGACTGCACCTTCGTCCCCCTGCTCGGCCGCTTCGGCTGGGCCGAGGAACAGCGCGGCGGCTGATCTCGCGCCACCTCGGGATCGGACGGAAGAGGATCGGACGCCCACGCGCTGCCGATCCTCTTTTCGTTCGATGAAGGGCCCCGTCCACGGTCTTTCATTTCCCCCACATCGATCCCAGGCCGCGCGAAGCGCCCCCGTCCCTCTCCTGCCGTTCGGGAGAGGGACAGCCGCGAAGCCGCAGGGTGAGGGGTCGCCGTGCCGACCTTATTCCCCGGCCTCGACCCGTCCAATTCACCACCCTTCAAGCCGTGGAATTCGTTGACTTCCACGCGTTTGCGCCGTACGTTCCCGTGGAATTCCCATCACGCCCATCCGTTCCTGCCCTGGCGACCCCCCGATGAGCGACCAGCCCGGCATCCCGGCGATCACCGTCTTCCCGCCGTTCAACCCCGCGCCGCGCCGCGAAGAGCCCGCGCCCGAGGCCGCCCGCGGCCAGACGCCGCCGCTCGCCGCAGAGCACGCGCCCGAGCCCGCCGCCGAGCCGAGCCCCGCCCCCGTGTGGGACGCCGCCGCCGCGCCGCCCGCGCCGATGCCGTGGGACTTCGAGGCGCCCGCGCCCGATTCGTCGTCTGCGGCGAACGCAGGCGAGATGGAGATCGGCGACGAGGGCGACGACCTGCCGTGGCTGGAGGTGCCCACCCCGCGCGCTCCCGACGCCGAAGGCGCCGACCAGGAGCTGCACGCCGAGGACACGCCCAACTTCATGGACTGGGCGCGCACCGACGACCAGCCGGCGGCGGATTTTGCCGATGCGGGAGCCGATGCCGTGGACGACGATGACGCGGGCGTGCCGCCGATCGGCGACTTCGCGATGGACGCACAGCCGTGGGCGCCCGAGGTGGAGAACGCCGCCGACGAGTGGGCCCCCGAGCAGCCCGCCGAGCCGTGGAAGGCCCCCGAGCACGCCGCCGAAGACGCCTGGAAGGCGCCGCACGACGACGCCGCGGCCGACGCGTGGCGCGCGCCGGCGGGCGACGAAGCCGCCGCCCCTCAGCCGTGGGACGCGCCCGCGCAGCCCGGGGCAGCCCCGTGGGACGCGCCCGCCGACGTGGACGTGCCCGAGCCCGAGCTGTACGACCTTCCCCACGTGCCGCCCGCGGAGCCGCCCGCCCGCCCGTGGATCGACGCCGAGGCGCCGCTGTTCGAGGCCCCCGCCGATGCGCCCGAGCCCGAGCCCGCGTGGGAGCTGCCCGCCGACACGGCCGCCGCCGACACGCGCCCGGCGTGGGAGTCGTTCGCGGCAGACAGCGCGAACGACGCGATCGGCTCGGAGTGGGCGGCCCCCGGGGCGCACGTGGAGCCCACCCCCGCCGCCCCGCCGGCCGCCGCGGCACCCGCCGACGTGTCCGCCTTCGGCGAGGTGGCCGACCGGCTGCAGGCGATCGCCCAGGCGCTGCGCAGCGACCCGGCCGGCTTCATGGCGGGGCAGGGGAGCGACCCGCTTGGCCTGCTGGTGACCGGATTCGTGCTCGGCTTCCAGGCGCGAAGGGGCGGTAACGGCTGAGGCCACCCGCCGGCCGTGACCGAAACGCCGCAGGGCGGTCCCCCACGGACCGCCCTGCGGCATTTTCGCGCGGCATCCAGTCCGCGCGCCGGCTGCTCCCGGAGCGAATGATCCATGTTCCAGAGCATCGTTCTGGTTCATGGTCCACCAGAGGGCTCATGCCAAGCTCACCTGAAACGTTGATGGAACCATCCGAAGGACCAACGGCGAAGCCTCACGCAGAGTCAGCAGAGTCAGCAGAGTCAGCGGAGAGAACCGCTGTTCTCTGCTGACTCCGCTGACTCTGCGTGAGACGAGCCTTTTCCCGGATAATCGCAGCGGACCGCCGCACGCCCTGCGGTCAGGCCGCCACCCCCACGCTCGCGTCCAGGCACCCGTCCGGCCTCTGGGTGACGACGTAGACGATCTGCGCGGCGGCGATCACGAGGCTGGCGATGGTGTCCACCACCGCGGCCGGGCCGCCGAACACCTGGGTGAGGATCTTCACCAGCAGCCGCCCCAGCGACCACCAGGTCAGCATCGAAAGCGCCATCTTGATCAGCGGCCACAGCACGCCGAAGCTATGCAGCGCCTGCAGCACCACGAACACCCCGATGGCGCTCGCCTGGTTCAGGTTGCTGAAGACCACCTCCATCAGCGGCCGGTTGTTGAGGATCCGCTGCTGGATGAACTGCCACGCCCGCGAGGTCAGCTGCCCCGTGACCCCGAAGATGGAGAGGAGCCCCGCAGTGACCGTCCAGACCAACTGGATCTTCCACATGGTGCAGGGGTCCACGTCGTCCACCGGCGCGCGGAAGACCACGGTGGAGCCCACGGGGGTGTGGTGCACCAGAACGTGCTCGTCCCCGATCCGGTGGTAGGTGATCGAGAAGTCCAGCTCCTGCGGGCTTTCGCGCATCAACCGCCGCACCCGCTCCCACTCGGCGCCCAGCCGGCTCTTCAGCTCGCCGGCGCGCTCCCCGAACAGGTGCTCCAGCGGAGCGCCCACGTCGCGGAGCATCGCCTCCTCCAGCAGGCGGTCCAGCGCGATGCCGCCGTCGTCGCCGGCGAAGGAGAGCGACTGGCGGATCTCGGCCATCTGCTCGTCGGGGAGAGGCGCGTACGGCGGCACCACCTCGAAGGCGCGCACCACCGGCGCGTCCTGGCCCGCGACAACCGGCTGGCTCTGCGGCACGATGGCCGCGCGGTCTGCCAGCCCCACGGGCGCGCCGTTGTTCTCGTTGCGCGCCATCCCGAAGCCGAAGGCGTAGTGCCCCGTGAGCCCGGGCTCCATCACCGGGTAGCCGTTCTGCCACTGGCTCACCTGCGCCGCGGTCAGGCAGATGCTCCACACGTCGAGCGACTGCACGTATCCCTGCAGCGTCCACCCGCTGGCCGGCTGCGTGGCCAGCACCGCCCCGGCCACCAGGATCTCCGGGGCGGCGAGCGCCGGGATGGTGCCGAACGACGCCGCCGACCGGTCCAGCACCCCGCCGATGTACAGCGACAGGCTGGTGGCGCCGGGATCGTAGGTGGTCGCCACGTTGACCCACTGCCCGTACGGGATCGTGGCGTTGGAGGTGAGGATGTTGGAGCCCGCCGACAAGCTCCCGCGCAGCGACGCCAGGCGGTATGCCTGCACCGTGGGATCGTACTGCAGGAAGAGCGCGACACCGGCCGCCGCGTCGAGCGCCTGGTTGACGAACACCGCCTGCCCCGCCGGGATCAGCGGGTCGGTGCTCCCGCCCACCGCGGGGCTCTGGACGAAGATCCACCCCTGGATGGTGTACGGGTCGTTCCCCAGGCCGCCGGGGTTCACCGTGACGTCGCGGATCGGCTGGCAGTACGCCGTGTTCACCAGCGACACCGCGGGCACCACGCTGCGCACGCGGGCGTTCCCGGTCAGCGTCAACGGGAGGTTGTTCCCCGAGCTGTCTGCGGGCGGGTTGACGGTGAAGTCGAAGCTCGCCGCGTAGCTCTGCTGCGGGTCCGGCTGCAGCATCGCCTGCCGGACCTGCGGGCCGCTGAGCGCCGAGGCGTACACGCGCACCGACGCCAGCCGCCCCTGCAGGTTGTTGCCCAGGACGAAGGCCTGCGTGCTCGTCGCGCCCTGCCCCGACATGCCGGCCTGCGAGTCGAGCACACCGTCGATGTACAGCGAGAGCTGCGACCCGTCGTAGACCGCCGCCAGGTAGTGCCAGGTGTCCTGCTCCACCGGGTTCGCGATGCCGTCGCTCCAGAGCCCCGGGAAGCCCGCGATCTCCACGTACGCCTGGAGCCCCAGCGCGCCCAGGCGGAAGACGCCTTCCTGGAAGAGGGCGTCGGCCCGGTCCTGGACCGACCCGAAGCGGATCCAGGCGTCCACCGTGAACGGCTGCGAGCCGTCGAGCGGGGTGCCCAGGTTCGCCGCCGTCTGGGCGGCTCCGGTCACGAAGAAGTCGGTTTCGAGGTACGATGCGGAGTTCATGTCGTGTTCACCCGGCGTAGGTGGTCGTGCAGTTGCCGACCTCCACCAGGACCACGTTGTCGGCGCCCCCCGCCAGCTGCAGCGCCTTCTGCACCTCCGGGTGCCCGGCGTCCTCGCCGAAGTCGAACGCGAAGTCCGCCGCCGGCGACTGCGTCTGCACGCCGATCATGGCCACGGTCCGGATCAGCGCACCGACCGGCCACTGCACGCCCGAGGGGAGGAGGGCCGAGGTCTCGATGAAGCCGTTGAACCCGGCCGGGCACGTCACCCCCTGCGAGTAGATCGTCTGGGAGGTGTCGTCGTTGATCGGGCACGTGGTGTCGATCCCCAGCGCCGTGGACCTGAGCGTGATCTGCGTCCCCAGCGGGACGTTGTTGCAATACGCGGCGACAAGGAGTGCTTTGTCCTCGCTCCACTCGTTGAAAATGCCGTCCACGCGGTCCCACTGGGGCGCGTTGGGGTTCTGCACCAGCGTCAGGTTGCGCGCGCAGATGTTCTGGTTGTTGCGTACCCAGAGGATGAAGGCGTCCCAGTTGCGGAAGCTCGGCGCCTGCGGGGGCGGCCATGGGTGCTGCGACGTACCCACCGCTCCCACCACGCAGAAGTGGTCGCTGGTGCCGATGGTGGGGGGAGTCCAGGCGAAGGGCTGCTGCGTGACGCTGATCCCGTTCTGCCCGACGGGCGGGAGCGGGTTGTTGGGCTGCCACCGCCCGCCGACGGAGGTCAGGATGGGCCGGTTGAACCAGGAGCCCGGTATCAGCGTCAGTGACGACGCCGTCCAGTACAGGTACGCCTGGCCGCCCTGGTCCTGCGTCCCCAGGTTCCTGGCACGGAGGTAGAAGAAGTTGTTCTGCGAGGTGATGAGCGGGATGTTGGGGTCCTGTTCGTAGCTGGCCGGAGTGCCGAGCTGCTGGGTGGGGTTCGCGTACGTTGTCTGCTGCGTGCAGATCACGTCGGGCGCGAGGTAGGGGTACCCGGGCGACGGCGTGATGCCCGTGTCCTGCAGCGAGTCGCGGATGAGGAGGTCGTTCCAGGTAGTCATCTCGTGTTCCTCTTTCGTGGGCGTGCGTGGGGAAAGGTCTGTTTCGGCTTGGAACCAGCGCGTTGTAGTAGCCACCTCCGGGACCGGAGCAGGTGAACGTCTCGAGCCGCGGGATTGCGGCGGACCTCGCTTCGTGGCGCGTGTGCGGGTTGGGTGGCGCGCGGGCCGGCCGCCTCGCGGAGCAACGGGCTCCCACGGGTCCGTCCCCGTGATGGGAGCCGATGGTGGTGCCGCGGCAGCGGGGGGGGGATTCCCTCCCGCGTTCCTGCCTCGGACCGGGTGGGGCGCCCGCCTGCCGCCGTTCAGCTCCTCGGCCTGGTGCGGTGGGCACCGCCTTCGCCAGCGACGGGCGGATACGCCGCGCGGCCGGGTGGGCCGCCTGTGCCCGCCTGCGCCGAGTCGCGCCGCGCCGCCAAAGGCTCATGCGCGTCCACCGCCGTGTCTGGAGGCGCGACTTCCTCGCCCGGGCGCACGCTCGAGATCTGTCGCTCCTCCTGCAGCGGCGCGGTGGGGTAGTGCGCCACCAGCGACCGGGTGAGCGCGTCAGGCACCAGCATGTCCCTGCCGCTCTCCACCGAGAGCACGGCGGCGCCCTGCTCGGGGTTCACCGCGACGGGCCAGGTCTGCACCGACCCGTCGCGGAACCGGTACCGAGCCCGCACCGCCAGCGGCGTGCGGTCGGGAAGGTTCTGCAGCAGCGTCACTCGGAAGTTCATCACCCTCTCCTGGCGCGGGGTGCCCGTCTCGTTCGCCTGGATCCAATTTGCCCTCCCCCGGCCGCCGCTCCCGTATCCCCAACGGCCATCATCCACGCCGGGACGGCCCCGAGATCGCCCGGTCGAAACCCCTTCGAACTTCCCCGTCACGCCCCTCGTCGCGCTCGCCCCACCGGCGCGCCCACGCCCCCGCAGCGGCGCAGCAGGAGCGTGGCGAGCAGCCGCAGCCCGCCGCGCGTGGGCAGCTCGCGCGGGCGCAGGCCGGTCACCTGCTTGAGGCTCTTGCGCAGCGCGGACCCGCTGGAGAATTCGAGGGAGCGCGCCACGCTGTCGGCGCTGCGGCCGTCTTCGAGCAGGCGGGCGGCGTGGAGCAGGCGGCGCCACGCCAGGAGCTGCTCGGGGGTGGGGAGCCCCGCCGCCTGCACGGTGCGCCGCAGCGTGCGCGGGCTGCACCCGGCCGCGCGCGCCAGCTCGGGAACCGTGGGCCCGCCGGCCGGGGAGCGGAGCAGCGGGGCCAGCCACCGGTGCACGCCGGCGGGGACCACGCCGGCCAGCGCGCCGACCATCTCCTCCAGCGGGCCGCCGTTCAGGTGCTCGCGCATGCAGCGGGCGAGCTCCGCGGGTCCCTCGTCGCCGCCGGCGCACACCATCGCGCGGACTCCGAGGAGCGCGAGCGAGAAGGCGTCGGCGGCGGGGCTGCGGGAGAAGTCGGCGAGCGCCACCAGCGCCACGGTGGGGGCGCGCTGGCGCAGCAGGCGGATCTCGGCGGCCGCGAAGGCGCCGCCGTGGTAGGGGTCGACGAAGGCCACCGCCGCGGCCGACGCCGAGGCGAGGGCCGTGAGCTCGGCCCAGCCACGCGCCGCGCGCAGCGTGTGGAAGACGCCACCGGCAGCTTCGCTCTGCACTGCGCGGCGCACGCGCTCGGCGGCGGCCGGCAGCGAGGAGAGGAGGAGGATGTCGGCCATGGTCCCGGGCTCCGGAAGGGGTTCGCGGACGGGCCGCACCGGGCGCCGCCGGGGAGGGGAAGGAGCGGCGCGGCGCCTTGCTCCCGTCTCCGCCCGGGGTTATCTATCGTCCACCCCTCAATGGCTTTTCCCGCCTGGTGTCACATCGCTCGTTGAAAGCCCCGTGCTTGCTCTCAAGGTCCTGGGTGACCCCGTCCTGCTGGGTCCGGCCGGGCCCATTACCGGCCGCGCCGCGTACAAGCGCCGCATCGCGCTCCTCTCCATCCTGGCGGTTGCACGCGGGCGGCCGGTGGGGCGCGAGCGCCTGATCGCCCTGCTCTGGCCCGAGCACGCTTCCGACGCCGCCCGCCACACCCTTTCCGAATCGCTCTACGTCCTCCGCCGCGAGCTGGGCGACGGCGTCTTCACCTCGGTGGGTGACGAGGTCGCGCTCTCGCCCCACGTGGTGGGGAGCGACGTGGGCGCCTTCGAGGACGCGCTGGAGGCGGGGCGGCTGGAGGAGGCGGTGGCGGAGTACGGCGGACCGCTGCTGGACGGCTTCTACGTGTCCGACGCGCCCGAGTTCGAGCGCTGGGTGGACGGCGAGCGCGACCGCCTGGCGCGCGCCTGCTCGGGCGCCCTGGAGCGCCTGGCCACGCGCGCCGAGACGGAGGGGACGCCGCTGGACGCGGTGGAGTGGTGGCGCCGGCTGGCCGCGCACGACCCCTACGGCTCGCGGGTGGCGCTGCGGCTGGCGCAGGCGCTGGAGGCGGCGGGCGAGCGCGCCGGCGCCCTGCGTGCCGCCGAGGCGCACGCCTCGCGCATGCGCGAGGAGCTGGGCGTGGAGCCCGACGCCGCCTTCACCGCCTATGTGGACGGCCTCCGCGCCGAGCCCCCGCGGCCGCCGCGGCTCCCGCTCCGCTGGGCGCCGTCGGACGATTCAACGGGCGCCGGCACCGCCCCGGACCCGCTCCATCCTCCTCCCGCATCGCCGGCATCGTCGCCATCGTCGGCGGATGCGGCGGATGCGGCGGGCGTGGCGGATGCGGCGGATCCGGCGGTGGCGGCGACGGTCGCGGGGGCGGGCTTGGCCACGGCGGGCGCGCCGGCCGTGGGAGACGTGCCCGACCCGCCCCAGCGGCGCCGGGTGCGCTGGCGGGCGACGGCCGCGGCCCTCGCGGCGGTCGCGGCCGGCGTGCTCGCCGTGGCGATGCTCCTCCCCGGCGGGCGCGACCCCGATCCGCCGCGCTACGACCCCCGGCGCATCGCCGTCCTCTACTTCGACGACGACTCGCCCGGGGGGGAGCTGGGCTACCTGGCCAGCGGGCTCACCGGCGAGCTGATCGACGAGCTGAGCCAGGTGCCGGCGCTCGACGTGGTGTCGCGCGGCGCAGTGAGGGCCTATCACGACGGCGGCGTCAGCTTCGACAGCCTGGTGGCGGGGCTGCGCGTGGGAACGGTGGTGGAGGGGAGCGTGCAGCGCTCGGGCGACAGCGTGCGGGTGACGGTGCAGGTGGTGGACACCAACCGCCGCGCGCACCTGGAGAGCCGCACCATCGTGCGGCCGCTGGGCGACCTGTTCTCGCTCGAGAACGCGCTGGCCGGCGAGGTGAGCGGCTTCCTGCGGCGGCGGCTGGGGGAGGAGGTGCGGCTGGGCCAGGCCGCGGAGACGCGCAGCCCCCGCGCCCGCGACCTGGTGCTGCGCGCCGACCAGGCCCGCGACGACGCGCTGCGCCTGGCCCGCCGGCGCCACCCGCTCGACGCGGCCTCGGCCGCCCGGCTGCTGGCGCGGGCCGACTCGCTGCTGGCCGCCGCCGAGGCGGCCGACCCGGCGTGGGTGCGACCCACGGTGCGGCGTGGCTTCGTGGCGCTCGCGCGGGTGGGCCTGTCGGCGGCCGCGGCCCGGCCGCCGCTGCTGGCCGCCGCCGTGGCGCACGCCGAGCGGGCGCTGGCGCGCGAGCCGCGCAACGGCGGCGCCCTGGAGCTGCGGGGCCGGGCGCGCTGGCAGGCGGCGGTGGAGGGGGGCGGCGCGGCGGGGCAGGCCGCCCGCCTCGACGACGCCGAGCACGACCTGCGCGCCGCGGTCGACGCCGACTCCACCCTGGCCTCGGGGTGGGCGGCGCTCAGCCAGCTCCTGCGCCTGCGCGGCCGCGTCGCCGAGTCGGAGCTCGCCGCCCGGCGCGCCCTGGCGCAGGACGCCTACCTCGAAGACGCCGCCGACGTGCTGCAGAGCCTGTACTTCGGCGCCATGGCCCAGGGCGACTACGCCACGGCGCGCGGCCTCTGCGCCCAGGCGCACGCGCAGTTTCCCGGCGACTGGCGCTTCGTGGAGTGCCGGCTCACGCTGCTGCGCGAAGACCCGGCCTCGCGCCCCGACCCGGCGCTGGCGTGGTCGCTCGCCGCCGAGCTCGACCGGCTGGACCCGGCGGCCCACGCGCGCGAAGAAGGGCGCGCGTACTCGCCGCTGTACCGGCGGGCCGCGGTGGCGGCGGTGCTGGCGCGCGCCGGCGCCGCCGACAGCGCCCGGGCCGTGCTGGCCCGGACGCGCCTGCAGGCCGCGCCCGACACGGAGCTGCGCATCCCCTTCCTGCTGGACGAGGCCTACGCCACCCTCCTCCTGGGCGACCGTGCCGGGGCGCGGCGGCTGCTGGACGCCTACCTGGCCGAGCGCCCAGCCTTCCGCCCCTACCTGGCCCGCGACGTCCTCTTCCGCGACCTCCTCGCCCAACCCGCCGCGGCGCCCCCCGCCGGGCGGTGAGCGCCGTGGCGGCTCCGCTCAGTCGGCGGGGCGCGGGGCGGGGGCGCCGTACAGGGGATGCTCCTCGATGCCGTCGGGCCCCGCGGTGAGCAGCCGGGTGCGGTGCTCGAGCGCGGCGCGGAACCCGCCGCCCGCGTCGCTCACGTATTCCGAGCGAGGCAGGTGGGTCACGGCGAAGGGCGCGGTGATGGGGTCGCCCGCCGGCCGCCCCTCGCCGGGGATGAGCCCGCGGAGCGCGATCAGCGCGCATTCGCTGTCGCCGCAGCCGGCGCCGATCAGGCCGTCCCACTTGCCCATCAGCAGGCAGGCGAAGAAGGGCGCGTCGCGCCCCTTCACCGAGGCATAGTAGGGGAGAACCAGCTTTTCCACCGCGCCGTCGCTCCAGAAGATCGAGTCGGGAACCGCGGTGGGGTCGGCGCCGGGGCCCACGATCGTGTGGTCCGTCCGCCCTTCCACGCGCAGGGTCACTCCGCTGGGTGGGGGCCGGTCGCCCCGGACGGCGGTGGCCACGCCGCTCGCGAACACCCGTTTCCCGGGCGGCGGCGTGCCGGGCTGCCCGGTGGTGCAGATCCACGGGGTGAGCTCGCCGTCGTCCAGGGTGAGCCACACGTAGTGCCCGCGCAGGCCGCTCACGAACTCGGCCGCCTCGCGCGCCACGATGCTGTCCACCTCGTTGCCCCCCACCTTCCACCCGTCGCACCGGTCCAGGTGGTCGTCGGGCGCTACGGCCGGCGCCGCTCCGCGGGCGGCGCCCGAGGGGTAGGTCTTCTCGAAGTCGCTCAGGCTCATCACCGCCAGCGTGCGCTTCGCGCGCTCCACGCACACGAGCTCCACGGTGGCGTCGAGCGACAGCTCTCCCCGGCCGGCCGCGGTGCCGGGGCGCACGGCCAGCGCGCACACCTGCACCACGCGCCCGGGGTAGCCGTACCAGGCGTTGGACACCCGTGCCAGGAACCGGGCCGCATTATCGGCCTCGGCCGAGGCGTAGTGCGGGAACAGGAACTTCTCCACCGCGCTCTCGCTCCAGAGCAGCGCGCTGTAGGCGTCGCCGCCGAACCTCAACGGCGCGTCGGCGCCGGGAACCGCCATCTCCACGTGCTGCACCACGGGGCGCGGCGCGTTCGGCGGCGTCAGGAGCGGCGGTGCGGTGGTGGGCTCCTTCGCGAACTGCATCCGCCCCGTGGTGGGTTCGTACTCGAGGTTCAGGTGAACGCCGCGGATGGCGCTCGCCCACGCGGCCGCCATGCGGAATTCGCGGTAGCCCGGTGCGTTCGGGGGCCCGCCGTCGTTCGGTTCATCCGTCTGCGTGGTCATGGAGCTTTCTCAGGGGAAGGGGTGTGGACCGATCGTCCCGGGCCGCGGCCACCTGCCGTGAGCCCGTGAGGCAATCTGCGCCGGGATCGTCAAGCCGCTTTCCGCGTGGGTCTCAATGCTTCCGTTTTGCGCGCGGCGAAACGGTTTTTCCGCACGTCCGGCCCTGTCCACCAGGGCGGCCCCCGACGGTGGCGATGCGAATCCGTCTTCGCCCGGCTGTGCGTTTGCCAGCCCGGCCGCCCCGGATGAACGATCCCCGAGTGGCGCCAGGCGGGCGCGGTTGCCTCGCCTGCCCCGTCGCTGCGCCTCGATCGGCCGGGCCTCCGATCATCTGCAGATTGATCTCCCGATCTCCCGATCTCCCGATCTCCCAATCTTCCAATCTTCCAATCTTCCAATCTTCCAATCTTCCAATCTTCCAATCTTCCGATCTTCCGATCTTCCGATCTTCCGATCTTCTGCCGATCTGCCGATCTGCCGATCTGCCGATATCGGTTTCTTGATCCCCGCTCGGTTGCCGCTGCCTCTCCCTTTCCTCCGTCCGCTTCCGTCGGCCATGCCGCGAGTTGAGCCGGGCTCATATCGCTATGACACAACGGGTTTGATCTATGCAGCCCGGTGCGGTAAATTCTCACGCGGCAGACGCCCGGCTCAGGTGCCGGGCGCCGCCCGCGACCCCGTACCGCAAAGGGCCTCCGCCCGTGGCGCTTCTCGAAAAGATCCAGTCTCCCGCCGACGTCCGCGCGCTCCCCGAGGGCGAGCTGCCGCAGCTGTGCGCCGAGGTGCGCCAGCGGGTGATCGACGTGGTCTCCGCCCACAAGGGCGCGCACTTCGGCTCCAACCTGGGCACGGTGGAGCTGGCGGTGGCGCTGCACCGCGTGTTCGACACCCCGCGCGACCAGCTGGTGTGGGACGTGGGCCACCAGGCCTATCCGCACAAGATCCTCACCGGGCGCAACGAGCGGATGCCCAGCATCCGCAAGCGGGGCGGGCTCTCCGGCTTCCTGCGCCGCGACGAGAGCGAGTACGACACCTTCGGCGCCGGCCACGCCGCCACCTCCATCAGCGCCGCCACGGGGATGGCCGCCGCGCGCGACCTCAAGGGCGAGGCGTTCGAGGTGGTGGCCGTGATCGGCGACGGGTCGATGACCTGCGGCCTGGCCTACGAGGCGCTCAACAACGCCGGCCACACCGACCGCGACATGGTCGTCGTCCTCAACGACAACGGGATGTCGATCAGCCCCAACGTGGGCGCGCTGCACAAGTACCTGGGCGTGCACAACCGCATCACCGACGTGCGCACCAACCCGCTGTACAACCGGGTGCGCGAAGAGGTGAAGCGGGTGGTGCACGCCGCCGGCAGGCTGGGCACCATCGGCGAGATGATGGAGCACTTCGCCGTGCGCTGGGACGACGCGCTGAAGGGGATGTTCGTGCCCGGGATGCTCTTCGAGGAGCTGGGCTTTCGCTACGTGGGCCCGGTGGACGGGCACGACGTGAAGCGCCTGACCGAGACCTTCGAGCAGGTCAAGAAGATGAAGGGCCCGCGCCTGGTGCACGTGCTCACCACCAAGGGCAAGGGCTTCGCCCCCGCCGAGGCCGACCAGGTGAAGTGGCACGCGCAGGGCGGCTTCGACAAGGAGACCGGCGCCCCGCTCAGGCCCAGCGCCGCCGGCCTCCCGCGCTGGCAGAACGTGTTCGGCCAGGCGCTCACCGAGCTGGCGGCCGAGGACCCGCGCGTGGTGGCCATCACCGCCGCCATGGCCACCGGCACCAGTACCGACGTGTTCGAGAAGGCGCACCCGGAACGCTTCTTCGACGTGGGGATCGCCGAGGCGCACGCGGTGACCTTCGCGGCGGGGCTGGCCACGCAGGGGATCAAGCCGGTGGTGGCCATCTACTCCACCTTCCTGCAGCGCGCCTACGACTCCATCGTGCACGACGTGGCGCTGCAGGACCTGGCCGTCACCTTCGTGATGGACCGCGCCGGCATCGCCGGCGACGACGGGCAGACGCACCACGGCGGGCTCGACATCGCCTACATGCTGGCCGTGCCGGCGATGACCATCACCGCGCCTAGGGACGCCGACGAGCTGATCGGGCTGCTGCGGCTGGCGCTGGAGGACGGCCGCGGCCCCTTCTGCATCCGCATCCCCCGCGACGCCGTGCCGGCGCTGCCGAAGCCGGTGCGCGAGATCACGGCCACCCCGTACGGCACCTGGGAGACGCTGCGGCAGGGGAAGGAGCTCGCCATCCTCGCCACCGGCACGATGGTGGCGCCCGCGCTGGCCGCCGCCGAGCAGCTCCAGCGCGAGGGGGGCGTGAGCGCCACCGTGGTGGACTGCCGCTTCATCAAGCCGCTCGACGAGGCCACGCTCGAGCGCCTCTTCCCCCACCACGCCCACCTGCTGACGGTGGAGGAGGGGACAGTGGTGAACGGCTTCGGCACCTACGTGCGCGCCTACGTGAACGGGCGCTGGCCGGGGGTGCACGGCGACTCGATGGGCCTTCCCGACGGCTTCGTGGAGCACGGCGAGCGTGCCGAGCTGCTGGCCGACCTGGGGCTGACGGCGGAGGGGATCGCCGCCCGCGCGCGCGGGCTGCTGGGCAAGCCGCTGCGCACGCTGCAGGAGACGGCCTGAGCACCGTGGCGCGGCGCCGGATCGGCGTGGTGGGGCACCCCCGCTACGCCGTCTTCGCCGAGGCACTGGCGCGCCTGGTGAGCCTGGCCCGGCGCGAGGGGGCCGAGCTGTACTTCGAAGACCGGCTGCTGGAGGCCGAAGCCGGCGGGCGCGACCTGACCCCCGAGGTGATCCCCTCGCTCGACCTGATGCTCACGCTGGGCGGCGACGGCACGCTGCTGCGCGGGGCGCGGGTGGTGGCGCACGAGTCGGTGCCGGTGCTGGGGATCAACCTGGGGCACCTGGGCTTCCTCACCTCGGCCGCGCCCGACGAGATGGAGCGGGCGCTGGCCATGTGGTTCGCCGGCGATTTCACGCTGGACGAGCGGATGGCGCTGTGGATCTCGTTCAGCGAGCCCGACGGCACCGACGGCGGGGGGTACCTGGCGCTCAACGACGCCGTGCTGCACAAGGGCGGCGCCGCGCGGGTGATCCGCCTCCTGGTGTGCGCCAGCGGCGAGGAGGTGGGCACCTACTCGGCCGACGGGATCATCCTGTCCACGCCCACCGGGTCCACGGCCTACTCGCTCTCGGCGGGCGGGCCCATCGTCTCTCCCTCGGTCCACTGCATCGTGGCCACGCCCATCTGCCCGCACACGCTGGGCGTGCGGCCGCTGGTGCTCCCCGCCGACGAGACGGTGACGGTGGACGTGCTGTCGCCCACCGAGGAGCTGATCCTGACCATCGACGGCCAGGAGCACGAGCGGCTGACCCCCGGCGCGCGCATCGTGGTGAGCCGTGCGCCCGACCCCGTGCGCCTGGTGCGCTTCGCGGGGCAGACGTTCTTCTCCACCCTGCGCCGCAAGCTGAACTGGGGCGACCTGGAAGAGCGCGACCGCAGCCCGGTGATCCCCGGTGGGGCGGGCTGAGGAGATGGGTTCGGGGAGGGGAGATCCTCCGGTCGCGGGGCCCTCTCCGCGGGCGGATGGATCACGTGGCTACGACCACCAAGCCTCCGCCAGCCGTGCGAGGCTTTTTCGTGCGCGGAAGGGATCCGGCAGGGTGGCTCACGCAGAGAGCAGCAGAGGAGCAGAGAAAGCGGGTCGGCCTCCGTTCCTCTGCTCCTCTGCTCCTCTGCTGCTCTGTGTGAGCTTTTTGCCGACCTGTGAGCCGAGATGAGGTGCGTCGGTACCGCGCCTAGCCGAGGACGGCGGGCTTCAGCACCTCCTCGCACCACTCCCGGAAGGTGGTGGGGGTGGTGGACTGCGGGGTGCGCGGCTCGGCGTTGTCGAGCCCCGCGTTCTTGGCCACCATCATGTCGAACATGGCCTGCGCGATCGCCTCGGAGGTCCCGGAGGCGATCAGCCCGGCCCTGAACGCCTCGCCGGAGATCTGCTGGAAGCGCACGGGCTTGCCCAGCACCTGGGACATGATCCGCGCCATGTCTTCGTGCGACAGGTCTTCGGGGCCAAGGACGGGCACGGTGTCCACGCCGCTCCACGACGGGTCGAGTAGCAGCCGGGCGGCCACGGCGGCGATGTCGCGGGTCGCGCAGGTCGGAAGCTTGCGGTCGCCCGAGATGGGGGAGGAGAACACGCCCTGGCTGCGGATCGGCTCTACCTGGCGGAGGACGTTGTCCATGAACGACGGCAGCGCCAGCGCCCGGTAGCTCACCCCCGTGCTGGCGATCAGGTCGTCCATCGCCAGCGACGCCGACACCAGGCCGGCGTTGGTGCTCACCCCGCGGCCCAGCGCCGACACTCCCACCACCCGCCGCACGCCCCGGCGCCGGAACGCTTCGCAAGCCGGCCGGCTGAAGCCGGCGTAGACGGCCTCGAGGCTCTGGGCGTGGCGGTCGGGCGGCACCAGCCAGAAGACGGCGTCGGCGCCCGTGAACGCCCGGTCCACCACGTCCGCGTCGCCGTGCGACCCCTGTACCACCTCCACCCGCTCGCGGACGTGCGGGGCCAGGCGCGAAGGCTCGCGCACGATCACGCGGACGGGCTCGCCGCTGCCCAGGACCCGTTCGACCACCTGGCGGCCGATCGTACCCGTGGGGGTGGTGATGACGATCATGGATGCACCTCCGTGGGAAGAAAGTATACTATACCGTACCGTATACTTTACGGTTGTGCGTGGTTTGTTGTCAAGCGGCGGAAGGTTGGCTACAATCGGGCATGGCAAGACGGGGCGACAAGCTGCGCGAACACATCCTCTGGACCGCCAAGGACGTGTTCCTGGAGACGGGGTTCGAGCGCACGTCGATGGACGTGGTCGCCGCCCGTGCGGAAACCTCGAAGCGTTCCCTGTACGCGCATTTCGAGAGCAAGGAGAAGCTGTTCCTGGCCGTCATCGACCTGGTCCGGGGGCTTTTCCTGGGGAGGCTGAGGATGCCGGCCGACTACCCCGGTAACCCCGCCGATGCCCTGACGACGTTCTGCGGCCGCTACCTCGAAGTCCTGCTCTACGAGCCGTCGATCCAGATGTGCCGCGTGAGCATGGCCGAAACCGCGCGGTTCCCGCAGGGCGCGGCGCAGCATTTCGACGCGCTGTTCGCCGAAGTCCACACGCGCCTCGCGGGATACCTGGAGGCGACGTTCGCTCTGCCGGCCCAGGCCAGTGCCGAGGCGGCGGAAAGGCTGCTCGGCCAGGTTCTGTATCCGCGATTCCCGCGGGCTCTCTTCGGCATGGACGAGCTGGCGAAGAGCTACGACCGCGACACCCTGGCGCCCGACTTCGACCTGGCCCCCATCCGCAAAGCCGTCGCGGAGCTGATCGAGTCAGTGCAGGCAGCGTAGAGGCGGCGCTTCGATTCCAATCCTCTAAGATGCAAACGCGCGTACCTCTCCCGGAGAGATCCGCGCGCCTGCTATCCGTCTGTCTACTCGGTGACGGCGTCGGTCCTTGCCCGCGCCGTCAATCCCTCGCTCATACCAGATCCGGCTGAACTGCGGTCTCACACAGAGGCACAGAGGCACAGAGAACTGCGGATTTTTCTCTGTGTCTCCGTGCCTCTGTGTGACATTTCAGCAGAA
>Ga0070686_100000019_pt1 | contig 139615 bp, 121 predicted proteins | sample KBSS23LmetaG_FD_65654 | JGI IMG/M metagenome (GOLD analysis project Ga0070686, IMG submission 65654) | Switchgrass rhizosphere microbial communities from Kellogg Biological Station, Michigan, USA - KBS S2-3L metaG | ecosystem: Host-associated > Plants > Roots > Rhizosphere ...
TGCGTGGAGATCGACTTCCCCGGCAAGATCCAGGGGATGACGCGGCTGATGCGGCGCCAGACGGTGGCCGGCCCGGGTGGCGTGGATGGGCAGCCTGATGCAGGACGGCCAGGACGCCAGCGGCCTCATGTTCCGCCGCAACCGCTTCTACGACCCGGCGAGCGGACGGTTCACGCAGGAGGATCCGATAGGCCTGGCGGGCGGCGTGAACAGCTATGGGTTCGCGGAGGGGGATCCGGTCGGGTATAGTGATCCGTATGGGTTGATGAGCTGTCCTGGCAGCCCCGGGTGTCCTAACGACGGTGCCGCAGCGGCTCAAGGGGTGGTGTCGTCAGCTGGATCCCAAGGAGTACAGGCGGGATCGGTTCGCAGGGCGTACGAGGCGGCTGTTGCGAACATTGATCCCAGTAACTCTGCTGCGAGGACGGCCCTGAAGGCGGAGACACGTGCTCGGACTCCACCGTTGCCCCGCGGATATATTGAGATGGCTCGACCGGGTTTGGGACCGCGGCCCGGATCAACAGGACGGGCAAACGTTTCAAACGCAGGGGTGAACAAAGCCGCCAGTGCCATTGAAACTGGAGGTACGATCCTACTGGTAGCATCCGTTGCTGTAAGCGTCTATGAAATTGCGAAGTCGGATGATGGCTACCGAGAGACAGTCGTCCAGGGATTCGGCTTCCTCGGAGCACTTGGAGGTGGGGCCGGCGGCGGCGCGGCGGGTAGCCTCGTAGCCCCGGGGCCGGGTACCATCGGCGGTTCGCTTGTGGGAGCAGCTTTCGGTGGCGCAGCTGGGCAGCGTTTTGGTGGATGGGTCTATGATCGAATCAACCCTCGCTAGCCAAGGTATGTCGATTCGCTTCTTTCACAGAGCTCCGCGCCCAACCCTGATCATTCGAGATACGGGGTTTGACATTCAGAGCGGGGAAACCCGTTGGAGCGTGGAATGGAACCAGATTTGTGCAATCACTGCGTTCAAGCGAGACGAGCTTACAACGGACTCTCTGACGATTGAGTTTCTAGTTGAGAACGGAACGCGGTACGAGGTGAGTGAAGATGTGCAAGGGTATAGTGAACTCGAACGTGTTCTAGGTGTCTACTTTCCTTTGCCTCACGATTGGCGTCGTGACGTCTTGCTTCCAGCCTTCCGAGAAAACCGAACAGTCATCTACCGACGTGCTAACTGAATGTCGTATTTGTACTGGTCGAAAAAGGTTCTTCCTTCAATTGGATGCAGGTAAGTAGAGCAAGTGGCCGGCGGACCGTGGTCCTGTGAGCGTCGCCTCATATCTGGCGGCGGCGATCCGCTACAGAGTGGATTCCAATGAAGACGTACTCGCGAGTTATTTTGGCGCTCGCTCTCGCTTTTCAGTGCGGCTGCACCCGGTCGGGCGGGGCAGGGCGGGAAGGCGAGGCGACAGTAGCCCAACGGATGGTCGCCGCGGAAGCATCTGCCGAGATTCTTACCTGGCGAGGGTCTGATTCGGGGTTTGCTCCGAATCAGATAACGTTGGAGCGAGCGCGCCGATATCGTGGAAAGGGCAGTCTCTGGACGGCACGTGTTCCCTTGGACCATTTCCATTCCTACACCGTGCTCACTCATGATGGCGTGGCCATTCCGCTCGGCGGTTTTCAAAGCCCCGCGCCCAGATCGGCTGTTCGACTCCTCCCGGTTCAGGCCAGCGACTCGGCCTCAGCGCTCGCGGTGGCGAAGGAGCTCATCGGATTGCTCGACCCGAACGGTGCCGAGACCATCGTGTTTGCGGGGGAGCTCGGGGCAGAACAAGCGTTCGGCCGCGCATGGGCACGTGCTGGTGGATTTCCATGGCCATCCGACACGCTGTTGCGTCGAGGGACGACCTGGGTCGTTCGGCTGAACGTGGCCTCGCAGATGCACAGCTATGAGGGTTCGTGGGATCCAGCCGTCTACACGTTCGTTTTCACGCGAACGGGGGAGTTGGAGAGTTGGTCTGTTCGTCACGGAAACAGGTTTGTTCCCGAGCCCACCGTCACACCACCTTAGAAGAAATGCCGTATGCGATTGCTGCTCGCGGGCATCCCGGTTGCCGGCTACGGCCCCGCGGTGAGCAGCCGAACAAGTCGCCCGGGGCGAATCGCTCCATCCACTTCTCGTCGCGCTTGATCGCGAGCGTCGATACGAGCCTGTCGTTGGTATAGTTGGGGTAAAGCTCCTTGCTCAGTGGCAACTCGTAGCACGCGCGCGTCCGTGGGAGGGGCTGGGGACCGTTGGGCATGAGACGGAGGGTCAGCCAAAGAGAAAAGCCGCCGCCGCAATGAGGCAGCGTTTCGCCATCATTCTCAGCGGTACGCCTCCCCGAACACTGATCACAGGCAGGGAATCGTTGACGGACCTGGCGAGATCGGCCCACAAGGTGCTTTCGTCGTTGCTCGTGCTGGTTGTGACGGCTACGAACCAGGCATGTGCGACCCGAACGAACGCGCATGGCCCCAGAGCTTCAGACGCTGCACCTTCGCACGTTCCAGCGAACGGATTCGTACCGACTGCCGAGGTTGCCGTCGAGGTCGCGCAGGCCGTGCTCACCCCGATCTACGGCGCCGAGCGGATCCAGCGTCAGCTCCCGCTAAACGCTAGACTGATGGACGATCGGTGGATTGTTGAAGGTTCGCTGCCGCAGGGTAGGCTCGGCGGCGTGGCCCACATCGCGATCGCCAAGTCCGACGGTCGGATCTTCCGTGTCACGCACGGGAGATAAGGGGCTGGAGATTTTTCCCGGGCTCGTGCAACAGTTTGGCGACTGAGGCTCTCGCCCCGATCGGGTGTGCAAGGGGGAGCAGGCCGACAACACCACGCGTCGCACGGTGTGGTACGGCGACGACCGCTGAACTCCAGCAGAGGTTGACTCAGCATATGACCAAGCCAGCGATGACTTTCAGACTGAAGATCAGGAACAGTCTGCCGATCCGGCGAACACTGGTTCTGGAGCCATGGACAACGGAAATCTCCATGGAACCGGGCCAGATAGTTACTGTTGTAGTAGAGGGTGGAATCGGGGAAACACTTGAGGTTGAAATGTACGAGGACCGGTTGATCGTGTACTCTTTTGACTCGGAGGGGGCACTGTTAACTCCCCTCGAAGCGCCGGAGGGTAATTGGGCGGTTCACAGGTAGCGCTGAACGGGGGCTCACGAAGGCCCTTCCGTACAGCTACGACTTCACCGACTCCACTGTCATCGTGCGCATGCCGTCGCGGGCCGAGCGGCCACGCGCGAACCTCCCTCGTCCGCCCAGTCGCGATGCGGCCGGCTGCCGTGTATCTTTCCCGCGGAAACCAACCGACGCGGAACGGAAACGGAGAGAGCACCTTGGCCATCACCCCCAAGCAGCGCGCCCACCTCAAGAGCCTGGCGCATCACCTCAAGCCCGTGGCGTTCGTGGGCAAGGAAGGCGTTTCGGAGAGCGCCATCCGCTCGATCGAGGAGGTGCTGAACACGCACGAGCTGATCAAGGTGAAGGTGCTGGAGGCCGCGCCGCTGAACGTGCGCGAGGCCGGCGCCGAGCTGGAGCAGCGCATCGCCGGCTCGTCGCTGGTGCAGACCATCGGCCGCATCGCCATCCTCTACCGGCCCGACCCCGAGAAGCCCGAGATCAAGCTGCCGTAGCACCCCCGAGCGAACGGTCCGCCGGCGGCGCGCCCTTGGGGCTCTCTCCACATGACGACGGAGAGGGGGCCCGGGGGCGCTTCGCATCCCTTCGGGGCGATGCCGATCGCGGCTGCTTCCCCCACGTCTCCGCCGCCCTGAATCCTCCGTCTTGCCCGCCTGATCGCCGTCTTCTTCCCACATCCCGGTCGATGCTCCGTGCGGCCTCGCAATTGCGTTGAAACGCGCGCAAGTGGATGCGTGGAAAGCAATTGAACCGGGGACCGGAGAGAGCGATGTCGATCAGACTTCTACCCAAGCGGCTCGTGGGGCAGACCATCCGCGGGATCCGCACGCGGCTGGGGATGAGCCAGGCCGACTTCGCCCACAGCCTGGGCGTGACGGACGTGCGCGAGGTGGGCCGCTGGGAGCGCGGCACCGCCCAGCCCGACTACGGTACCCTCGCCAAGATCGCCACCATGGGCGTGGTGGACGTGCTGGTGTTCCACGAGGAGACCGCGATGGACGCACGCCCGCAGCTCACGCCGGGCGAGGCCAGCGAGCTGGGCGAGATCCTGGCGCGCATGGAGGCGCTGCTGGCCGACGCGCGCCGCCTGGTGGACCGCGCCAGCAACCGCACCGCCGTGGAGCTCCTCGACGCCGCCGGCCCGCCGGCGCCCGCGCTCCTGGGCGACGGCAGCTCGCTGGTGCTGGACGCCGAGGTACGCGTGGAGGCCACGCCGCGCACCCGCTCGCGCACCGCGTCGGCCGGGCGCCGCGCGGGCGGCAGCCAGACGCGCACGCGCGGCACCGCGTCCAACGGCGGTCTCGGCAGCGGGGGCACGCGAACGAGCGGCTCGTCGGCCTCGGGCTCCACCACCGGCTCATCGAAGGGCGGGTCGGCGGCGAAGTCCGGCGGCGCGCGTTCGTCCTCCACCCGGTCGGGCGGCTCGACGCGATCTGCGTCCAAGGCGTCCCGATCGTCGGGCTCCACCACGTCGTCGGGCGGATCCGGCAGATCGGGCAGATCGGGCGGATCGGCTTCCGGGGGATCGAGCTCCGGAGGGTCTTCGGCGGACGGATCGTCGTCCGGCGCATCGGCGTGACGGCGGCGGACGGGAGATGACGGGACCGGGCGCGGAGTCATGAACTCCGCGCCCGGTTCTTTTTTCGTCACCCAGGGTCACACAGCCATCCCGCACGTGGGTGATCGACCGGCCGTGACGACCCGCGCCGGCGCTGAAACATCCGTCGCGCGGCGCGGGTACGCCGCGCATCCCGATCCCGTGCAATCCCCGGGCGATTGCCGGTGCGCGCGCGGCGGCTCATCTTCATCCGCCCCCGCGAACTCCGCAGCCGTTTCCACCCGCAGGACTGGAGCAGTCGCCACGATGCGATCCCGAACACTCGCAGCCGCCGCGCTCGCCGCGGCCGGCTTCGCCGCCACCGCCGCCGCGCAGCAGGCCGAGCTGCCGCGCACGCACGCGCCGCGGCCCACCACGGCCCAGCTCTCGCCGGCCGACCTGATGACGCGCCTGTACGTGCTGGCCGACGACAGCATGATGGGGCGCGAGGCGGGCACGCGCGGCAACGTGAAGGGCACCGACTACGTGGCCGCGCAGTTCCGCGCCATCGGCCTGGAGCCCATGGGCGAGAACGGCGGCTACTTCCAGACGGTGCCGCTGGTGAAGCGCGGCATCCAGCCCGGCGCGCAGGTGATGGTGGACGGCGGCGCGCTGGCGCTGGGGCGCGACTACCTGCCGGTGACCGCCGTGGGCCAGTACACCTTCGGCCCCGAGCTTCGCGCGCAGAACACGCCGGTGGTGTTCGGCGGCCGCGTGGGCGGGCAGACGCTGTCGCCCGAGGCCGCGCGCGGCAAGCTGGTCATCCTCCTCCCCGCGCAGGAGAACGGCGCCGACAACTACCGCTTCTGGCGCAGCGCGGCCATGCCCACCTACCCCGGCGCCGCCGGGATCGCCGTGGCGTCGATGGACGCCTCGCCGGCGGGGCTGGTGGAGGCGCTGATGGAGCCGCAGGTGGAGATCGCCTCGGAAGACGCGCCCACGCAGTCGGCCCCGGCGTTCATCGTCAGCCGCGCCGTGGCCGAGCGGATGCTGGGCAAGCCGCTGGCGGGCGCCGCCGTGGGCGACGCGGGGAAGACGGTGAGCGGCACCTACCGCTACGCCGCCGCGCCGGTGCCGGCGCCCGCGCGCAACGTGATCGGCGTGCTGCGCGGCAGCGACCCGGCGGTGCGCGGCCAGTACGTGATCGTGAGCGCGCACAACGACCACGACGGCATCCTCCCCGTGGCGCTGGACCACGACTCGGTGCGCGCCTACAACGCCGTGATGCGGCCGCAGGGCGCCAACGACCCCATCGGCACCCCCACGCCCCAGCAGCAGGCGCGCATCACCGCGCTGCTCGACTCGATGCGCCGCGCGCACGGCGGCGCGGTGCGGATGGACAGCATCATGAACGGCGCCGACGACGACGGCAGCGGCACCGTCACGCTGATGGAGATCGCGCAGAGCCTGGCCGCCGGCCCGCGCCCGCGCCGGTCGATCGTCTTCATGTCGCACACGGCCGAGGAGAAGGGGCTGTACGGCAGCCAGTGGTTCACCGACCACCCCACGGTGCCGCGCGACTCGATCGTGGCGGCGCTGAACATGGACATGGTGGGGCGCGGCCGGGCCACCGAGGTGGCGCACGGCGGGCCCTGGTCGATCCAGATGATCGGCTCGCGGCGGCTGAGCACGCAGCTGGGCGACCTGATCGACCAGCTCAACTCGCGCCGCCCCAACCCGATGCAGATCGACTACTCGTTCGACGCGCCGGGGCACCCGCTCAACCGCTACTGCCGCAGCGACCACTACATGTACGCGCGCTACGGCATCCCCATCACCTACTTCTCGCTGGGCTACCACGTGGACTACCACCAGGTGGGCGACGAGCCACAGTACATCGACTACGACCACATGGCCCGCGTGGGCGCCTTCGTGCGCGACATCGCGCTGGCGGTGGCGAACCGGCCCGAGCGGCTGGTGGTGGATCACCCCAAGCCGGACCCGAACGCGCCGTGCCGGCAGTAGGGACAAGTGCCCAGGGCCCAGGCCCCAGTGCCCAGTAAGTGCTGAGTGCTGAGTGCTGAACGGGCGAAGAGCCTCGCCGGGCGGCGGGGCTCTTCGCGTTTGTGTGCCCGACATGGGCTGGAGCTTGGAGGTGAAAGCCCTCTGTGGAGTTGGTCGTAGCGACCCGAGCGAACGGCAAGGCGAGGAAACGAACCACCCGCGAGGGTGGCGCTGAAAGACGCCGTAGCGAAACCCGCGTGCCGACGGACAGAAACCGGATACGAAAGACGTGTCTCACGCAGAGTCGGCGGAGTCAGCAGAGAACCGCGTTTTTCTCTGCTGACTCTGCTACTCTGCGTGAGACTTCGCTGTTGGTCGGTGCGATGTGTCCATCGACGTTGCACGCGGATCCCGTATCACCGATCAGGATCAGCCAGCCGGACGCTCGGAGATGGGCGACGGGGGGGCGGGCGGCGGCGAGGTGCCGGGGGCGGCGGGGGCGTTGAGCTGCGCGTAGAAGCTCTCGGTGGCGGCGAGGCGCTCCACTTGCGTGCGCAGCTCCTCCACCTCGGCCTGCAGGTGCGGCACGCGCGGGTCTTCGAGCAGCGCGGGCTGCTGGGTGTCGCCGCGCGGGAGATGGCGGTACCGCGCGCCGCGGACGCCCGCAATGGCGCGCGCCGCGATCGAGATGCCGATCCCGGCGAAGATGAAATCGATCCCGTGGAGGAAGAACACGGCGGATCTCCTGAAGGTCGGGCGGAGCGGGAAGGGGTGCGCGGCGCTGAACGTGGCCGCCACACATCAAGATACTGCCGCCCCCGCCTCGCTGGGGAGTGTGGCGCGCGGGGGGTCGCCGCCGGGCTGCAGCTGGGCGTAGAACGACTGCGCCGCGGTGAGCCGTTCCACCTGCGTGCGCAGCTCGTCGATCTCGGCCTGCATCTGCGGCACGCGCGGGTCGGCCGCGGGCGCGAGCTGCGCCGGCTGCCGCGACGCGCGGATCCGCGCCACGCCCTTGGTTGTGCTGCGGATCAAGATCGCCGCGCTGGCGGCCAGCACGGGAAACAGAGCCAGAAAGAACCAGGGCGGCGGCGGACCTTGCACGGCAGTGCTCCTGTGCGGGCGTGATGGCAGATCTCTGGCGGGTGCTTCTACGCGCCGAGCCGCGGAAAGGATTCGCGCCGGCACCGAGGATGCTTTCGGCCCGGCAAGGACACGTCGATCCGCGGATCCGCCATCCATCCCACGACCAGCACTCAGCACCCAGCACTCAGCCGGAGATGACGATCGAATCCCAGCCCGCATCCGCCATCGCCCGCTCGATCCCCGAGTGGCTGCGGTCAGGCGTGATCTACCAAATCTACCCTCGCTCGTTCCAGGACACCAATGGCGACGGCGTGGGCGACCTGCCGGGGATCGCCGCGCGCCTCGATCACCTGCGCGGGCTGGGGGTGGATGCCGTGTGGATCTCGCCGTTCTACCCGTCGCCCATGCGCGACTTCGGCTACGACGTGACCGACCACTGCGCGGTGGACCCGCTCTTCGGCACGCTGGGCGACGTGGACGCGCTGATCGCCGGGGCGCACGCGCGCGGGATCCGCGTGATCCTCGACTACATCCCCAACCACACGTCGGACCTGCACCCCTGGTTCGTGGAGGCGCGCTCGGGGAAGGACAGCCCGCGGCGCGACTGGTACGTGTGGCGCGACCCGGCGCCCGGCGGCGGGCCGCCCAACAACTGGGTGAGCGCGTTCGGCGGCAGCGTGTGGGAGTGGGACGAGGCGAGCGGGCAGTACTACCTGCACACCTTCCTGCGCGAGCAGCCCGACCTCAACTGGCGCAACCCGGCGGTGAAGGAGGCGATGTTTGAGGTGATGCGCTTCTGGCTGGATCGCGGCGTGGACGGCCTGCGCGTGGACGCCGTGCAGAACGTGATCAAGGACGAGCACTTCCGCGACAACCCGCCCAACCCCGCCTACCGGCCGGGCGACGATCCGTTCAACGTGCTGGAGCGCGTGTACAGCGGCGACCGCCCCGAGGTGCACGACCTGATCGCCGACATGCGTCGCCTGGTGGACGGCTACGGCGGCGGCCGCGTGCTGATCGGCGAGATCTACAACGCCGTGGAGCGGCTGATGCCCTACTACGGCCGTGACGGCGGCGGCACCCACTTCCCCTACAACTTCCAGCTGATCCTCCTGCGCTGGAACGCGCGGGAGATCGACGCGGCGGTGCGGCGCTACGAGGCGCTGCTGCCGGCGGGCGCCTGGCCCAACTGGGTGCTGGGCAACCACGACCGCCACCGCATCGCCAGCCGCGTGGGCCGGGCGCAGGCGCGGGTGGCGGCCGTGCTGCTGCTCACGCTGCGGGGCACGCCCACCATCTACTACGGCGACGAGATCGGGATGACCGACGTGCCCATCCCGCCCGAGCGCGAGCGCGACCCGTGGGGGATCAACCTTCCCGGCCTGGGGCTGGGGCGCGACCCCGAGCGCACGCCCATGCAGTGGAGCGGCGCGCCCCACGCCGGCTTCAGCACCGCCGACCCGTGGCTCCCCATCGCCGCCGACTACCGCGAGACCAACGTGGAGACGCAGCTGTGCGACCCCGCGTCCATGCTGTCGCTGCACCGCCACTTGATCGCCCTGCGCCGCGCCGAGCCCGCGCTGGCCGTCGGCTCGTACACGCCGGTGGACGCGGAGGGCGACGTGCTGGCGTACCTGCGCGAGCACGAGGGGCGGCGCTTCCTGGTCGCGCTCAACCTGGGGCCCACGCCCGCGTCGCTCTCGTTCGGCGGGGCGGGGGAGATGCTGCTGTCCACCGATGCGGAGCGGCGCCCGGAGCCGGTTCGCGGACGCGTGGACCTGCGCGGCGATGAAGGCGTGATCGTCCGGATCGACTGAATGAGGGGACGCGGCGGGACCGGCGAGCTGCTTGGGTCACGCTGAGAAGCGGAGGGAACGGAGAACTGCAATTCTTCCGATCCCGCCGTTCCTCCGTGTGGTCCCGTTGTTCTCTTATTGGTTCGATCGATCAATCGCCTCGGACGGCGGCCGGCGACGCGAGGTCCTGCTGCACGGCGGCGTACGCGGCCGGGTCGGTCGCCCGCAGGCCGCTGTCGGCCAGGTAGCGCTCCACGGCGCGCCCGGGGTCGGCCAGCCGCACCGTGCTGCCGGCGCCGCACTGCGCCGTGACGGTGCCGCGGTAGGCGCGCAGCTCGGCGCAGCCGGGAAGCACGGGATCGGCGTAGCTCACCACGATCCCACGGTAGCCGAGGCCCGGCGGCGCGGGCGGCTCCGATCTCGGCCCCAGCGAGAGGAGTTCCCGCCGCAGCGCGCTGATCTGGGAGCGGGTCAGCATCCACACCGGGTTCGCGCGGCCGCTGTACACGTCGGCCTCGGCCCGCACGGGCGCGACGGGCCGGGGCGGCACCTTGCACGCGGGCTGCATCGCGATGCTCGCCGCGGCGAGACACGCCACGGCAACAGCGGCGCGGGGGCGGGTCCATCTCACGTATGCCATGCGCCTCGAAGGGGTTGGACGTCTACCGGTCATCGTCTTCGGTCCCGGCGGTGTACAGGTTCCGTAAATCTAATGCCGTTCTAATGGCGGGTGAGGTGCTAAGAAATTACCATGTAGCCCATGGGCTGATCGAAAGAATCGGGATCGATTTTCGGCCCAACCCAACCTTGTGAACGCGCGGCGTATCTAACACCCGCACAACCGCTCATCCGGCACCCGCAGCGCGCCGTCCAACCTGGCGCCCGTGGCCCCGCACCCTCTCAGCGGCGGAAACCCATCCATGCGCTCCAGCACCCTCCTTTCCACCCTGATCGCCGCCGCGGGTCTCGCTGCGTGGCGGACCCCCGCGTCCGCACAGACTCAGCCGGCCGCCGCGTCGGCCACGGCGCGCCGCCAGGCGATGGCCGTGCGCCTGTCGGGCGCCGCGCCGAAGCTGGACGGCGTGCTGGACGACGCCGCGTGGGCGCAGGCGCAGCCGATGAGCGACTTCGTGCAGCGCGCGCCCAACCCCGGCGCGGCCGGCACGCTGCGCACCGAGGCGCGGCTGCTGTACGACGACGCGGCGGTGTACGTGGCCATCCGCGCCTTCGACCCGCACCCCGACTCGATCGTGGCGCCGGTGGGGCGGCGCGACCTGGCCGGGGTGAGCAGCGACTGGGTGCACGTGATGCTGGACAGCTACAACGACAAGCGCACCGCCTTCCGCTTCTCGGTGAACGCGGCCGGGGTGCAGAAGGACGCCTTCCACAGCAACGACACCAACGAAGACCTGGGGTGGGACGCCGTGTGGGAGTCGGCGGTGAAGGTGGACTCGGCCGGGTGGGCGGCCGAGTACCGCATCCCCCTGTCGCAGCTGCGCTTTTCCAGCGGAGCCGAGGGCACGCGCACGTGGGGGCTGCAGGTCACCCGCGAGATCGCGCGTCGCAGCGAGATCGACGACTGGGCGGTGGAGCGGCGCGACGTGAACGGCTTCGTGAGCCAGTTCGGCGAGGTGGGGGGGATCAGCGGGCTGCGCTCGGGGCGCAGGCTCGAGGTGCTGCCCTACACCTCGGCGCGGCTCACCCGCGCGCCCGACCGGCCGGGCGACCCCTTCTACTCCACCAACCAGGCGGTGGGGGGGATGGGGGCGGACCTCAAGTACGGGCTCACCAGCAACCTGACGCTCACCGCCACCATCAACCCCGACTTCGGCCAGGTGGAGGCCGACCCCAGCGAGGTGAACCTGAGCGCGTTCGAATCGTTCTTCAGCGAGCGCCGGCCGTTCTTCACCGAGGGGAGCGACATCTTCCGCTTCAGCGCCAACTTCCCCTACGGCGTGCGTGGCGGCGGCTTCCGCAACGACCAGCCGTTCTACTCGCGGCGCCTGGGCCGGCAGCCGCAGGCCAGCGACCCCGACGCCGAGTTTGCCGAGCGCCCCGAGGCCACCACCATCCTGGGCGCGGCCAAGCTGAGCGGGAAGACGGCGGGCGGGCTGTCGGTGGGCGTGCTCGACGCGCTGACCGCGCGCGAGCAGACCAGCTACATCGACCCGGCCAGCCAGCGCCGCACCGCCACCGTGGAGCCGCTCACCAACTACCTGGTGGCGCGCGCCATCCAGGACTTCCGCGGCGGCCAGAGCGCGGTGGGCGGCATCGTCACCGCCACCCTCCGCGACCTGGACGCGGGCGACCCGCGGCTGGCGGTGCTCACCCGGAACGCCGTGGTGGCGGGGGTGGACGCGCGGCACCGCTTCGGCGGCGGCAACTACGAGCTGACGGGGGCGCTGCTGGCGAGCACGGTCCACGGCGCCGAGGCGGCCATCTCGCGCATCCAGCTGGGGCCCGGCCACTACTTCCAGCGCCCCGGCGCCAGCGACGTGGAGTACGACCCCACGCGCACCTCGCTCAGCGGGTGGCTGGCCGACGCCAAGCTGGAGAAGAAGGGCGGCGGCCACATGCGCGGCGGCCTGTACGCGCACGCCCGCTCGCCGGGGCTGGAGATGAACGACGTGGGCTACCAGCGCAGCACCAACTGGATCCTGCAGGGCGGGTGGATCGGCTACAACCACTTCGAGCCCGCGGGCCGGTTCCGCAGCTGGGACGCCAACTTCAACGCCTGGAACGGGATGAACTTCGCCGGCGAGCACCTGACCACCGGCGTCAACGTGAACGGGAGCTGGAACCTCAAGAACAACTGGGGCGGCTGGTGGGGGAGCGACACCGAGCTCCCGGCGCTGCGCACCGACGTGCTGCGCGGCGGCCCGGCGTTCACCGGGCCCACGTACGTCGCCTACAACGCGGGCGTGTTCTCCGACACCCGCAAGCGCGTGTACGGCGAGCTCTACTTCGACGGCTACAACGAGGTGAGCACGGTGGGGAAGAACTGGTCGGTGGGGAGCACCATCAACCTGCGCGCCGGCGCGCGGATGCGGCTGGCGCTGGGGCCCAGCGTGAACTGGGGGCGCGACCCGTGGATCTTCGTGGCCAGCCCGCAGAGCGAGGACGGGCGGTCGCACTACGTGTTCGCCGACATCCGCCAGCGCACGGTGAGCCTCACCACGCGCATGACCTACGCGTTCACGCCCCGGCTCACGCTCGACTTCTACGCGCAGCCGTTCGTGGCGGCGGGCGAATACGGCGGGCTGAAGGAGGTGACCGACCCGCGCGCCAGGGAGTTCGACGACCGCTTCAGCCACTTCGGCACCGCGCTGTCGCTGGGCGACGGGGTGTATTCGGTGGACCGCGACGGCGACGGGACCGCCGACTTCACCTTCGACCAGCCCGACTTCAACTACAAGGCGCTGCGCAGCAACCTTGTGCTGCGCTGGGAGTACCGCCCGGGGAGCGCGCTGTTCGTGGTGTGGAGCCAGGGCCGCGAGAACTTCGAGGCCGACGGCCGCTTCCGCCCGAGACGCGACTTCGGCCGGCTGTTCGACGGCGGCCACTCGCCCAGCACCAACGTGCTGCTGGTGAAGTTCAACTACTGGTTGAACCTGTAGGCGCACCGCCGTCGACCGAGACGACGAGAGCCCCGGCCGCGCGGCCGGGGCTCTCGTGCGTTAAGGCGCCAACATCGACCAGACCCCACTTGTTCACGGACACAGACTGGGATCTCCTGGCCGTGAAGCTCGGTGTGAATAAACGGCCTGTCAGGAACGAAACTTATAAGACGTTAGACTCTAGAACACCTCCTCATAAGCGAGTCAGGGCGGGAGGCGAAGATTGAGTTCCTTTGTAGCCGCCATTCACCCTTGAGATGTGGAACGGTGATCCATGCGAAAAGCTTTCCGGGTAATGCAGTTGTCAGTGCTCTGTACGCTCACGGCCTGTTCCGAACCGACGTCGAACACCTTTCGAAACGCGTCCGGTACGCCCAAGCACGACGGCACTGCGACGACGTGGACGGTAGCCGATCTGGATGCGGACTTCGGCGGGGTGTACTCGCTCGACACGACTCAAGCGGGACAAAACGCCTCGTGGTACACGTCTACAGACGGCGAAACAGGAAGTGCTGAGTTCTGCCGGGATCATTTCAAGCCGACGAACATGTGGTGGGATGGAGGGCACGGCCTGATGAAATTCGACATGGGCCCGCCGCTTCTCTTCGTCGCATATCGCCCTGGTACTTTCAAAAGCCCAAGAAATTTGATCTTCCGGCGAGCCATCTTCGAGACTCTCCAGACGGCGTACGCTACAGACCCGGACGGGAACAGGTGGAGCTTCCAGGGGCGATTCAATGCCCTGTGCCGAGGCGGAGCCGGAGAGATCGGGCCGATTGTCTGGTCCTCCCAGCTGTTGATTGCAGAGGACCCGCTCACGCGGCCGGTATTGGTGCGCCGCGCCTGCAACGGAAGCGGCCCCATGGTGGGATGGGCGGAATACGATCCCTACGCCGAGGAGGACGCTGAGGATGATTGCGATGGCAGTTCGACCGGCAATGGCGGCGGTGCGGGGAGTGGCGAACAATACGAGCCCGGTCAAAACACCGGCGGCGAGACGGTCGATTGGAATACGGGAATCGGCAATGGCGGAACAAGCTCGTGCGGTGGGCTCGCCGTGGTGGAGTACGTATGCGTCTACGTCTGGAATGACAGCTCGCAGAAATGGAACCTGTTCTCCTGCGGCTTCGTCACCACGTGCTAGAGGAGCTTATCATGCGAAGATCACGTGTGATCATTGCGATTGTCTTGGCTATTGTGCCGCACATGGTAAGCGGGCAGCAGGTGAACCGCCATCGGATGAAGGAGCGCGTACCACTCACCATCGCCCTTGTACGAGAGTTGCCGCACGCCGGGGCTCCGTATGAGATTCATCGGCGTACCTCCGGAGCAGCGCGGGACGTCCTCTTGCTTCCCCGGACTGCGACAGCCGAAGAACTGTCGGATGCTCTTCGGAGCGCACTCACCGCGCGACTCGTTACGGGGGATACCGCAAGCGAAGCCGCTGTCCTCCTCGTTCGCCCGCGTGGCCGCAACGCCGCAATTCGTGCGGCGTTTCCGTGGGCTGATCGTGTCTTGAAGGACCTACACGGTGCGCATCAACGGATGGTACCGGGTGTCGGAATGGTCCAAGCAGTGGTTATCTGGTTGCCGGCGCAGCGGGGGCGGGGTCGGCCCCGCTAATTTGTCGTACGGAGACGCTTGAGAAATTCGCTGCCGAGACACACCGAGCAAACGTCGGAAACCGCTACCGCCGCATTCGATGAGCGTATTACATCCAACCGATTTTCCATTTACCCGTGACGAGGTCGCGGAAGCCTTCCTGCTGGCCGGCGCGGGTGAGGCAGAGTCGGCCGGCTTCATCGAAGAGATTTCAGGGATGGCGGCAGAGGCGTGGTTGATGACGCAGGCGGCTGTCGACGCCCGGGTAGCCGGGAGCACGTCTCCGCGCGAGGCCGGCGCGGCCAGCCTCGACATCAGCGACAGTGTGTTCGCCCTGTTGTGGCACCTGCCCGCCTGCAGGCAGCGCGTGGAGACATTGCTTGCACGGCGCTGGGCTGAGGTGGAAAATGCGGCAGTGCGTCGGCTGAACAACGAGGCCGTGGGTGACGCCGTACGCTGTTCCGATCCGTCGAGCCAGGTGGCCAGCGAGGTCGCGGCGGCCAAGGCAGCCTGGGAAAGCGAGCTTTCGCGGGTGCGCAAAGCAGTTCGTAAAGCAAATGGGTGAGAGCGGCGTCCCCGCTCGATGGAAATACGAGAAAGCCGCCGCCCCGAATCGGAGCGGCGGCTATTTGCTGTGATCGATCTCGCTCACCGGCTGGGGATCACCAGGCGCTGGCCAATTTGGAGGCGCGAGGAGCGGAGGTCGTTGGCGTCCTTGAGCTTGGCCACGCTCACGCCCGTCCGCCGGGCGATGGCGAGCAGCGTGTCTCCCTGGCGCACGCGGTAGGTGGATCGCCCCGACCCGCTGCCGCCCGAGGCGCGGCGCGGGGAGGGCTTGTCGCTGCCGCCGTCGCGGTTGGCCAGGTAGCGCCGGTACTGCGCGGGAAAGACGGCCACGTGGAAGTGCGGCGGGTGGTGCTCCTCGATCGCCTCGATCACCCCCTCGCCCTCCACGTCGAGCAGCGTCTGCCGCAGCCAGCGCAGGCAGCTGCCGCGCGTGGGCCGGCGCACGTCCACCGCCATCCCGCTGGGGTGCACCGACTCGGCCACGCTGTTGCGCAGCTTGAGCGAGCGCGGGCGGGTGGCGCTGGTCACCACCAGCCGCTCGCCGCAGGCGTCGTGGTACTGCGCGGCCAGGCGCTGCACGAAGGTGCGCGTGGTGGGCAGCGCGTAGGGATAGCTGGCGTCGGCCACGCGGTAGTGCTCGTTGCCGCGCAGCCGCACCAGCTCGCCCTCGGCGGCGGCGCTGCGCACGCCGCGGCCCGAGCGGTAGAACGTCAGGTCCTGCCCGCGCGCCTGGTTGTACATCCGCTCCACGCTGCCGCGCGATCCGCGCAGCGTCTGCGCCTGGGCCGTGCCCGCGAGCAGCGTCACGGCCGCCAGCGCGGCCGAGGCGATCCGGAATTTCGGCATGGCGATATCGGTCGAGATCCGGCGAGATGATCGAAGACACGGCGTGAACCGCACAGGCCGCGCCGTACCCGTCGCAAGCGGTCCATGCACACCGATAGCCATCTACCCCGTTTGGGCCTGCGGGGTTTCGGGCGGTTCCATCCCCGTTGGCGGGATGACGATGGATCGCGCAGGCGGAAGCTTTCGCCTCCGCCCTCCGCATCTTCGATACAGCCGGCGCAGCGGCGACGTTGGGTTCGCCGCGGTCAGGGGGTCAGTCGCCCGGCGATTCTCGCGTCAAGCCCAGCTGCCGCAGCTTCTTCTGCAGGCTCTGGCGGTGCAGGCCCAGCGCGCGGGCCGCCGCGCTCACGTTGCCGTGGCGCTCGAGCGCGGCCTGCAGGTAGGCGCGCTCGAAGGCGTCCACCGCGCGCTCGCGGGCCTCGGCGAAGGGGATGTCGGCCAGCGCCGCGCTCACCGGGCCCAGCGGCGCGGCGCTGGCCAGCAGCTGCGGCGGCAGGTCGCCCACTTCGATCTCTTCGCCCTCGGCCAGCACCACCGCGCGCTCGACCGCGTTGCGCAGCTCGCGCACGTTGCCCGGCCAGTCGTAGGCCAGCAGCGCCCGGCGCGCGCCCTCGGCCAGCCCGCGCACGGGGCGGCCGTGGCGCGCCGCCATCTCGCCCAGGAAGTGAAGGGCGATGGCGGGCACGTCTTCGCGGCGCTCGCGCAGCGGCGGCAGGTGCAGCGCGATCACCCGCAGCCGGTAGAGCAGGTCTTCGCGGAAGCCGCCCTCGCCGGCCAGACGGTCGAGCGGGCGGTTGGTGGCGGCCACCACGCGCACGTCCACCGACACGGGCTTCGTGGACCCGACGGGCGTCACCTGCCGCTCTTCCAGCGCGCGCAGGAGCTTGGCCTGCGCGGGGGCGGCCAGGTCGCCCACCTCGTCCAGGAACAGCGTGCCGCCGTCCGCCGCCTCGAACAGCCCCTGGCGGTCGCGATCGGCGCCGGTGAAGGCGCCGCGCAGGTGGCCGAACAGCTCGCTCTCCACCAGGTCGCCCGGCAGCGCCGAGCAGTTGAGGGCGATGAACGGCTTCGCGCGGCGCCGGCTCTCGGCGTGCAGCGCGCGGGCGACCACCTCCTTCCCCGTGCCGCTCTCCCCCGTGACGAGGACGGTGGCGTCGGTGGGCCCGGCGCGGCGGACCACCTTCACCACCTCGCGGATGGCGGGGCTGTCGCCGATCAGGCCGCGGAACGGGCCGGCCAGCTCCTCGCGCAGGCGGGCGTTCTCGGCGCGCAGCGACAGCACCTCGCGCGCGCGGCGCACCACGGCGCGCACCTCGTCGTTGTCGAACGGCTTGGGGATGTAGTCGTAGGCGCCGTTCTTGAGCGCGCGCACGGCGGTGCGCTCGTCGCCGTGCGCGGTCACCAGCACGAACAGCGTCTGCGCGTGGCGCGAGCGTACCTCCTCCAGCAGCTGCAGCCCGTCCATGGCGGGCATGGTCAGGTCGCTCAGCACCAGGTCGGCCGGGGCCTCCTCCAGCATGGCCAGCGCGGCGGGGGCGTGCGGCGCCTCGCGCACGTCGTGCCCCTCCTCCCCCAGCAGCTCGGCCAGCGAGAAGCGGATCGACGGCTCGTCATCCACCACCAGGATCTTCACCGCCGCGGCGCTCCCGCCGCGCGGCGCGGGGTGACGCCGATCATCCCCACGTAGCTGCCGTCGCGGTCCACCCTGGCGCTGGGCACGCGCAGGCCGCTGATGGTGCCGTCGAGGTAGAGCGCGTCCTCGCACTCCAGCTCGCTGCGGATGAAGCCCGCCAGCTCGCGGATGGACGCGCCCTCGGGCGCCAGCACCAGCGCGATGCGCCGCGGCGTGCACACCGCCACGGCGTTGCGGGCCACCGTGGGGTTGCCGATCAGCCGGTGGTAGCGGCCGCGCTCCAGCAGCAGCGGCCCGCTCTGCGTGGCCTCGCGCATGTGCGGCAGCGCCAGGGCGGCGCCCTGCGTGGCGCGGATGTGCGCCGTTCCGTCGTCGGCGATGTAGAACACGCCGTTGGGCTGCGCGAAGAAGTTGCCCTCCGCCTCGCCCGGCGGCGGCGACGAGGCGCGGTTGAGCGGGCGCAGCACCGCGCCGCGCTCCACGTGCAGCCCGGCCGGCTCGTTGCTGCGGTAGAAGATCCCCGCGTTGGTGGCGGCCAGCAGCGTTTCGCCGCGCCCCGCCAGCCAGCGGTCGAGCGCCGCCAGGCTGCCCAGCGGGCGTCCCCGATCGTCCTTCCAGTAGAGCTTCACCTCCGCGCGGTCGAGGTCCACGCGCACCACCTGGTAGAGGCGCGTGTTCCAGCGGATCTGCTGGAAGGTGATGCCCTCGGGGTGCTGGGTGGGCTGCGCGGCGGCGCGCGTGACGGTGGAGGCGAGCGCCGCGGCCACGGCGGCGAGCGCGCGCCGGAGCTTCCACACGCCGCGCGCAAGCCCGCGCCGCGTCACGACGCACCTCCGATCGCGGCCACCACCTGCGCGGTGGAGCGGACGCGGGCGATGCGCGGGAAGACGTACTTGAGCGCCAGCACGTGGGCCTCTTCGGCAAAGGTGGAGGTGGCGTCCTCGGCCAGCACCAGCGCGTAGCTGCGCTCCCATGCGTCGCGCGCGGTGGACTCCACGCCGTAGTTGGTGGCGATCCCGCCGAGGACCAGGGTGCGGATGCCGCGGCGGCGGAGCTGCAGGTCGAGCTCGGTGCCGTAGAAGGCGCCCCACTGGTGCTTGGTGACCACGATGTCGCCTCCCTTTGGCCCCAGCTCGGGGACGATCTCGGCCCAGTCGGGGCCGGGGGTGGAGGGCGGCGGCACCTCGTCGCGCGGTGGGCTCAGCACGTCTCGCAGGTCGGGCGCGAAGGCCACGCGCACCAGCACCACCAGCGCCCCCGCCGCGCGGAAGGCATCCGCCAGCCGCGCCCCGTTCGCCACCACGGCGGCGGAGGCATGCGGCGCCGTGTCGCGCCACACGATCCCCTTCTGCAGGTCGACCAGCACCACCGCGGTGGTGGCGGGGTCCAGCGTCAGCCCTTCGTCAGCCATGGAGACTCATCGGGATGTGGTGCGGGTGACGTCACGCCGCGGCACGCATCGATCGAATATGCGAGTGAACTCGCCGCTACGACGGCACGCAGTCCGCCTTCGCGGACTTCACGTCGCGCGCCTACACCGGCTCCGCGTGGCCGTACAGGAAGAAGCTGGCCGTGGCCGCGGCGGACGTGCGCCAGCCGATGGTGGCGAGACGCGCCTCCAGCTCGGCGGGGGCGTAGAAGACCTTGTAGATGTGGAAGCTGCGGCCGTCGTTCAGCTTGCGCTCCATCACCACGTCGTCTTCGGGCGACAGGACATGGTCGGTTGCGGTCGATTCCACCGTGCGCAGCGAGTCGACGAAGAACACCCGCCCGCCCGGCGCCAGCGCGCGCCGCACTGTGGTCCAGAACGCCTGGAACCGCTCTGGCGGCACGTGCGACAGCCAGAAGGAGAAGAACACCACGTCGTACGTCTGGTCCGGCTTCCACGCGAAGAGGTCGGCCTGCACGCGGCGGACCTTCGCGTCACCCACGCGATTCCGGTTCAGCTCCAGCACCTCGGCCGACGCGTCCACCGCCGTCAGCTCGCTGGCCCAGCGCACCAGTTGCTCCGTCCACCAGCCGGTGCCGCACGCCAGCTCCAGCACACGGCCGGCGGGATTGAAGCGCTCCAGCGCGGCGCGCACCTCCTCCACCTCGGCGAACCACTGCGCGGTGTGCTCGGGCCCGCGGTCGTATCGCCCCTGCCGCAGGAACCACTCGTCGTACTCGCCGGCGCGGGCGCGGTAGTAGGCCTTCTGCTGCTCGAGCAGCTCGTCGGATGAAGGGGGCATGGCGGGTATGGCGAAAGGTCTCACGTTGGCGCCCGAGCAGGCCCGGCATCACCGGGCGGAGCACCCATCTACACCAGCGGCTGAAGCCGCGGCAACGACCACGAGACGCCTTGCAAACTGCGCTAGGCTGTGGCCGCGGCATCCGCGTGCATCTCGATCTCGCCACGAGCGACGATGCCGTCGAGCAGTCCGCGAAGCGGACTTCGTGCCGTTGTTGCCGCGAATTCATTCGCCCCGCAACGCCACGGTGCCCGCCTTCCGCACCGACATCACACCACTCGGATCCTTACGCCAAGGCCCGCGCGGGCACCCGCAGCCGGAACTCCGCCCCGCCGCCTGCCGCGTTCGCCGCCTCCACCGCCCACTCGTGCTCGCGGGCCAGGCGGCGGACGACGGCCAGGCCCAGCCCGGTCCCTCCGCCCCCGGTGTAGAACGGCTCCCAGATGCGCTCCAGCTCATCTGCCGCGATCCCCGGGCCGTGGTCGCGCACGGTGATCTCGGCGCCGGCGGCCGAGCTCTGCGCGCGCAGCTCCACGGCGGTGCCCTCGGGGGCGTGCGCCAGCGCGTTCAGGAGGAGGTTGAGCATCGCCTGCGCCAGCGGCTCGCGCGCGGCGTGGGCCACCGTGCCGTTGGCGTCCACCACCAGGCGCACCCGCCCCTTCTCCGCGCGGCTGCCCACCAGCAGCGCCAGGTCTTCGAACAGTGGCGCCAGCGGCGTCTCCGCATCGGCCGATTCCGCGCGCGGGGCGCGGCGGGCGATGCCGAGGAGGTTGGCCACCAGGCGCTCCACGCGGCCCACCTCTTCCAGGATCACGCCGGCGTAGCGGCGGCGCTTGGCCTCGTCCACGTCGTCTTCGGCCAGCCGCTGGGCCAGCGAGCGCACGCCGGTGAGCGGGTTGCGGATCTCGTGCGCCAGCGAGGCCGAAAGCTCGCCCACCACGGCCAGGCGCTCCTGCTCGGCGGCGCTGGCGGCGATCTCGCCGGTGCGGGCGGCGCGCACCTCGATGTCGTAGAAGCGCAGCCGCGCCACGCCCACGAACACCAGCGCCTGGATCCACACCATCAGCAGCGGCATCACGAACACGTGCGTGGCGCCGTTGGTCAGCATCCCCCCGATGATGCCGATGGGGAAGACGATCACCATCAGCCCCAGCACCACGCGGCCGGTACGGCGCTGCGAGGCGGTGGCGCCCACCTTCCGCATCCGCCCCCCCATCCCCCGCACCAGCAGCACGGTGGAGAGCAGCCACGCGCCGATGTTCCACGCGGCCAGCAGCCCTTCGGCGTGGCGGCGGCCCACCGAGGCCTGGTCCAGCGGCAGCAGCGCCAGCCCCAGGCCGATGGCCAGCACCGCGCCCCACGGCCACCCGCGCACCTCGGCCATGGCGAAGGCCAGGAACAGCGCGGGCGCCATGTGCACCGCGCCGCTCACGATCGGGCCCATCCGTGCCCAGTCGCCCGTGGCATAGGCCCAGCCCTGCGCCCCCAGCCACACCGCGATGGTGAGCTGGAAGGCGGCGAACCAGCGGGCGCCGGTGCTGCGCGGGTTGAACAGCAGCAGCAGCGACGAGCCGAAGAGGATGACGCCCAGCGCGAAGAAGGCGACGGCCGCGGCTGCCGGGTTGGTCAAAAGGTGAGCCCCATGCCCAGGATCAGCGTGCGGTTGGAGAAGAAGGCGGGCACGGCGCGGCGCTCGGCGTAGCCCGGGCCGTAGGTATAGGCCTGCACGTTGTTCCTGTCCAGCAGGTTCAGCATCTCCAGGTACAGCACGCCCACGCTGCCGTTCATCGGCAGGTAGCGCATCACCCGGCCGTCCAGCCGCGTGTAGGTGGGCATCCGGTCGCCGTTGGGCGCGCCGTACACCGCCTTCCCCGCCGCGTCGGCGCCGGTGATGGGGGTGAACGGCCGCCCCGTGCCCAGCCGCGCCGTGGTCCCCACCTCGAACGAGTGCGGCAGCGTAAGCCGCGCCACGCCGGTCAGCGTGTGCGTCACGTCCACCGCGCTGGGCACGTCGCGCCCGTCGGCCAGCGACAGCGTGCCGTCCAGGTACGAGTAGGTGATCCAGCCGTTGAGCACCTTCTGGTGGCTCCAGCGGAGGATGGCGTCCATCCCCATCGCCCGGCCGGCGGCGATGCGCGGGCCTTCGCCGTTCTCCACGTAGCCGTCGTAGTCCTTCACGAACGCCTCCACCTTGAGCGACGGCTCGCCGCCGTGCTCGGCGCCCACGGTGAGGTGGCGGGCCACGGTGGGGGTGCCACTGGGCGACCCGGCGTCGGGGAGCTGGTACCTGGTGCGCCAGCGGCCCTGGTGGAACACGCCGCCGCCGGCCCGCAGCGTCCACCCGCCCGCCGCGCGGAAGGCCAGCGCCAGCCGCGGGTCGGCCGTCCACGCGTCCTCGCCCGGCAGCCGGTCGGCGCGAAGCCCGCCGATCACCGCCACGCGCGAGCCCATCTGGCGCTCGGCCTCCACGTAGCCGCCCACGTGCGTGGCGTCGGCCAGCATCTGGGTCTGCTCCGACGGCGAGCCGGGGGCGAGCTGCTGGGTGGTGGGAACGACGCCCTCCTCATGCGCGTCCATCCACGCGCCCTCCACGCCCACACGGATGCGCCCATCGCTCCCCCACGCCAGGTCGCCGTCGAGCCGGCCGCGCGCGGCGCGGTCGGTGCGGTCGCGGTCGAGCACGCCGTAAGTGTAGCCGGTGGTCCGCCGGGTGAACGACAGCGAGCCGCGCAGCCCGCGCGCGCCGTCCATCGACACCGTGCGCCCCGAAAGCGCGGCGAGGCGGTTCATCCCCCGGCTCTGGAAGGGCCCGGTCCAGCCGTAGTAGTCCACGTCCCTGGCCGACTGGTCGCCGTCGGCGATGGCCACCAGCTTGAGCTGCGTGCCCGCGCGCGGTTCCCATACGGCGCCGGCGATCCCCTCCAGCGAGGTGGGCGCGCGGCTGAACTCGTTGGCGCGGCCATGCATCGCCAGCATCACCGCGGCGTCGGTGCCGCGCACGCTGGCCCAGGCGCCGGCGCGGCGGCCGGCGGGGAGGTCGCCGTTCAGCCCCAGCTGCACCGTGTTGGCCATCACGTTCACGCGCCGGGCGATGGGGCGCCCGTTGGTCTCCAGGTCCAGCACGCCCGACAACGCGTCGCCGTAGCGAACGGAGAAGCCGCCGCTGGAGAAGTAGGCGTTCTTCAGCACCTGGCTGTCCAGGATGCCGAAGACGGCGCCGTTCAGGTTCTCGTGGCGGCCGGGGTACACCAGGCGCGCGCCGTCCACGAACACCGGCGCCTCGGCCGGGTCGCCGCCGCGCACGTACAGGTCGCTGCCGTCGCCGGCGCGGGTGGCGCCGGGCATGGTCTGGAAGCTCTGCATCACGTCGGCGCTGCCGCCGGGGGTGGTGAGCACGTCGATGCGGCGCAGCGCCGTCTGGCTGCGCGTGTCGTCGAGCCGGTTGCCGCCGTCGGCTACGATCGGCGCCAGCGTGAGCGCCGCCCCGCGCGCCGCCGCCGCCGCGCTGACGGCGCCGCCCGGGCGCGCGGCCGCCGTCCCGGGTGTCGCCGTCCGGGTCGCGCCAGCCGCCGTCCGGCCAGCCGGCGCAGCGGCACCCGTGGCCGAAGCGGCGGGCGCCGCGCCGGTCAGCTTCTGCTTGAAGCGCGCGTCGCCGGGGAAGAGGCGGGCGCCGCGCTCCCACAGCGCGCGGGCGTCGGCGTCGCGGTGCACGCGCTTGTACAGGTCGCCCAGGTATAGGTACGGCAGCGCAAAGGACGGGCGGTCTGCGCGGTCGTGCTGCTGGGCCAGCAGGATCTCGAGGTGCCGGATGGCGTCGCCCGTCTTCCCCATGAACTCGGGGCTGTGGAAGTGGTTCATGGCCAGGCTGAAGCGCGCGTCCCAGCTGGTGCTGTCCATCTGCAGCGCCTCTTCCAGCAGCCCATTGGCCTGCCCGACGAGCACCCCCTTCTGCATCATCTCCGCGAACGGGATGCGGCAGCGCGACGCGACCGACGCCAGGCCGATGCGCGGCGCCGGGTCGCGCGGGGCGTCCTTTGCCCACTGCTGGAAGAGCGCCTGGGCACGGTCGGCGGCGGCGATGGCGGGCAGCTCGGTGCCGGCCTGGGCGGCGGCCATGCACTGCTGCAGCGCGGCGGCCGCGTCGGCGTGCGGGTCGGCCTGTGCGGCGGCGGCGCGCGAGGTGGCGAGCAGCGCGGCGGCAAGCACGGCGGCGGTGCGGTAGATGGGCATGGGGGTCGATCTCCAGTTCATATGGGTTCAGGCCACCTCTGCTGCGGTGACGCCACCCATCAAGGCAACCGCGAGACCGTGCGCGCCAAATCCATAAGTCGTTTAGATGTGGGTAGATAGAGATTTACACGACACGCGCGGGGTGCAGCCGCGGGGCGACAGTGCAGCCGCGCGGCTGCACCCGGGTGGATGCGTGCGGCTGCACCCCCGGGGCTTGCCACGATCGGCCGGTGCCAGCATCGTTCTGGCATGAACGAATGCATGGAGACGACCGCCCAGGGATTGCTGCCGCTGCTGTTGCGCGCGGGCAACGCGGTGGCCGAGCACCTGGAGCACCGGCTGGAGCCGTGGTGCCTGTCGCTGGCCAAGCTGCGCGCGCTGGAGCAGCTGGCCTCCGCCCCCGAGGGCCTGCCGCTGGGCCAGCTGGCCGACCGGCTGTGCTGCGTGAAGAGCAACGTGACCCAGCTGGTGGACCGGCTGGAGGCCGACGGCTTCGTGCGGCGCGTGCCCATGGCCAGCGACCGGCGCTGCGTGGTGGCGGTGATCACCGAGCCGGGGCTGCACCGCTTCGCCAGCGCCGCCGCCGCGCGCGAAGAGGCCGAGCGCGAGGTGCTGGAGCGCCTGAACGACGGTGACCGCGAGCGGCTGGTGCGCCTGCTGGGCCGCCTTACCGGCGAGGAGCCGGGCTGATGGGATACGGCCTGAGCCCCGACGCCTTCATGGACGACGCCGACGCCGAGCTCGACGCCGACTTCCCCCTGGGCGACGGCACGGCAGACTGCGACGCCACCGTGCACTGCCCCTACTGCGGCGAGCCGGTGGAGATCACGCTGGACCCCGGCAGCGGCACCCGCCAGGAATACGTGGAGGACTGCGAGGTGTGCTGCCGCCCCTGGCAGGTCTCCGTCGCCTACGCGGCCGACGGCTCCGCCGCGGTGAGCGTGATCGCGGCCGACGACCAGGACTGAGCGACGGAAGAAACGCCGAGAAGGCGAGGGGTTGGACCGGGATCCGGGGCGGGGAGCGGCGGGTATGCCGATCCCCGCCCTTGCGTTTGCATGTAACAAATCCCGTCCACCGCCGCGCCAATGGTGCCCGCGGACGGGGTTTTGCTTAGGTTGGCTGAGGTGACGGGCTCCACCGCGCTCTCGGCCGGTCGAAACCGTCCGGCGCGCAGGGAAGTCGCCGAGCAGTCCGCGAAGGCGGACTTCCCGGTTTTCCCAGCCGCCGGTTTCAACCGGCGGACGTTGGCGGCGGCATCGCTGACCTGGATGCCGACCAACATGCCGGCTGAGATGCCGGCCGGCGGAACCCTGCGGACGCCCACTCGCCCGCCGGTGGCAAAGACCTGTGCGCGGGAGTCCGCAAAGCGGGCTTCGGGCCGTCGTTGCCGCGGATTCATCCGCCCTCGGCCCGGGGATGCCGCCCCGTCGGTCTGGACCCGGCACCCAGCACCCAGCACCCAGCACCCTTATGCTTCACCAGACAGCCCCGAACGAGACGGACGGAGGAGACCGATGCGACTGCTGGTGATCCGCCATGGCCTTGCGGGCGACCGCGACGAGTTCGCCTTCACCGGGCGCCCCGACGCCGAGCGGCCCCTCACCAAGGAAGGCCGCGTGAAGATGAAGCGCGGCGCCGCCGGCCTGCGCGAGATCGTGCCCGACCTGGACCTGATCGCCACGTCGCCCCTCGTGCGCACCGTGCAGAGCGCCGAGATCGTGGCCGACGCGTTCGGCGGGATGGAGCTGACCATCGTGGACCAGCTCTCGCCCGAGCACGCCCCCGACGACCTGCTCCCCTGGCTGCGCGGCCACGATCCCGACACCAGCATCGCGGTGGTGGGGCACGAGCCGCACCTGGGCTTCCTGGTGGGGTGGCTGCTCACCGGCCGCCACGAGAGCTTCGTGGAGCTGAAGAAGGGCGGCGCCGTGCAGCTCGAGTTCGACGACCCGCCCAGCCCCGGCACCGCCAACCTGCTGTGGGCGCTGTCGCCGGGCCATCTCCGCAAGCTGCGCAACGCGCGGTGAAAGCCGCGCCCGGCGTGCTCGACCTGCCCGCCGACCGCGGCGCGCGCCGGCTGTCGCTCACCTACCTGGACGGCGCGGCCGCCGCGCACGCCCGGCTCGAGGAGGGCGGCGACGACCGCGCGCTGCACGACTTTCGCGTGGCGCTGCGCCGCCTGCGCAGCACCGTGCGCGCCTATGCCCAGCACCTGGGCGGCAGCGTGGGCAAGAAGGACCGCCGCCGCCTGGGCGACCTGGCCAGTGCCACCGGCAGCGCGCGCGACCTGGAGGTGCACGCCGCCTGGGTGGAGAAGCGCATCGGCGACATGCGGCACCACGAGCGGGCCGGCGCCGAGCGCTCGCTGCATGGCCTCCGCGCCGACCAGGCCAAGGCCCACGACGGGCTGCGCAAGCACGTGGCGAAGGAGTTCGGCCGGGTGCGCTGGCGGCTGGCCAAGCGGCTGCGCTTCTACCAAGTGCAGGTGGACATCGACGAGCCGGCCGGCGGGCCGCGCATGTCGGCCGTGCTGGGCCGCCTGGCGCTGGAGCAGGCCGAAAGGCTGGAGCGGCGGCTGGGCGACGTGAACACCATCGAAGACCAGGAAGAGGCGCACGTAGCACGCATCGCCGCCAAGCGCCTGCGCTACCTGGTCGAGCCGTTCGCGGCCGAGCTGGAGGGCGCGCCCGAGGTGGTGAAGCGCCTCAAGGCGCTGCAAGACACGCTGGGCGAGATGCACGACGCCCACGTCCTCCTCGCCCGCGTCTCTGCCCCAGGCGATCACGAGGACGAAGGCCACGGGAAGAAGGGCAAGGGCGACGGGGAACGGGATGCGGACACCCGCCGCGACGACCATGGCGACGGCGGTGGGGAGGAGGCCGACGACGAGAACGCCGGCATCCGCGCGCTGCGGGCGGCGCTGGAGGAAGAGCGCGCGGCGCGCTTCGCCCAGGTGGAGGCCCACTGGCTGCACGGGCGCGGGGCCGACTTCTTCGACAGGGTGCGCGCGGTGGCCGAGGCGGCGCGCACGCGCGGCGAGCCCGACCGCGAGATCGAGCGCAAGTACCTGCTCAAGCGCATGCCGGCCATCCGCCAGCTCCCGTACCGCGTCCAGGAGCTGGACCAGGGCTACCTCCCCGGCGAGCGGCTGGCCGAGCGCATCCGCCGCGTGCGCGAGGGCGGCGAGGTGCGCTACTACCGCACGGTCAAGCTGGGCCGCGGCATCAGCCGCACCGAGGTGGAAGAAGAGACCACCGAGCGCATCTTCCGGAAGATGTGGCCGCTCACGCGGGGCAAGCGCGTGCGCAAACGGCGCTACAAGGTGGACGACGGCGGCTTCACCTGGGAGATCGACCGCTTCCGCGATCGTAGACTCGTCCTCGCCGAGGTCGAGCTCGCGTCCGAGGACGTCGATCCCCCCATCCCCCCCTGGCTCCGCCGCGAGATGGTGCGCGAGGTGACCGACGAATCCGATTTCGCCAACATCAACCTCGCGAAATAGGCGCGGCGACCGAAGCGATCACGCGGACGAACCCATCCGCCCCGCCCGCGGTATCATCCACCCGAACGGACACTCGCCGCCCGCGACGATGCCGACGCCCACTCCGCGAAGGCGGACTTGGTGCCGTTGTAGCCGCGACATCAGTCGCATCGTGGAGAGCGGGACGTCAACCTCGCGCGTCATAGTTGGTGAAGCCAATCATCACCAAAGCAGGACATCAGTGCCTATCCATCGATCCACGCTCTCCGCGATCCTCGTCACCGCGACCCTCGTCACCGCGACCCTCGTATCCGCGGCCGCGATCGTCACGCCGGCTGCCGCGCAGAAACCGGCGGCCGCGCCCTCACGATCCGCCGCCGCTGCCGACACGCTGCCGCGCGACACCAGCGTGGTCATCGGCCGGCTGGCGAACGGGCTGACGTACTACGTGCGCCGCAACGCCGAGCCGCAGCGCCGGGCCGAGCTGCGGCTGGTGGTGAACGCCGGCTCGCTGCTGGAAGACCCCGACCAGCGCGGGCTGGCGCACGTGGTGGAGCACATGGCCTTCAACGGCACGCGCCGCTTTGCCGGGCAGCAGATCGTGCAGTTCCTGGAGGGCGTGGGGATGCGCTTCGGCCCCGACGTGAACGCGTACACCGGCTTCGACGAAACCGTGTACATGCTCACGCTCCCCACCGACACGGCGGGCGTGGTGGCGAAGGGCCTCGACATCCTGGAAGACTGGGCGGGCGCCATCGCCTTCGACACCGCCGAGGTGCGCCGCGAGCGCGGGGTGGTGATCGAGGAGTGGCGGCTGGGCCGCGGCGCCGGGGCGCGCATCCAGGCGAAGCAGTTCCCCGTGCTCTTCGCCGGCAGCCGCTACGCCGAGCGCCTCCCCATCGGCGACCCCGACATCATCCGCGGCGCCACGGTGGAGACCATCCGCCGCTTCTACCGCGAGTGGTACCGGCCGGACCTGATGGCCGTGGTGGCGGTGGGCGACTTCGACCCGCGGCAGGTGGAGGCGATGATCCGCGAGCGCTTCGGCCGCATCCCCGCGCGCACCGATGCCCGGCCGCGCACCGCCTTCGACGTGCCCGCGCACGCCGACACGCGCTACTCCATCGCCACCGACCGCGAGGCCACGGGCACCTCGGTAGACGTGGTGCGCACCGTGCCCTCGCGCATCCGCCGCACCCGCGCCGCGTACCGCGAGAGCCTGGTGGAGGGGCTCTACGCGTCGATGCTCGACCGGCGCATGAGCGACATCATCCAGCGCCCCAACGCCCCGTTCCTGGACGTGAGCACCTTTCGCGGCTCGCTCGTCCGTCCCGTCGACGCGTACTACCTGAGCGCCCGCGTGCCCGACGGCGGCGCCGCGCGCGGGCTGGCCGCGCTGCTGGCCGAGGGCGAGCGCGCGGCGCGCTTCGGCTTCACCCAGCCCGAGCTGGACCGGGCCCGCGCCCAGCTCCTGCGGCAGTGGGAGCAGATCTACGCCGAGCGCGGCAAGGAGACCTCGGCCGACTACGCCGGGCGCTACGCGGGCCACTTCCTGTACCGCGGCTCGCTCCTTTCCACCGACACCGAGTACGCGCTGAACCGCGACCTCCTCCCCGCCATCCGCCTCCTCGAGGTGGACTCGGTGGGCCGCCGCGCGCTGGCGACGACGGACCGTACCATCCTGGTCGTCGCCCCCGACACCACGCCGGTGCCCACCGAGCGCCAGCTCGCCGCGCTGCTCGATTCCGCCACCCGCGCGCCGCTCACGGCCTATGCCGACAGCGTGTCCACCGAGCCGCTGCTCGACCGCGAGCCCGCGCCGGGGCGCATCGTCCAGACGACGGCCACGCCCGAGATCGGCGTGACCGAGTGGCGGCTGCAGAACGGCGTGCGCGTGGTGCTCAAGCCCACCGACTTCAAGCAGGACGAGATCCTGCTGGCCGCCCGCAGCCCCGGCGGCACCTCGCTCCTCCCCGACTCGGCGCTGCGCCACGCGCAGACGGCCAGCGCCGCGGTGGCGGTGGGCGGCGTGGGGCGGCTGAGCGTGACCGACCTGGTCAAGCGCCTGTCGGGGCAGGCGGTGAGCGTGGGCACCTCGGTGAACGACCTGGGCGAGAGCGTGGGCGGCTACGCGTCACCCAGGGACGTGGAGACGCTGTTCCAGCTCGTCTACCTGTACATGACCCAGCCGCGGCGCGACAGCGTGGCGTGGGAGGCCTACATCCAGCGCGGCCGCAGCGCCATGCGCGACCGCGGTGCCAGCCCCGAGGGCGCCTGGCGCGACACGCTCAACGCGGTGATGACGCAGGACCACGTGCGCGAGCGCCCCTTCACCGCCGCCACCTTCGACTCGCTCAGCCTCGACCGCGCGCTGGCCATCTACCGCGAGCGCTTCGCCGACGCGGGCGACTTCACCTTCTACCTGGTGGGCGCCTTCAACCCCGATTCCATCCGCCCCTACGTGGAGCGCTACCTGGGCGCGCTCCCCTCCACCGGGCGCAAGGAGACGTGGCGCGACGTGGGCATTCGCCCGCCTGCCGGTGTCGTCCAGCGCACGGTGCGCCGCGGGGTGGAGCCCAAGAGCCGCACCTCCATCATCTTCAGCGGCCCCGCCGTGGCCGACCGGCGCAACTCGTCGCTGCTGCGCACGCTGGCCGACGTGCTGGAGATCCGCCTGCGCGAGCGGCTGCGCGAGGAGATGAGCGGCACCTACGGGGTGAGCGTGGGCGGCGGCGTGATCCGCGAGCCGGCGCAGGAGTACCGCTTCTCCATCGACTTCGGCGCCTCGCCCGAGCGGCTGAGCGAGCTGACGCGCGCGGTGTTCGCCGAGATCGACTCGGTGAAGGCCAACGGCGTGACGGCCAGCGAGCTGCAGAAGGTGCGCGAGGCGCAGCGCCGCGAGCGCGAGGTGGCCGTGCGCGAGAACAACTGGTGGCTGAGCGCGCTGATGGGCTACGACCAGAACGGCTGGGACCCGCGCCTGATCCCCTCGCCGCCGCTCTCGCAGACGCTTTCGTCCAGCGATCTGCAGGCCGCCGCGCGCCAGTATCTCGACACGAGCCGCTACGTGCAGGTGTCGCTGTACCCGGAGCGGTGAACGGCGCGGGGGGGAAGCGGACGGAAGGATCTGCCGTCGGCCGGGCGGATGCGGGGTCTTCGATTCTGAGAGGCGACCGTGGCGAGCCGTCAAAAGCAGGTGGACGAGGAGGCGCTGGCCGACCTCGCCTACCGCGAGCTGAACCTGGGCCGCGAGACGTGGCTGGTCGAGTGCTTCCCGTTCCCATCCGCCGGCCACGTGAGCGTGCGGACGACGGACGTCCGCACCGGCCGCCACGTGGACCGGAGCGTCGCCTACCGCACCCGTGCGGAGCTGGAGCCGGCGTTCCTGGCGGCCGTCTCCCAATCGGTGGCGGAGCTGCGAGGAAGCGGGACCGATCAGCTGTAAAGGCATTGTGAGAGGGTCACCACGCGCTTGAAATCCGGCGTAGCAGACACACCGCATCTGCGATCGAACCCGATTCCCAAACGTTGGGGAACGATACAAGCGCGGCCGCAGCCTCTTGATTTTAGATTCAGTCACAGATAACAGCGAGCATAAAAAGGATTGGGTATAAAGAGAATGGGTTTGGGTAAGCAGTCTGACCAGCGTGCGGCAGTCCTCTCCTTATATAGTCCCTACGACCCATTTTCATCTGCGAAACCTCTCTGAATTCAAAACGGTTGACTGTGACCTCATCAACGTTAATAATCTAAAAAGGGCTCATTAAGTGCGGAACGGCAGTTCACCGGTCGTGGTGATCACCGTCCAACGCCTGAAGGTCAATCATCTATTCACTTACGATGTTAATGGCGAGGAGAGATCATGAGGCTAGCATCCGTTCCGCTGGCGTTACTGACCGTGGTTGTGCTCCAGGCATGCAGCGGTGATTCCAATCCCAACCGCCCGCAGGATCCGCCGACCGTGCGGCACACCCTTGAAATCGTACGTAGCTCCGGCGTGGTTGGTACGCCCGTAGACAGCGTCGTCACTGTCGACAAAGGCGCGGTAGTTACCTACTCCTTTTCCCCTGCGGCGGGGTACGGCGATCTGCGGGTGTGGCTCGATACCATCCCGCTACCCGCCGCCGGAAGCGTGAAGGTGGACACGAGCCTGGTGCTGCGGGTAACGGCTTGGCCGCTCCCGCAGGTACCGGCAGGCCCCGGGCCGGATGCTATCGAGGATCTGTATACCTCTGCAAACCCCGCGACGGCATATCAACACGTACTGGAACTGACTGCCAGCGCGGTGCTGCGTGGCTCCATCGCGGAGCTCGACGCGCTCCGCCGCGCGGAGTACGCGGCGCTGCTTGAGGCGGGGCCCGAAGGAATGCTGCGCGTACGCACCCGATTGGCTGGGAAGACCTTCGTCGTTGCCGGCGAGATAGCTGCCGGCAGCAGTGCGGCCCATGGCCTGACGCGCGACGTAGCGCACGATGGGCTGTTCGCGGAAGACACCGTCGTGGCCACCACCGTGATCTTCGTCAATGGTATTCTGAACTCCGAAGGCGCCGCGTCTACCAGCGCCGCGGAGTTGCTGGGCGTGGTGCGAGAGGCAGGGTTCGGGGTGGCACAATTCGGCGCCAGCAGCAACGGCGCACGCCCGGGATCGGCGATGCAGGTAATGTTTCACCACAATCCCATCATCACCCTTCAGTCGCCGATCGAGGCGTGCCTCCTGACCACGGCGTGGGCGTTCAACGTGGCCGGTCTCGCGGATCCAAATGCAAGCACCCGAAGCTTCTTTTCACGCGTGATGGACGCGCTTTCGCGGGAGCTACGCACCTCGGGCAAGTGCCTGGAAATGCTGTCGACCAATCTGCGGGTAGTGGACCAGTTCCTGGACGCCAATCTGGGGGACCTGAGCCGTCCCGACGTGCAGGATGCGCAGCTGATCTCGCTCATTTCGAGTGAGCGGCGGCGGGGCGGCGGGCGCAACGTGATCGCCGTCGGGCACTCACAGGGCTCCATGATCGTCCGGACCGCAGTTGGTGCAGCGGGACCTCGCGCGGCCAACGCCGGCTGCTTGGGCGCCATGGGGATCGGGTCTCCGCTTTCCACCTCCATCGACTGGCCCAACCAGCAGTGGCTCTCGCGTATGATCGCGCGTGGAAGCGAGTCCAGGTCGCATGACATCCTGTTTCCGCTGGGACCGGGACGCGGGGACGGCCGCCGGTCGGCGATGACGGACGACATGGATGCAGACCTGCGCGCGGGAGAGATCTTCTTCACCATTCCGGTACGCCAGTTCGCCCTGCACTCGTTCGTCACCTCGTATCTAGCGCCGAACGGACACCGAGCGGAGGTGCGGCAGGCCATCCAAACGGGTTATGCGCAACTTGCGGCAAGCTGTGCCGGGCGGCTGAGCGGCACCGTCATCGACTTCCAGACGGGGCAGCCCATCCCCGGCGCCTTGGTGGCGATGGTTGCAGGTGGGCGCACGCGGGTGAGTACGCAGACGGGTGCCGACGGCCGCTTCGAGTCTCCGCTCGCATCGCCCATTCTGCACGACGTGGTGGTTTCCGCCGCGGGATACCGCAGTGACACGCTTGCGCAGCGGCTTGTACCGTTCAACACCACCGTCCCTGCTCAGGGTGGGCCGATCTACCTGGGGAAAGATTGCGTGCGCAACGCGAGCCAGGTGTGTGACGTTTCTGGCACCTACGCAGGCTACTATCAGCTCAGCGGCTCGGTAAACGGTGCTTCCGTCGCTTGCGCATTCGAGGCCACGCTCCGCCTGGTGCAGACCGGCAGCAGCTTCAAGGGCACGGTCACCACCAGCCGCTACCAGCGAGGCTGCGACGACCCTGGACCTGGAGGGAGCTACATCCAATGGGGTCAGGGAACGTGGGACGTCAGCGGTACCGTGCAAGGGGATCGCATGATCATGGAGCATCCCGCTATTCCGCCATGGACGCTAACGGGGAACGCCTTCCAATCGGGCTTCCAGGTAACCAATCCGGTCTGGCTACCCGGAAACGGATTCCGACTGCGCGCGGAGATCGCGGGACGCCGCACCGGCAGCGCAAACCTGGTCGCAGCACTGCCCCAGCGGTCGGACTCCGCCCCTGCGCCGCTACCGCTCAGCGTGGGAAGGCGCTGAGGAACCGATCTTCACCGAAACACTGCAACTGAACGACGAGGCCTGGCTTCTCGCGAACGAGCGGCAGGCCTCGTCGTGTGCTGCGCGCGTGCGGATCGCTGATACGCCGTCAGAATCTCTGCGCCCTCAACTTCAGCTTCTCGGACGCGTCGTCCTCGGCGGGTTGCAGCGAAACGGGGGAAGTCTACCCCGCACGCATCACCAACGCTGGTACTCGCGTATGCACGACGCTTCTGCATCCGTGAGGCCCGCAGGAGCTTTCCCTGTCGTCAGTCTGATCCGGTTCGTCCGATCGCGAGGTGGATGGCGTGCGCCTCGACTGCGCGTCAGCCCGCCGGCAGCGTGAGGGTGAAGGTGCTGCCCTCGCCCGGGCGGCTCTCCACCGTGATCTCGCCGCCCATGGCGCGCGCCAGCTCGCGGCTGATGGCCAGCCCCAGCCCGGCGCCCTGCCGCTGCCGGGTCAGGTCGGGGTCCACCTGCACGAACGGGTCGAAGATGTCGGCCAGCCGCTCGGGGGCGATCCCCACCCCCGTGTCGCGCACCGCGATCGTCACCGTTCCCTGGCCCTCGCTGCACTCCAGCTCCACGCGCCCGCCCGCGCCGGTGAACTTGATGGCGTTGGAGATCAGGTTCAGCAGCACCTGCTCCAGCTTGTCGGGGTCGGCCAGCGCGCGCGCCGGCCGGCAGCCGTCCACCCGCACGCAGGTGAGCCCCGCCGCCTGCGCCTGCGGCGAGGTGAGCGCCTCCACGTTCGCCAGCACCTCCTCCAGCTCCACAACCCGCACGTCGAACTCGATGCGCCCGGCCTCCAGCTTGGCGAAGTTCAGCACGTCGTTGATCAGCCCCAGCAGGTGCTGCTGCGCCCGGCGGATGCGCTGCAGGTCGGTGAGCTGCTCGAGGTTCACGGGGCCGCGCAGCCCCATCTCCAGCAGCTCGGTGTAGCCGCCGATGGCGTTGAGCGGGGTGCGCAGCTCGTGGCTCATGTTGGCCAGGAACTGGCTCTTGGCCAGGTTCGCCGCCTCGGCCTCGGCGCGGGCGGCGCGCTCCTCCTCGAAGAGCCGGGCCCGCTCCAGCGCCGTGGCGCAGTGCCCCGCCAGCGCGCGCAGGAAGGTGGGCACCCCCTCGTCGAACGCGCGTGCCTCGCGGAAGCTGAACGCCATCACCCCCACCGGCCGGCCCTGCGCCAGGATCGGAACCGCCGCGAACGCGGGGAAGCCGGTCTCGCGGATGTCGGCCGCGGTGCCCGGGTAGCGCGCTTCCCACGCCTCGAACGATTCCACCAGCAGCGTCGGCTCGCGCCCGATCACCATGTCGGAGAGGGGGCGCCCGGGCTGCAGGGGAAAGGTGCGGTAGCGCTGGCTCGCTTCGGGATAGCCCCGGCTGGCCAGGGTGTGGAACTCGGTGCCGTCGTCGCTCAGCAGCGCCAGCGACGCGGCCGCGGCCCCCACCTCCTCCATCCCCATCTCCACCACCACCCGGGCCACCTCGTCGGCCGAGGCGGCGCGGCTCAGCGCGTCGGCCACGTCCAGCAGGCGGCGCAGGCGCTCGGCCCCGCGCTCGCTGGCCAGCCGCGCGCGGCTCTCGCGCTCGTGCAGCCGCGCGTTGTCGATGGCCAGCCCCGCCCACCCCGCCACCCCGCTGGCGATGCGCTCGCTGCGCTCGGTGAACACCCCCGTGCGGGCGTGGCCGTAGAACAGGCCGCCCAGCACCTCGCCGGTGCGCGAGATCACCGGCACGGCCAGGTAGCTGCGCACCGGCAGGTGCCCCTTGGGCATCCCGTGGTACGGCGCGCTGTGCCCATAGCGCGGGTCGGCGGTGATGTCGTCGCTGCGGATCACCCCCTCGCCGTGGAAGGTGGGGGCGAAGACGGCGGTGTTGCGCGGCATGGGGAAGCGCGAGAACGCCTCGCGCGGAACGCCCGACAGGGTGTAGAGCGTGTACGACTCGCCGTTTTCGTCCAGCACGTTGTAGAAGAACGCGCCGAACTGCGCCCCGGTGATGCGCGTGGTCTCGTCGGTGGCGGTCTGGACGATCTTCTGCAGGTCGAGCTCGGCGGCCAGCGAGGTGCCCACCCGGTGGAGCGTCTCCACGATGGCCGCCTCCTCGGCCAGCGCCGCGTCGGCGCGCTGCTGGGCCTCGAGCAGGTCGCGGTTGGTGCTCTCCAGCTCCTCGCCCATCGCCTGGCTCTCGGCCAGCTGCTCCTGGAGCTCGGCGGCCTGCTCCTGGAGGAGGGTGGCCTGCTCCTGGATCTCGGCGGCCAGCTCGGAGCTGCGCAGCGCGTGCGCCTGCGCCTCGGCGTGCGCCTCCTCCCGCACCGCGCTGGCGCGCACCGCCTCGGTGACCTCCACCGCCAGCCGCACCGTGCCGCCCACGCGCCCGTCGCCGTCGCGCAGCGGGCGGCAGGCGAGGGAGAAGAAGCCTTCCCCGGGCACGCCGCCGCGGTCCACCCGGATGCGCTCGGCCGGCAGGTGGAACGGCTCGCCGGTGGCGAGCACGCGGTCCATCCGCTCCAGCCACCCCGCCGCCGCCAGCTCGGGGTACGCCTCGCCGAAGGTGCGCCCCACCACCTCGCGCTCCCCGGCCAGGGCGCGCGCGAAGCGGTTGAGGTACTCGATGCGGTGCTCCGGCCCCCGCGTCACGGTCACCGCCGCGGGGATCTCCTCCAGCACCCGCTCCAGCTCGGCGGGAGTGGGGCCGGCGGCCGTTCGTACCGGTCTCGACAGGTCGGTCATGAGGGAACGGATCGTGGATGTCCCGGGCAGCCGCGCCGCCCGCGCGCGGGTGCCGATGTCACGCGCGCGGAAGCCCGCGCCGTCATCCCGCGCGTCCGGCGCCGGCGCCGGCGTCCTGGGCGCCGCCGATGCCGGCGGCGGCGGCGGCGGGCTCGGGGAGCCGGGGGAGCGTGAGGGTGAACACCGAGCCCTCGCCCACCACGCTCTCCACCGTCAGCTCGCCCTCCATCATCCGCGCCAGCTCGCGGCTGATGGCCAGCCCCAGCCCCACCCCCTGCCGGCGCTCGGCCGAGCTGCGCCCCACCTGCACGAAGGGGTCGAAGATCTCGGCCAGCCGCTCGGGGGGGATCCCCGGCCCGGTGTCGCGCACGCGCAGCGACACCACCGCCGGGGCGGCCGCGCAGGTGATGGCCACGCTCCCGCCGGGGGGCGTGAACTTGACCGCGTTGCCCACCAGGTTCAGCAGGATCTGGATCACGCGGTCGCGGTCGGCCCGCACCGCCACGTCGGGGCTGCCACGGCTCACCTCCAGGGTGAGCCCGCCGGCCTGCGCCTGTGGCTCCACCAGCGGGCGCAGCTCCATCAGGATGTGCGGCACCTGCACGTCTTCCAGCTCCAGCCGCACCTGCCCCGCCTCGAGCCGGGCGAAGCTCAGGATGTCGTTGATCAGGGTGAGCAGGTGCTGCTGCGCCCGGCGGATGCGGCTCATCACCTCGAGCTGCGCCGCGGTCACGGGGCCGTGGATCCCCATCTCCACCAGCTCGGCGTAGCCGCCGATGGCGTTGAGCGGGGTGCGCAGGTCGTGGCTCATCCGCGCCAGGAACTCGCTCTTGGCCAGGTTCGCCTCCTCGGCCTCGCGGCGCGCCGCCTCGGCCTCGGCGCGCACCCGCCGCTCCGACTCGTACAGCCGCGCGCGCTCCAGCGCCTGCGCGCACTGCTGCGCCAGCGCGGTGGCGAACGACAGCTCCTCGGGCGAGATGTCGCGCGCCTCGCCGAAGCCGAGGGTCATCACCCCCAGCACCACGTGGCCCGCCGTCACCGGGAGGAGCGCCACCGCCTCCTGGTCCATGTCCCGCATCGGCTCGCGCAGCGCCGGATACGCATCCCACAGCACCTCGCGCGACGGGTACCAGCGCGCGTGGCCGTCGCGCAGCACGTCGCCCGCGGGCGTCCGGGCGTCCACCGGCATCTGCGCGAAGCGGGCGATCACCCCGGGCTCGAACCCCAGGTCGGCGGCGGCCACCAGCTCGTCGCCATCCTCGTTCAGCAGCGAGAGCCACGACGTCTGCGCCCCCAGTGCCTCGCGCACCTGCGCCACGAACAGGCGCGCCACCTCGTCGGCCGGGAGCACCGCCGCCAGCCTGGCCGTCACCTCCTGCAGGCGCTGGGTGCGGGCCCGCGCGTGCTCGGCCTCCTGGTACAGCCGGGCATTGTCGAGCGCCGCGCCGGCGCGGCGGGCCAGGTCTTCGGCCAGCGCCACCTCGGCCGGCGAGAAGCCGGGGCGCCCGGCGCCGCGCCAGAACGCGGCGGCCCCCATCACCCGCCGCCCCACCAGCGGCACGAACAGCGCCGAGGCGGGCTCCGGCGCGTGCGCCCCGCCCTCGCCGGCGCCCGCCGTGACGGTGCCGGGCCCCCCGTCCGGGGGCGCAGCCACCAGCCGCGTGCGCCCCGTGCGCACCACCTCGGCCACCATGCCGGCCCAGTCGCCCAGGCCCCCGACCGCGGCCGCGTCGTGGTGCGCCCACGCCGCCGCCGCGGCCGAGCCGCCCTCGCCGGCCAGCTGGATCAGGCACTGGTCGCCCAGCACCGGCACCGACAGGCGCGCCACCCGGTCCAGCGTCTCGTGCACGTCCAGCGAGCCGGCCAGCGTCTCGCTGGCCTCGGCCAGGAAGCGCGCGCGGGCGGCGCTGGCCCGCAGCTCCTCCTGCACGGCCCGCGTCTCGGCCTCGGCGCGGGCCAGGTCCACCGCGTAGCGCAGCGAGGCGGCCAGCCGCTCGGGCGTCACCGCCGACTTGGCCACGTAGTCCACCGCGCCGGCCTTCATCAGCGCCACCGCCACCTGCTCGTCGCCGTGGCCGGTGAGCATCACCACCGGCACCTCCAGCCCCGCCTGGCGGATCCCGCGCAGCAGGGTGAGCCCGTCGCTTCCGGGGATGTTGTAGTCGAGGAAGACGCAGTCGTAGGCGCCGCCAACCACCATCGCCAGCGCCTGCGGCGCGTCGGCGGCCTCGTCCACAGCGGCGGCCACGCCGGCGCGCGCCAGCCCGCGGCGCACCACCTGGCGGTCGACCTCGTCGTCGTCCACCACCAGCACGCGCAGGGCCGGGGGCGGCGGCACTCCGCCGGCCCCGCTCTCCGCGTCCGCGTCCACGGGAACGTCCGCGCCCGGGGGCAACGCCGTCACGGCATCTCCACCAGCGTCCAGTACTTGTTGAGCGTGGCCATCACCTCGCAGAAGTTGCTGAAGGTGACCGGCTTCAGCAGGTAGCCCGCCACGTTCAGGTTGTAGGCGTCGATCTTGTCGCGCTCGTCGCTCGAGGTGGTGAGCACCACCACGGTGGTGCGCAGGAGCTCGGGGTCGGCGCGCAGCTCGCGCAGGAACTCGATCCCGTTCATGCGCGGCATGTTCAGGTCGAGCAGCACGATGCGGCGCTCGCTGGGCACCTCGCCGCCGCGCAGCTTGGCCAGCGCCTCCTCGCCGTCGCCCGCCACGAACAGCGGGTTGGCGATATTGTTCTTCTGGAATGCGCGGCGGACGTTCATCACGTCCACCTCGTCGTCCTCCACCAGGAGGATGTTCAGCATGCGCTCGTTCACTCAGTCCGTCCCTCCAGGCGTTGACGGAGAGCGCGCGGCCCTGGGCCAGGTGAAGCCGAACTCGGCGCCCTCGCCGGCCGCCGACCTCACCCACGCCTCGCCGCCGCGGCTCTCCACGATCTTCTTCACCACCGACAGCCCGATCCCCGTGCCCTCCACCTTGTCGCGCGCCTGGAGGGTCTGGAAGATCCCCCAGATGCGGTCGTGGTACTCGGGCGCGATTCCCGGGCCGTCGTCGGCCACGGTGAACTCCCAGGCGTCGCGCACCGCGCGCCACCCCACGCGCACCCGCACCGCGCCGCGCGCCGCGCGGCCGTACTTCACCGCGTTGCCCACCAGGTTCATGAACACCTGCTGCAGGGGGATGCGCTCGGCGTCCACCGTGGGCATCTCGGGCTCCACCTCCACCTCCACCCCCTCGCCGGGCGCCAGCAGCTCCACCACGTCGCGCACCAGGGCGCCGGTGTCCACCGGCTCGGGCGGGGTGCGCACCCGGCCCGCGCGCGAGTAGGCCAGGATCCCGTCGATCAGCGCCTCCATGCGGTGCACGCGCCCCTGCAGCAGGCGCATGTGCTCGGCGCTCTCGCCGGTCACGCGGTCGCCCAGGTCTTCCTCGATCCACTGGGTGAGGTTGGCGATGCCGCGCAGCGGGGCCTTGAGGTCGTGGCTGGCCACGTAGGCGAACTGGTCGAGCTCGCGGTTCGACTGCTCCAGCGCGTGCGCCAGGCGCAGCAGCTCCTCGGCCTTCTGCTCCACCTCCTTGCGCGCCACCACCTGGTCGGTCACCTCCACCGCGTGGATCATGATGCCGCGCGGCTGCCCGTCGCCGTCCTTGAGCGGGTGGTAGACGAAGTTGAAGTAGCCGTCCTCCATCACCCCGTCGCCGTTGCGGTCGAAGCGGGCCAGCAGCTCGTTGCCCACGAACGGCTCGCCCGAGGCGTAGACCCCGTCCAGCAGCTCGAAGAAGCCCTGCCCCTCCAGGTCGGGCAGGGCCTCGCGCACCGGCAGCCCCTCCACCGCGCGGTGGGCGCCCACCACCTGGCGGAAGAGCGGGTTGGCGGTGAGGATGTGGTGCGCGGGGCCCTCGGTCACCGCGATCACCGCCGGCGCCTGGCGGAACACGTCGGCCAGGCGGTTGCGCTCCACCTCCACCTGGTGCTGCAGGCGGCGCTGCTCCGACACGTCGCGCACGGTGAGCGCCGCGCCGATGCGGGTGCCGTCGGCCGCGTTCACCGGCACCGCGCTCCCCATCACCGTCACCTCGTGCCCGTCGGCCCGCCGCACCCGCCACTCGTCGTCCATCACGCGCTCGCCGGCCACCGCGCGCGACAGCGGGAGCCGGTCGGCCGGGCGCTCCGAGCCGTCGGGGTCGACCACGCGGAAGGGCTGGCCCTCGTCCCACACGGTCAGCCCCAGCCGGATCTCGCCGTAGATGGCGCGGGCGGCCTCGTTGGCGAAGGTCACGCGCCCCTCCAGGTCCACGGTCAGCACCACGTCGGCGATCTGCCCCAGGATGGCGGCCCGCTCGGCGGCCAGCGCCTCCACGCGGCGGCGCGCCTCCACCTGGCCGGTGACCTCCACCGCGTGCGCCATGATCCCGAACACGGCGCCCGACGCGTCCTTGAGCGGCTGGTAGACGAAGTCGAGGTACACGTCGTCGAGCCCGCTGCCGCCGCGGCGGTCGAGCTGCACCACGGCCTCGCTGGCCACGAACGCCTCGCCGGTGGCGCGCACCCCGTCCAGCAGCTCCACGAAGCCCTGCCCGCGGATCTCGGGGAGCGCGTCGGCCACCCCCTTCCCCACCACGTCGCGGCCGCCCACCAGCTCGCGGTAGCGCGGGTTGGCCACGGTGAAGCGGTGCCCGGGCCCCTCCAGCACGGCGATCGCCGCGGGCGCCTGCATGAACACCTCGTACAGCCGCTGGCGCTCGGCGGTGGCCTCGGCCAGCGCGCGGTCGCGCTCCAGCCGCGTGCGCACCTCCGAGGTCACGTCGAACACGGTCACGAACACCCCGCCCACCTCGCCGCTCTCGTCGCGCACCGGGCTGTACGACAGGGTGAGATAGAAGTCTTCCAGCACGCCGTGCGGCGCCAGCGGGTACACGGTCTCGCGGAACGACACCGTCTCGCCGGCGAGCACGCGGGGGTAGATGCCCTGGTTGATGTGCCACGCCTCGGGCCAGCACTCGCGGTTGCCCTGCCCCAGCCCCCCGGGGTGCTTGGCGCCCATCAGCACCCGGTAGCGGTCGTTGTAGATCTGGATCAGCTCCGGCCCCCACAGCACGATGCTGGCGAAGTCGGAGTACAGCGCCACGCTCACCGCCGTGCGCAGGCTCTGCGGCCACGCCTTCACCGGTCCCAGCGGGGTCGCGCCCCAGTCCTTGCCGCGGACCAGCGCCCCCATCTCGCCGCCGCCGGGAAAGTACCTCTCCGCACCGGCCCCGCCGCCGCCCACTGCTTCGGCCATGCTTCCCACGTGTAGACGGTTCCCGCGAAAGGCAAACCGGCCGCGCGCGCCGGAATGCGGCGGTGCGGCGGCGTGCGTCGTTCCCGGCCCGGGGGCTCCGCCGCGCGGGACCACCTGCCAAGGTGTGCGAATGCCCGGCGAGGCCGGGGGATTGTCGCGGCACGGTCGCAAGTTCCGCGCTCGCAGCGGCATCCGGCGCGGCTGGCCCGCTTCTTCCGGCAATGGCCGCGCATGAGCCCCGACGACTCCGCCCCGCGGCCGGCTTCCGGCGCCAAAGCCCCCCGCGAGCCCTGCAGCCTGGCCGACTTCGACCTCGCCGCCATGCTGCGCTCCAGCCACGGCCTGCGCACGGCCGCGCAGGGCGCCGCGTCGATGGAGGCGGCGGCCGGCGCGATCTGCCGCTTCCTGTACGACGGGCTGGTGGACGGCGACGGCGGCCGCGCCTGCGTGATGGTGCGCTTCTACAAGACGCACCCCTTCGGCGCGCTCACCCCCGAGCTGCAGCGCTTCGCCCGGCGGGCGTTCGGCGCGGTGGCCATCTCGCCGCCCGAGCCCGAGATGAAGTGCCTCACCCTGCTCGCCACCGTGGGCGACGAGCCGGCGTGGAACGACCGCCGCGCCTCGGAGGGGCACCAGGCGATCCCGCTGCCCAGCCCGCACGTGGTGGAGCGCGCGCCGATGATCGCCCAGCTCATCCGCGAGTTCGGGATGCGGCTGAGCGACGTGGTGCGGCCTCAGGGCGACGTGGTGCGCGCGCTGGGCGGCAAGAGCTACGGCGTGTTCCACGTGGAGGAGGCGGCCGGGAGCCCCTTCATCCCCGCGCAGGAGGGCTTCGTGGACCGCTATGGCATCCGCTCGGTGATCGGGTTCGGCGGGCTGCTCCCCACGGGCGACCTGTTCGGCGTCATCCTGTTCTCCCGCGTGCACGTCTCGGCCGACGCGGCCGACCGCTTCCGCTCGCTCGCGCTCGACCTCAAGAGCTGCCTCATCCCCTACGGCGACACGGTGTTCGCCGAAGCCACCGCCGCGTCCCCGGCCTGATCCGCCGCCCTCCACGGCGATCGCGGTCGTCTCACGCAGAGTCAGCAGAGTCGGCAGCGTCAGCAGTGAACGATCCGCGGGTTCCGCTGACTCGGCGTGATACCGGTCCGGCTGAACTGCATCCTCACACGGAGGCATGGAGACGCAGAGAAATGCGGGTTTTTCGCTGTGCCTCTGTGCCTCTGTGCCTCTGTGTGACATTTCAGTACGTCCTGCCGTAGCGATGACGCATGCGGATCGGGGATGAGGCCGGCTGTTCGTGTCGGATCCGCTGAAGCCGGGACTTCCGGGCTCCGGCGGCCCTGAACGGTGGCCGAATGATCCGGCACGATTCGTCATCCGCCCGCCGCGGCGTTAATCTCAACCCATGGCACAGGGACGAGACCACGTAGGCCGCCGCGCGCGCTCGCCGGCCGAGCCGCGCCCCGGCTGGGGCGAGCGCCTGCGCGCGATGCGCAACCTGCCGCCCTTCCTGAAGATGGTGTGGCACACGCACCGCGCGATGGTGGCGGGGATCTGCGCGCTGCGGCTGGTTCGCGCGTTCGTTCCGCTGGCGGCGCTCTGGGTGGGCAAGCTGATCATCGACACGGTGGTGGTGGCCAGCCGCACCGGCGACCCGCACTGGAGCCGCATCGCCACCCTGCTGGGGGTGGAGTTCGCCGTGGTGGCGCTGGGCGAGGCTGCGGCGCGCACGGGGTCGCTGCTCGAATCGCTGCTGGGCGACCTGTTCAGCAACCGCCTCAGCGTGCGGCTGATGGAGCACGCCGCCGAGCTCGACCTGCAGCACTTCGAAGACCCCGAGTTCTACGACCGGCTCGAGCGCGCCCGGCGCCAGACGGTGGGCCGCATCACCCTGCTCAGCCAGCTGCTGTCGCTGGCGCAGGACGGGCTGACCGCGCTCACGCTCACCAGCACGCTGCTCGCCTTCTCGCCGCTCCTCTTCGGGCTGCTGGTGATCACCGTTCTCCCGTCGTTCCTGGGCGAGACGCACTTCGCGGCGATGGGCTACTCGCTGCTCTACCAGTGGACCCCCGAGCGCCGCAAGCTCGACTACTACCGCTACGTGGCGGCCACCGACAGCACGGCCAAGGAGGTCAAGCTCTTCGGCCTGTCGGGATGGCTGATCGAGCAGTACCGCGAGCTGTCGGACCGCTTCTACCAGGCCAACCGCCGCCTGGCCGTCCGCCGCAACCTGGCCAGCACCGGGCTGTCGCTGGTGAGCACGCTGGGCTACTACGCGGCCTACGCGGCCATCGTGGCGCGGGCGGTCACCGGCCGCATCACCATCGGCGACCTTTCGCTGCTGTCGGGCACCTTCTCGCACTCGCGCGACGTGATCCAGCGCATGCTGCTGTCGTTCAGCGAGCTCTACGAGCAGGCGCTCTACCTGGACGACCTGTTCGTCTTCTTCGCCATGCGCCCGGGGATCGCGCGCCCCGCGAACGCGCTCCCTTTCCCGCGCCCCATCCGCCAGGGCTTCGAGTTCCGCGACGTGTGGTTCCGCTACCCCGACCCTGCGTCGGCCGCGCAAGCCGGAGCGGACGGTGGAGCGGACGGTGGAGCGGGCGGTGGGGCTGACGGTGGAGTGGACGTTGGAGCGGACGGTGGAGCGGACGGCCTCGCGCCGCCGCCGGCCGACGACCGTGCGTGGGTGCTGCGCGGGATCAGCTTCCGCATCGCCCCCGGCGAGCGGCTGGCGCTGGTGGGCGAGAACGGCGCGGGGAAGACCACCATCACCAAGCTGCTCACCCGCCTCTACGACCCCACGCGCGGCCAGGTCCTGCTGGATGGCCATCCGCTCACCGCCTACGACCCGCGCGAGCTGCACGAGCAGGTGGGGGTGATCTTCCAGGACTTCGTGCGCTACGACATGGTGGCCGAGGACAACATCGCCGTGGGCCGCATCGCCGCGCTGGGCGCCGGCGAGGGCGGCGTGCGCGAGCAGATCGAAGACGCCGCGCGCCGCTCGCTGGCCGCCGACGTGATCGAGGCGCTGCCGCAGCGCTACGCGACCATGCTGGGCAAGCGCTTCGAGGGCGGGGTGGAGCTGTCGGGCGGGCAGTGGCAGAAGGTGGCGCTGGGCCGCGCCTACATGCGCGACGCGCAGCTGCTGATCCTGGACGAGCCCACCGCCGCGCTCGACGCCCGCGCCGAGTACGAGGTGTTCGACCGCTTCAGCGAGCTGACCGAGGCGAAGATGGCCATCCTCATCTCGCACCGCTTCAGCACGGTGCGCATGGCCGACCGCATCCTGGTGCTGGAGCACGGGGTGGTGCTGGAGGAGGGCACGCACGACGAGCTGGTGGCGCTCGGCGGCCGCTACGCCGAGCTGTTCGCGCTCCAGGCCGCGGGCTACCGGTGACGCCGCAGGAGCGTTGCCGACACCGCCGCGCCACGCATCGCACCGAACGCGACAGGTGAGCGTACTCCCGCTGGCGCAAAGAGATAGCTCCTATTTGTGGCTTGCGGGGCATGGCGTTTCCGAACGGTATTAGCGGGTCGTTCAACCGGCGTGGACAGGCAGTACCGGTTGACAAACCCATCAGTTCGGATACATACTCCCATGCCTGTCGTGCTCAGAACCCACGGGTTCGCGTTCAAGTTCTACGCGAACGACCACGACCCTCCGCACGTGCACGTGCAGTATGCGGGAACCGCCTGCCGCGTCTTGCTGGGGTCGCTAGCCGTGACGCACAGCACCATGAAGCAGAACGACGAAGGGCGGGCCGTTCAGCTCGTGGCGAGCAACCGCGGCCGCCTGGGCCGTGCCTGGACCGCGTTCCAACTGACGAGGATCCCATGATCTACGAGGACATCCACCTCTCCGACGAGGAAGCCGCGAGGATCGTCGAGGAGAGCCGGAAGAACCGGACGAACGACGAACACCTCGTCCAGCCCTGGGCCGTGAAGGCGTGGTACGATGCCCACGCGAACCTGGTGATGGTGCAGATGCGCAACGGGTGCGTGTTCGGCTTCCCCCCGCGCGAAGGCCAGGGCCTCGAGAACGCCACCCCCGAGCAGCTCGCGCGGGTCAGCATCGAGCCGTCGGGCGGCGAGGCGGTGCACTGGGAAGAGCTCGATGCCGACATCTCCGTTCCCGGCATCATCTTCGACCTGCTGAACGTGCGCGGGTGGTACGCCAGGTGGATGGGAAGCGCGACCAGCGAGGCCAAGGCCGCCGCGGCGCGCGAGAACGGCAAGAAGGGCGGCCGGCCGCGCACCCGGCCGGCGCCCGCGCGAGACAAGAAGGAAGGGGCGCACCCACGCATCGAGGCGCCCGCGGCCCGGCGAGCCCGCAGCCGCAACCGCATCACCGGGGGAGACTGAGCGCATGGGGATCTGGAACTATCTGCTGATCGGCCTGGGTGCCGGCGTGCTGGCGGGGCTGTTCGGCGTGGGCGGCGGGATCGTGATCGTGCCGGCGCTCATCTTCCTGGCCCGGATGGAGCCGCAGACGGCGACCGGCACCTCGCTGGCGGCGCTGCTGCTGCCCGTGGGCGCGCTGGGGGCATACGAATACTACCGGCACGGCCAGCTCAACCTCGTGGCCGCGGCCCTCATCGCGCTGGGGCTGTTCCTGGGCGCCGGCGTGGGTGCGCGCTTCTCGCTGATGCTCTCGGGCGTGGCGCTGCGCCGCGTGTTCTCGGCGTTCCTGGTGCTGATCGCCATCCGCATGTGGTTCTCGCAGCCCAAGGCATCCGCCAGAACGCCCGCCGCGGAGCCCGCCCCCGAGGCCGCGCACTGATCCGACCAACGGCGAAGTCTCACGCAGGGTCAGCAGGGTCAGCAGAGAACAGCGGGTTTCTCCGCTGACTCCGCTGACTCTGCGTGAGGCGAGCCCCTATCTGGCATGATCTGATCCGATGCCGGGTCCGGCGATCGGCGGTGCATTCGGCCACGAACGTTGCGAAGGAGCGTCACACGGGGTGACGAATTCGCGTGGGGATGCACGTCATTAGATGCGGGGGCCGCGGCCTCAGCCCTTGCCCTCGTCGGGGTCGTGGGCCATCTCGTCGAGCGCCACGGCGATGGCCAGGATCAGCGCGTCGTCCTCGCCGGCGGCGATGTCGATGCCGTAGGTGTCGCGCAGGGTGAACCAGTGCTTCGAGACCTTCGCCACGGTGTCGCCGTCGCGGCGGATCTCGTATTCGTGGTCGAGCAGGCTGCCCTTCACCTTCAGGTCGCCGCCGCCCTCCACGTCCACGTCGAAGCGGTCGGTGAAGGGCGAGATCAGCGCCTTCTTCACCGTGGCGATGGTGTCTCCGCCGCGCAGGATCTTCATGCTGTCGCGGATGGCGAGCTTCTTCTCGCGGATGGTGGCCACCTCGCGCCCGCTCATGTCCTCGATCACGAAGGTCTCGCGGATCGTCAGCACCTTGCCGTCCACCTTGAAGACTGCGCGGCCGCTCTCGTCTTCGATGGTGTAGTCTTCGCCGATGGAGAGCAGCTTCTGGCGCATCTTGTATCTGGGCATCGGTCACCTCTTCCGGGATCCATGGCGTGGACGCGGGCGGCGCCCGCGGGAAGGCAGGGAAGGGGCAACGTTCACGCCAGCGGCACGTCGCCGGTCGATGTCAGGGTGGCCGGGAGCGGCTCCGTCGCAGGCGATGGAGGGTCCACAGCGGTCCCTCGCCTCTCCCTGCACTGCGTGGAAGAGGAGGTTGTGCGACGACGGGTAGCCGCGGCGCGGCGCGCGGCGTAGTCTCTGCGCTGCTTTCGCGAGAGCCGATCGGTTTCTGGCGACACGCGTCGTCCCTCCCGAATTTGCTGGAGGGGACGCAGCAACATCCATCCTCCTGATGTCCAGTCCGTGTCCCACGAATCCTCATCGAACCATCCGCCACACGCGGACTTGTCCGGGCCCGCGCCCTTCGACTGGCGGCGCGGCGTGCGATGGTTCGCGGCCGAGTTCCTGGTGGTGGTGACCGGCATCCTGGTGGCCCTCGCGCTGCAGGCCTGGTACGAAGGGCGCCGCAGCGCGGAAGCCGAGCGGTCGTACCTGGCCCAGCTCGAGGAAGACATGCGCGGCACGGAGCGAATCCTCGCCGAGGTCGACGCGCAGAACCAGGCGGGCGACCTGGCGGGGGTCCGCCTGATGCGCGCGTTCTACATGACCACGCCTCCGCCGCGCGACTCGGTCCTGGGGTGGTACGTCCGGTCGAACCAGTACGAGCTGGCGCGGCCGGTCACGGCCACCGCCGAGGCGCTGGTGACCACCGGCGACCTCAACCTGATCCGCAGCGACAGCGTGCGCGCGGCCGTGGCCACCTACCTGGAGGCGAGCAGCCGCCTCGTGGCGTCGCAGGCCACCTACGAGACCGAGTTCCTGCGCGCGTCCGACGACATGGACCGCAAGATCGACTTCGCCGAGACCATCCCCGCGAGCGTGCCGCAGGCGCGCATCGACTCGGTGGCGCGGGCCAACCCGATGTTCCCCTTCCCCCCAGGCCCGCGGCGCCGGCCCTTTCCCGTGGACACCGACGCGCTGTTGCGCGACCGCGAGGCGCACTTCGCCATCGGCCAGATGCGCTCGGCGAAGCGCAACATGGCCGACATTCGCAGGGAGATGCGCGAGTCGGCGCAAAAGCTTCGCGGGCTGGTGGCGGCCGAGCGGGCGCGGCGGACGCATGCCTCCCCGCCGTCGGCCGACTCTTCGAAGGGCGATTCGACGGGGAAGTGATCCCGCGTTCCGGAGCGCCGCTGAGGAGGATGGTCGGGCGGATGGCTCACGCAGAGGAGCAGAGGAGCAGAGACAGCGGGTCGGTCTCTGCTCCTCTGCTCCTCTGCGTGAGCTTCTGTCCAGCCGCGCACCAGAACGATGCCTGGGAAAATCCGCTTCGACGCTATCGCAGCCCGCCCGGCGTCACCCGCCGCTCGCACAGGCCCAGGAGCGCGTCCACCAGCAGCGCCAGCAGGGCGGCGGGGATCGCGCCGGAGAGGATCATCCGCGTATCGGTGAGCGCCAGGCCGGCCACGATGGGGTCGCCCAGGCCGCCCGCGCCGATGAACGCGGCCAGCGTCGCGGTTCCGACCGTGATCACGGCGGCGGTGCGGATGCCGGCCATGATCAGCGGCGCGGCCAGCGGCAGGCGCACGTGGCGCAGCACCTGGCCGGGGCTCATCCCCAGCGCCCGCGCGGCCTGCACCGCCTCGGGCCCGGCGTCGCGCACGCCGCTGTAGGTGTTGCGGATGATGGGGTAGAGCGAGTACAGCCAGAGCGCCACCAGCGCCGGCGCCACGCCGATGCCCAGCAGCGGGATCATGAACGCCAGCAGCGCGATGCTGGGGATGGTCTGCAGCACGCCGGCGCCGCGGATGGCCGCCTCGGCCGCCGTGGGCCGGGCCCGCTCGAGCGCCACGCCCGCCGGTACGGCGACGGCCACGGCGGCCAGGAGCGAGACCAGGACGAGCAGCAGGTGCCTCGTCACGTTGCGCATCAGCTCGCCGCGGCGCGCCCACAGGTAGCCGGTGAACGATCCGTCGTCCGCGCTGGCCCGGCTGGCGGACGACGCGCGCGGGGCCGCATCCCTCCGCAGCAGCCCCATCTCCCGCAGCGCGTCCGCCGCGACCCTGGCGACGGGCTCGCCGTCCACCTCCAAGCGCCGGTTGAGCTGCCGCATCGTCGCCACGTCCAGCCGGCCGCTCAGCCGCGCCAGCTCGGCCACGGCGCGCGGCTGCTCGCGCCACAGGCGGGGGCCCACCATCGCCGCGGCCTGGTAGGGCGGGAAGAATCCCTTGTCGTCCTCCAGCACCGCCAGGTCGTACTTCGCCAGCATCCCGTCGGTGGAGTAGCCGTCCACCACGTCCACCGCGCCCTCGGCCAGCGCGCGGTACTTCACCGCCTGCACCAGCGAGCGCACGGCGCGGGGGCGCAGGCCGTACGCCTTCGACAGCCCCGGCAGCCCGTCGGGGCGGCCGATGAAGTCGGGGGTGAGGCCGGCGGTGAGCTGGGGAGATGCGCGCGCAAGGTCGCTCAGCGTCTTCAGCCCGTAGCGCCGCGCCGTCTCCTTGCGCACGGCGATGGCGTAGGTGTTCTCGAACCCCAGCGGCGGCAGCCAGCGCACCCCCCAGCGCGCCTCGAACTCGCGCGAGACGCGGCCGAACACCGCGCCCGCATCGCCCTTCGGCTCCTCGTGCAGGATCGCCGTCAGCCCGGTGCCCGTGTACTCGGGGTAGACGTCGATCGCCCCCGTCCGCAGCGCGCCGAACGCGATCTCGGTGGCCCCCAACCCCATCCGCCGGTCCACGCGCAGCCCCCGCGCCTCCAGCAGCTGCGCGAACATCTCCGCCAGCAGGTAGCTCTCGCCGAAGGGCTTGCTGGCGATGACGACGGGGCGGGTGGACGATGGCGGCTGCTGCGCGTGAGACGGAGTCGCGCGCAGGAGCGGCAGAAGGAAGGCGATTGAAATCGCTGCAAGAACGGCCCGAAGTCCGCTCCGCGGACTCCCTCGATGGCTCCCCGGCAACAGGCCGAAGCCTGGCTGGGAGACGAAGTTCTCCCCCTTCTCCTGCAGTTCGGGAGAAGGGGGCTGGAGGGATGACGGGTGAATGTTCATGCCGCCACCATCCTCGACCGCGCCAGCAGGTCGCGCACGTAGTCGGTCGCGGGGGATGACGTCAGCTCATCGGTCGAGGCCACCTGCTCGATGCGGCCGTGGCGGAGGACGGCGATGCGGTCGGCCAGGAGCGCGGCCTCGTGCAGGTCGTGCGTGACGAAGACGGCGGTGATGCCCAGCCGCCGGCGCAGCGCGTCGAAGCTCGTCTGCAGCTCGGCGCGGGTGATGGCGTCGAGCGCGCCGAACGGCTCGTCCAGCAGCACGATGCGCGGGCTGGCCGCCAGCGCCCGCGCGATGGCCACGCGCTGCCGCTGCCCCCCGCTCAGCTCGCGCGGCCACCGCCCGCCGAAGCGGCCGGGGTCGAGCCCCACCCACTCCAGCGCCTCGCCCGCGCGCCGCTGCGCCTCGCCGTCCTTTCGCAGCCAGGGGACCAGCGCCACGTTGCGCAGCACCGTCCAGTGCGGCAGCAGCCCGCCCTCCTGCGGCACGTAGCCCACGCGCCGCCGCAGCTCCACGGGATCGGCGGTGGACACGTCGGCGCCGTCGACGCGGACGGAGCCGGAGTCGATCTCGGTCATGCGGTTGAAGCAGCGCAGCAGCGTGGTCTTTCCGGACCCGCTCTCGCCCACCAGCGCCACGCACTCGCCCGCGCGCACCTCCAGCGAGACCCCGTCGAGCGCCACCGACTGCCCGTAGCGCTTGCTCACGCCACGCGCGGCGAGAACGCCGGAGGTGGGGTCGTCGGCCACAGTTGAAGTCAAAGGAGTGAATTTAAGGGGAGGAGAAATCCGCCGGAGCGGGGCGGAACGTATCCGCATCGTACAAGGCTGTAACCTGCGGCCGCTCCGGTCAATCGAAACGCTTTGCCGGAGTGAAACCGCGCGTTGCCGAGGCGACCGCCAAAGCCGTCGGTCCGGTACCTTTGACGATGGGTCGGCGAGCGTGAAGCTTCGACAAACCTTCGGGTCGCGGGCGGGGTTTTTGCATCGCCCGCTGCTTCACCCGCCGGCATGCAATCGCACGAAATGGTGGCGCCGCCGGTGATCCGCCCGTAGCTTGGAACCGGCCTTTCCGCGCCGCCACATCACCCTTCGCACCCGTCTCCATGCCCGACAGCAACGGCACCGCGCCGTCCGCGCGCGACCTCGCGGACAAGCTTCTCGACGCGCGCACGCGCACGCTGCTGCTGGTGAGCTCCGTGCCCGAAGACGAGCTGATGGCCCAGCACAACAAGCTGATGAGCCCCATCGTGTGGGACCTGGGGCACATCGCGCACTTCGAGGAGCTGTGGCTGGTCCGCAACCTGGAAGGGCCGGTGGAGTTCGGCGAGATGCCGGGGATGTTCAACCCCTTCGAGAACCCCCGCTCCGTCCGCGGCCAGCTGGCCCTCCCCCGGCTGGACCGCAGCCTGGACGTGATGGCGCAGACGCGCCGCCGCGTCCTGGAGCACGTGGTCACCAGCGGCGCCCCCGACGAGGGCGACCCGCTGCTGCGCGGCGGCTACGTGTACAACATGGTGCTGCAGCACGAGTACCAGCACAACGAGACGATCCTGCAGGCGCTGCAGCTCAAGGACGACCCGGCGTACCGCGCCCCGCGCGCCATCGCCACGCCCCCCGGCCGCCCCGTGCCCGCCGACGCCGACGGGATGGTGCGCTTCCCCGGCGGCCGCGTGGAGATGGGCACCCACGACCGCACCGCCGCCTACGACAACGAGCGCCCGGCGCACGCGGTGGAGCTCGCGCCCTTCCGCATCGGCGCGTGGGCGGTGACCAACGGCGAGTACGCGCGCTTCATCGACGACGGCGGCTACGACCGGCCCGAGCTGTGGAGCGAGGCGGGGTGGGCGCACAAGCAGGAGGCCGGCCTCTTCGCGCCGCAGTTCTGGCACCGCGACGAGGGGCGCTGGATGACGCGCTCGATGGACCGCGTGGTCGCGGTGGACCCCGAGCGCCCGGTGTGCCACGTGTGCTGGCACGAGGCCGAGGCGTACGCCCGCTGGGCCGGCGCGCGGCTGCCGACGGAAGCCGAGTGGGAGGCCGCCGCCTCGTGGGACCCGGCCACGGGGCAGAAGCGGCTCTACCCCTGGGGCGACGAGGCGCCCTCGCCGCTGGAGGCCAACCTCGACCAGCTGGCGTTCGAGCCGGCGCAGACCGGCGCCTACCCGCGCAACGTGTCGCCCATCGGCTGCTACGGGATGATCGGCGACGTGTGGGAGTGGACGTCGAGCGACTTCGCGCAGTATCCCGGCTACGAGACCTTCCCGTACCCCGAGTACAGCGAGGTCTTCTTCGGGCCCGACTACAAGGTGCTGCGCGGGGGGAGCTGGGCCACGCGCCCGGGCGCCATCCGCAACACCTTCCGCAACTGGGACTACCCCATCCGCCGGCAGATCTTCAGCGGCTTCCGGATCGCGCGCGATGACTGACACGCTCACACCCGCGGCCGGCGGGATGCTGGCCGAGATCCGCGAGGGGCTGGGGCGCGCGCAGAAGGAGCTGCCGCCCAAGTACTTCTACGACGAGCGCGGCTCCGAGCTGTTCGAGCAGATCACGCGCGTGCCCGAGTACTACCTCACGCGCACCGAGCGCGCGCTGCTGGAGCGGTGGATGCCGGAGTGGATCTGGCAGATGCGGCCCAAGTCGGTGGTGGAGCTGGGCGCCGGCAGCGCCGAGAAGACCCGCACCATCCTGAGCGCGGTGCGCGACGCCGTGGGCTTCGCCGCCTACGTGCCGGTGGACGTGAGCGCCGACTTCCTGGAGGCCAGCGCGCTGAAGCTCTCGGGCGAGTACCCCACGCTGGACGTGATCCCCGTGGTGGCCGACATGACGGCCGACTTCGCCCTGCCGCCCGAGCTGCCGCACCCGGTGCTGCACGTGTTCCTGGGCAGCACCATCGGCAACTTCGCCCCCGCCGACGCGGTGGCGCTGCTGGGCCGCGTGCGCCGCCGCATGCACGGGGGCGACGCCTTCCTGATGGGCGTGGACCTGCGCAAGGACCCGGCGACCATCGAGGCGGCCTACAACGACGCCCAGGGTGTGACGGCCGAGTTCAACCGCAACATGCTGCGCGTGGTCAACGCGCTCGCCGGCGCCGATTTCGACGTGGACGCCTACGAGCACCGCGCCTTCTACGAGCGCGAGCTGCACCGCATCGAGATGCACCTGGTGCCCGCCGCGCCGCAGACGGTCACCATCCCCGGCGTGGGGACGGTGCACGTGGCCGCGGGCGAAAGCATCCGCACCGAGATCTCGTGCAAGCACTCGCGCGAGAGCGTGGATGCGATGCTCGCCGCCGCGGGGATGACGGTGACGCGCTGGGAGACGGACGCCGATGGCCTCTACGCCATCCTCACCGCTGCCCCGGACTGATGCTGGAAGAAGCCGCCCTGGAAGCGGACCTCCGCGACGATGCGTTCGGCGGGCGCCGCCGGTCCACCCGGCCGCCCTCCATCGGCGCCGAGGTGGAGCTGATCCCCGTGGGCCTCGACTCGCGGCGGCCGGTGCCGATCGTGTCGGAGGATGGCGGGCTGTCCACGCTGCCGTTCCTGCGCGCGTTCGCCGGGCGCGGGGGGTGGACGGAAACCGCGTCGGTGTACGGGATGCCCAACTGGCTGCTGCCGGATGGCGGGACGATCACCTTCGAGCCCGGCGGCCAGATCGAGCTGAGCGCGCCGCCCTTCCGCTCGGCCTCGGCGCTGCTGCAGAGCCTGCGGGCCACCGTGCACCCGCTGCTGGCGGCGGCGCGCGACCACGGCATCGAGCTGCTGAGCCTGGGGATCGAGCCGCTGGGCGGGGTGGACGACGTGGCGCTGCAGCTTCCCGGGAAGCGCTACGTGCGCCTCACGAAGTTCCTGGACGACTGCGGCACCGGCGGCACGCGGATGATGCGGCAGACCGCGTCGTTCCAGGTGAACCTGGACTGGTCCGACGACGCGCCGGCGCGCTGGCGCTTCCTGAACGCGCTGGCGCCCTACGTCACCGCCGTCTTCGCCAACTCGCCCGTCTACCGGGGCTGCGACACCGGCGAGCGCAGCTTCCGCGCGCGCGTCTGGCGCGAGATGGGCGCCGGGCGGACGGGGATATTTGGCTGCGCCAACGATCCCATCCCCGAATACCTCCGCTTCGCGCTGGATGCGCCCGCCATCCTCATCCCGCACGAGCACGACGGCTGGCTCCCTTTTGGCGAGTGGAACGCGCGCGGGCTGGCCACGCAGGACGACTGGAAGACGCATCTCACCACGCTGTTCCCCGAGGTCCGCCCCAAGGGTTTCGTGGAGGTGCGCGGCGCGGATGCGGTGCAGGCGCAGTGGTACGCCGCGCCCGTCACCCTGCTGGCCGGGCTCACCTACCACGCGCCGTCGTTCGCGGCCGCGAACGAGCTGGTGGGCGCGCCCGATTCCGTGCTGCTGGAGCGCGCGGGACGGCTGGGGATGCGCGACCAGCGCATCGCCGCGGTCGCCCGCGACCTGTTCGCGCTGGCGCTGGAGGGCGTCACCGCGCTCGGCGCCGCCTTCATCTGCCCCGCCGACGTGGAGGAGGCCCGTGCCTTCCACGACACCTACACCGCCCAGGGCCTGTCGCCGGCGGATGACGTGCTGGCGGAGTTCGCCGCGGCGTCGGAGTCGACGGCGGACCGCGATGCGGGGGTAGCGGCGGATTAGGCGCCCGGGAGCGGATCTCGCGAATTTGCGAGTGAGCTCGAGTCCACGAGGGCACACCGTCCGCCTTCGCGGCCTTCAACGCGGATGATCGTGCGGCAAGCAAATCGGCGCGGGTCCAGAGATGGACCGGCGCCGATTCCTGTTTGTCACGTCGGAGAGGATCACGCCCACCGCTCGCGCGTAAACGGAAGATCCGGCGCGGGCCATCGCCCCACGCCGGACCTTTTCGCCGCGCCGCAGTGTCCCAAGCGGCGCGCCCAACACGTTGTGCGTGGGCTCAGCCGGTGATCAGCACCACGGCGGCCAGCAGGGCGCCGGTGAGGCACAGCACCACGGCGCGGCCCACCCAGCGGAACTTGGTGCTGCAGATGCCGCTGACGGCGTAGAGCTGCACGGCCAGGTGGTCGAGCAGCTCCTGGCGGTTGCGCAGGTTCAGGTCGTGCACGAACGCCTTTGCCGAGCCGTGCGCCAGGATGCTCTCCCAGAACACGTACCCGGTGGCGAAGTTGCGCACCAGCCGCGGCCGCATGCTCCACCCCGAGGCGAACACGCTGGCGCCCAGCAGCGCGAAGGTGACCATGGCCGCCACCGACCGCAGCCGCCACTCGCCGAACGGCACCGCGGCGAAGGTGCGGTGCAGGCCGCCGCCGTACAGCATGGACAGCAGCGCGCCCGACAGCACGATCACCGAGCCGGCCTTGGTGTCGGAGAAGCGCACGTGCTCGTTGAGGTACTGGTTCACGTGCCACAGGTACTCCCCCATGAACTCGTCCTCCTCCACGCTGGCCGAGCGGAGAAGCGGCTTCATGAGCTCTTCGGAGAACTCGATGCTGTCGTCGCCGCTCTCGGCGGCGGGTGCGGGTGCGGGCTTGGAGAGCATGCTGAGATCCATGCGAGGGGCCCTGCGGAGAACGGTTGATGGGGGCGTGCACGGCGTGCGCGAACCGCCGTGGGCGCGTAATCTAGTGCATCCGATGCGTTTGCGGCACCTCGCCGCCCGAATGGATTCGATGGGAGCCGGATGATCCGACGCGTGAAGCCCGTCCTGCCCGTTGCCGCCGCCGCGCTCCTGGCCGCCGGGTGCGACCTGGCCGAGGTGGCCACGGAGCCCGGCGAAGACGTGGTGGTGGTGGAGGCCGTGCTGCGCACCGACCAGCCGCGTCCTTCCATCCTGCTGCACCGCGCGCTGCAGGGCCGCTTCGCCGGCGGCGTGCCCGGCGCCGCGGTGACCGTGACCGGCGACGACGGCGTGCGGCACGCGTTCGCGCAGGGGGCCGGTGAGTGCTACACCATCGACTCGGCCTACATGCAGGCCGACTCCATCGACGTGGACGGCACCTGCTACACCTCGCCGCTGGGCGACGGGGCGTGGGTGCGCCCCGGCGGCGTCTACGACCTGCGCGTGGAAACGCCCGACGGCCGGGTGATCCTCGGCCGCACGCAGGTGCCCGCCGACTTCGCGGTGCCCTCGCTCCCCGCGCCGCGGCAGGGGGTGCGCTCGTGCTCGCTGGCCCCCGGCACCCGCTTCGACCTGCTGTGGCGGCGCTCCGAGAACGCGGCCAGCTACGTGGCCGAGATCAGCATCCACGGCCTCAACGGCCGGCTGGGCAGCATCGGCTCGCCCGAGCCGCTGGAGCTGCGCGGCTTGGCCGTGAGCGACGCCGACACCACCATCGTGCTCCCCACCGAGTTCGGCGTGTTCGAGCGCTTCAACTACGACACCGACCTGCTCACCGCCATCTCGGGCGGCTTTCCCGAGGGCACGGCCATGGAGCTGGTGCTGGCCGCCGCCGACCGCAACTGGGTGAACAGCGTGCGCGGCGGCAACTTCAACCCCTCGGGGCTGATCCGCATCTCCACGGTGGTGGGCGACGGCGTGGGGGTGTTCGGCTCGCTGGTGGTGAAGCACGGCTCCATCACCGTGTCGGCCGGCTCGCGCATCCCCCGTTGCGGCGTGGCGGCCGGCACGTAGCCCCATGCGCCTCTGCCTACGCGGCGGGGTACGGAAGACGATCGGGCTTGCACTGGCGGGCGACGCGACCGATGATTGGACCGGGCGTGAAACCCGCGCGGTGGATCCGCCGTACGGTACGCCGGCGCAGGAACCGCGGCACACACAAGGAGCGGACCGATGTTAGAAACCGTTGGAGCACTCATCACCCTGGGCGCGGCGACCGTGGCCACGGGTTACGGATACCTGCAGGCGCGCGTGTTCACCCGCAAGAAGCTGGCATTCGTCGACTCCGCGCAGACCAGCGTGGCGCCGGTGGTGGCGGGGGTGGGCGCGGTGGTGATCGGCGGCGTGGCGGCCGCGCTGCTCCCCTTCGTGGGCGCGGGCACGGCCATCCTCTTCGGCATCGGCGTGGGCGCCGGCGTGGCGTCGGGCCAGTCCGACATCAAGCACCGCCGCCTGAATCCGTAACGCCGGGGCGGGGGGATGACGACGAGAACGGCGCCTGCTCCTTCACCGGAGCGGGCGCCGTTCGCTTTTCATCTTCCCGGTCGACCAGCCTGGCGTCGTGAACGGCAGCCGCATGAACACGGAGCAGCGGAGAAAGCGGAGGGAGCGGAGGACTGCACGGCGCCCCTCCGCTCCCGCCGTTGCCGTTTCCGCGCCCTCCGTGTTCAAAGGCGGAGATCCGAGCCCGCTCCGGAGAATCGCACGACGCGCGGGTCCTCCCCGTATGAAGTGCCGCGCTACCGGTAGTCCCACTGCACCACGCAGAACGAGCCGAGCCGCAGCCGCTCGTCGCCCACGTACAGCGCCGAGCGCAGCCAGTCTTCCTGCTCGGTGGAGAGCGAGCCGGGCTTGGCCGAGCCCTTCTTGCACTGGAAGAACGCGAACTCGTCGCCGCGCCAGGCGAACACGTCCCAGCAGCCGGCGTAGCGGGCGGGGCGGTTCATGGTGGCCACGCGCGCCAGCAGCTGGCGCGGCTCGGGCTCTTCCAGCACGCGGTTGCGCTGCTCCTGGCGGGGCACGTCGCGCCACTCGGTGAGGTACTTCCACACCTCGCCCTTGCCGCTGTAGGTGTTCACCCAGCGCCCCGTCCACCCGTCCTTTTCCAGCAGCCGCAGCACCGCCAGCTCGGCGAACAGGTGCTCGCCGTCCAGCTCGATCATCCCCGCCGCCTTCTTCCCGAAGTCGTCCACGAACGGCTCGCCCGTCCACCGGTCGAACCGCATGAGCACGCCCGGCACCTCGGTGATGGTGCGCCCGGTGGGCAGCGAGATGTTCGTCTTCAGAACGATGCGCAGGTCGTCGCGCTCCACGTGCGGCGCGAGCGCGCGGAGCCAGCCGGGCGCCTCGGACGGATCTGTGGTCATGGAATTTCGATGGGGGACGAACGAACGACGCCGGGCACGCCCACGCCGGCTCGGTTGGCAGGAACGACCCGGCGCCTGCACGCATGCCGGGCAGGCGCCGACTGGTCCATCCCGCGGTCACGCAAGAACCTGCCCGACGCAGTCCGCGAAGGCGGACTTTCGTGACTGTCAGCGGCGGGTTTCAACCCGCCGTCTCTTCGACCCGCCGTCCTTCGACCCGCCGTCCTTCGACCCGCCGTCTCTTCGACCCGCCGTCCTTCGACCAACCGTCTCCAGCCCGCCTCCGCAACCACTGGCGGTCGAACGGCGGGCGCCTCTCAGCGCCCCCGGTTGAGCCGCCGTGCCGCCGCCCTCTTCTCGGCGCGGTCGATGCGCTCGCGCTTGCGGGCATCGCCGCGGCGCTCGCCGGTGAAGCGGACGTCCAGCTCCACCCCGCCCATGATCGCCACCCCGCCGATGCGCAGCACCGGCGCGTTCGGGTCGCGCGGCTCCGATGCGGTGCCCGTCTGGCTGAAGCCGCCCATCAGCCCCATGCCGTTGGTCTCCACGTGCACGCCGGGTGGCACGATCAGCTCGATGCCGCCCATCATCGCGAAGCAGGTCACCTCGGTCACGCCCGGCCCGAAGCGCGCCTCGCGGAAGTCGAGCTCGGCGCCGCCCATCACGGCCACGATGGTGAGCTGGCGGGGCGGCGTCCACACGCCCTTGCGCTCGGCGGCGCCCATCACGGCCACCACCACCTGCCGCTCGGCCACGTTCTCGGGCAGCGCCAACGCCACCGACGTGGACGGCGACTGGGCGCTGGCCGCGGCCTCGGTGGGCAGGTCGGCCACCAGCGCGGTCAGCTCGGGGAGCGAGGTGGCGGCCAGCGCCTTCGCCAGGCGGTCCTCCAGCATGTCGTCGGTCAGGTTCTCGACGGCGTAGTGCTGGCACAGCTGGTCTACGATCCGCTGCCGCGTCTGCTCCAGCGGCACGGGCCGGGGGGTTGGGTCAGTCATGGCATGGTTGAACGGATACAGGCCCACGAAGGTTTCGCCGCCCGCCGCGCAACGTACCGCGTGATGGTGGAGGCGGCAATGAAATGGGGGTGCGCCCCCGCTCGCGTGTTTGTTTTCTACGGACGGAACGGCGGGTCGGGCGTGTTCGGCGCCGAGGCGCCGAACCGGGCTGCGCGCTGCGTAGGGCACGATACCGCCGTGCCCAACGCAGCCGGGCCACCGCCGCCACCAACAGCCGTGGCGGCGCCGTCCCGGCCCTCCGGGCGCGCATCCCTCACGCAAATGCGGCAGATGCGCGTCACTGCCGTCACCATCCTCCGGCACCGCAATCACTTGCACGGTGTATTGAAGGATCGACGCCCACCCCCGCGCTCGCCGGACGAGCCCGCGCCGGGTGGGCGATGCAACCTTCGGCCGCCGCCGCGTATCCTACCCAGTGAGCGGCCGGGGTGGCACAACCGGGAGACGCGGCAGATGCGGTACGGCAAGCGATGGAGCGCCCTGGCGGCGCTGGGGCTGGTGGGGGTGCTGGGCGCGCTGGCGCCGGCGGGCGACCCCCGCCGGGTGAGCGGCCACTACACGGTGCGCTGGGAAGAGCAGTCGTTCACCCCCTGCGGCGGCACCGAGAAGTGGTGGATGAGCGACCCCGGCCCGCTGCTGGCCCGCTACCGCGAGCTGGTGAAGGGCGGCGACTACGGCACCGTCTACGTGACCGTGCAGGCCGAGGTCACCGACCGCGGGATGTTCGGCCACCTGGGGATGTTTCCCCGCGCCATGGCCGTGCGCGAGGTGATCGACGCCCGCGAGCCCGGCCCGAACGACTGCCGCGAGCGCGAAGCCGAGTGAGTGCCGGGGTGAGCGGGTTCCGCCGTCGGGCGGGCGCTGGAGGGTCGTCAACCCGGCGCGTGGGGCCCGCTCCCCCGGTACCCGGCGATGCACCGCTAATCGCTGCCTAACCACCCACCCGTCACGCGCGGGTACGCTCGATCGTTCATCCCATGCGCCACCCTTGCCGTCCCCCGGTCTCCGCACTGCCATGCGACCGTTTCGCTCGCTCCTGATCGTGCCGCTGCTCGCCGCGCTGGCCGCGTGCGGCGACAACACCGTGGCGCCCGCCGACCGCGACCTGCTGGGCACCTGGAGCATCGAGCCCACCCCCGCCCTCCTCCCCGACGGCGGCATCCGGCAGATGACGGTGCAGTTCGGCCCCGACGGCGCCTACTCGGTGGAGACCACCACCTACGCGCCGGGGGTGGGGGTGCCGCTTCCCCTCAGCTACGGCAAGCAGGTGGGGAGCGTGACCAGCACCGGCGGCGCGCTGCGCTTCCACCCCGCCGGCGCGGTGTCGCTGGGCCGCGCCGGCGATGGGGCGGCACCCGGGCTCGACCCGGCGGCCTGGGGCTTCCGGCAGCCGGTGAGCTACCAGGTGGTGGGCAACCACCTGGTGCTGCACCTGCCCGCGCCCGCGCTGGGCCCGGTGGTGCTCACGCGCAGGGAATAGCGCGCGCTCGGCCCCGGGCCGATGCACGGCGCCCGCAGGCGGCCTCGCGGCACGCCGGCGGGCGCTCTATCTTTTTCCCCCGCAACACCGTCCGCACACACGGGCCCGCCGCGGCGCCGCACCCACCGGATTCCGCCTCCGGCAGCGGCGCTCCGACGGGACCTTTCCCCTTGCTGGTCCGGAGACGTCGAACGATGCAGGAGATCACCGATCAGGAGCGCGCGCGCCGCCGCCGCAACGTGGTGCTGATGCTGGTGCTGGCCGCCGCCACCATCCTGGTGGGGATTACCCCCAGCTTCTGCACCTACGTGGAGCAGCCGCAGGAGTACTGGAAGACGTACGCCCAGGCACCGCGCACGGGCCGCGACGTGCTCCCCGCGCAGGTGCCGCCCTCGGCCACCGAGATCCACACCCGCCGCGACGACCGCAGCGGCCGCCGCTGGGTGCGCTTCACCTTCGCCCCCGCCGACCGCGGCCGCGTGACCGCCGGCCTGCGCCGCCTGACGCTCAACGAGGCGCGCGCGGTGGTGATCGACGGCCCCACCTTCTCGCCCTGGTGGACGGTCAACCAGCGCACCATGCTGGGCAAGGCCGGCAACCGCCTGGAGGCGTACGAGGTCCCCGGCTCGCCCCGCGCCTGGCTCTTCGTGGACCCGGCCAGCAACGCCGGCTTCTACTGGAGCGTGGCGGAGTAGGCGGTTCCGCGCGTCGGAACCTGTACCGCATCATCCCCAGCGGTAGGGAGGACCGGGGACGGCGATCGTCTTCACCGGCTCTCTCGTGTTCGAGGGAGGGCAGGTTCCGGCACGAACGGGCGAACCGGGCTCGATGGACTTGGAGCGCATGTCATCGCCCTCCAGCGTGCTGGCGCGGAGGGTGCGCCGGTGTAATAATAGATCGTTTTGTGCGCGCCCATCCGGGCGGCAGACCCCTTGATTCGGCGAGCTTATCGATGAGCGGAAACGCGCTTTATGGAGGGGAAGACCCGCGCGAGCTCCCGGCCTACACCATCGCCGACGCGTCGCGGTACATCCACGTGCCGCCCGCTACGCTCCGCTCGTGGTTCCTCGGGCGCACCTATCCCAAGCGCGGCGGCGTGGCCGAGTTCGGGCGGCTGCTGAGCCCCGCCGGGCGGTCGGGGCCCCAGCTCTCGTTCCTCAACCTGGTGGAAGCCCACGTCCTGCGCGCGCTGCGCACCAAGCACGATGTTTCGGTCTCGGCGGTGCGCGAGGCGCTGGAGACGGCCGAGAAGCGGCTGGGGCTGGAGCGGCTGCTGCTGAGCGACCAGCTCCTCACCAGCGCGGGCGAGCTGTTCGTGGAACACTACGGCGAGCTCGTGAGCCTGAGCCGGTCGGGCCAGTTCGCCATGAAGAAGATGCTCGAGGTGTATCTCCGCCGCGTGGCGTGGGACGACAAGCACATCCCGCTGCGGCTGTTCCCCTTCCTGCTCGCGGCCGAGACGGCGGGCGGCTCGCCCATCGTGATCGACCCCCGCAAGTCGTTCGGCCGCCCCACCGTGTACGGCTCCGGGGTCATGACGCGCGTTCTCATCGACCGGATCGACGCCGGCGAGACCGTGGACGAGCTCGCCCGCGACTACGACATCTCCCCCGAGAAGATCGAAGCCGCGATCCTGTTCGAGAAAGCGGCCTAGTGCGTGGAGTTCTTTGCCGATCGCAACCTCGGCAAGGAGTTCCCGCTGCGCCTGCGCGCGGCGGGGCTGGTCGTGCACATGCACGACGAGCACTTCGCGCAGGATGCCGACGACGAGGAGTGGGCGCCGTTCGTAACGGAGCGAGGATGGATCGGGCTCAGCCGTGATCGCCGCATCCGCAGCACCGTGGTGGAGTACGACGCGGTGATGTTCGCCGGCGGGCGGCTGCTGGTGATGACGGGCGGCAGCATGAAAACCGACCTGCTGGCCATGAACTTCCTCAACACGCTGCCCAGGATCGAGCGGGTGGTGCAGACCCAGGCGGCGCCGTTCATCGCCATGCTGTACCGCCCGTCGCCACTGGAGAGCATCCTCACCGGCAGCCCGGGGTCGCTGAAGGTGGTGCTGACGGTGAGCGAGTGGGAGCGGAAGCGGCGGAGGCGGTTTCCCATCCCGGGCCTGCGCGAGAGTGGAGATTAGGCGCGGGCCATTCTCCATAGATCCCATCTGACTCAGTCCGGACGCGAAGAAGCCCCTCTCCCGACGCATGTCGGGGGAGGGGCTTCGCTCATCCAGCCTTCAGGCTGGGGCTCCAGGGGTCAGACGCCGTAGCGGCGGCGGGCTTCCTGGGTCTCGGCGGCGCACTGGTTGCGCACCTGCAGCTGGTAGCGCAGGTCCAGCGGGCGCTGCGCCGAGAGCTGGCGGCAGCGCAGGTCGTGGTCGCGCTTCCAGGTGTCATAGCCCGAGCGGCCGCTGCCGTAAGTGCCCGTGCTGTTGCCGTAGCGCCCCGTGGTGCTGCCGTAGCGGCCCGACGTGCTGCCCGTGCGGTTGCCGTAGCGGTCGTAGGTCTGGCCGCCGTTGTAGCGCGGGTCGTAGCGGCGGTCGTAGCGGTTGCTGCCCCGGCCGCAGTTGGCCACCGTGTTGTGCGGGTTGCCGCGCCCGATGCACCACCCCGGCGGCACGCGCCGCTGCAGGCGGCGGTCGCTGCTGCTGCGGTAGGCGCGGCTGTCGCGACGGTCGTCGTCGCGGCGGCGGTCGTCGTAGCGGTCGTGGTCGTCGTCACGGTCGCGCGAACGGTTGCCGTGCACCTCGCCGCTCTCGTGCTTGCCGTTGCCATGGCCATTCCCGTGGCCACCCTTCTGCGCCAGCGCCGGCTGGGCCGAAACCGCGGCCGCGATCACCAGGGCCAGCGGCAGAGTCATCTTCTTCATCTGTTACTCCTCGATTGGCGATCTGCAACCATCGTCTTGCCCCAATGACGAGCAAGGGGGGTGCCAAGTCACGGTCTGCCAATCACCTGCAAGAATTTCGAGAGATTCGGCCGTTTCCGGCTCCAGCCTGCAGAATGTCTCGCCCGTCGTCGTCCCCGTGTGGGGACGTGCCCCGTCCGGCCGGTGGCACAATCATCCACGATCCGCACAAGTCGGCTCGCAAGTCGATGCCGCCCATCGGCTTGCATGTCGATTCGGTGGAAACGGATGGCGGGTGGCGGACCGTTGCCCGGGTACCTGTTGCATCCTTTCCCCCTCTGCCGGCCGCCGTCCTCGGCACCGGGTGAGGGGGCCGCGTATACAGTATTTCCCCCGCACTTGCCGGGGCGGGTGGACGGCGCCTACAATGGCGCGTCCTCCACCATCTTCCGGGACGGCCGCATCCCCGCGGCCATCCTCTCCATGCACCAGGAGCCGAACCCGATGAACCGTGCGCCGTATGCGCTGGTGCTCGTGGCGGCCGCGGCATGCTCGCAGGGGCAGGCGCGCCCGGCCAGCCGGCCGGCCACGCCCGCCCCGCCGCCCTCCGCCGCCACACGCCCCGCCGCAAACCCCTTCCCCAGCACCTACCGCCCCTTCGCGTCGACGCCCACGCTGATCCGCGGCGGCACGGTGCTCACCGCCGCGGGGCAGGCCATCCCCAACGGCCAGGTGCTGATCGTGGACGGGAAGATCGCCGCCGTGGGCGCCACCGTGACCGCGCCCGCGGGGGTGACGGTGGTGGACGCCACGGGGCGGTACGTGACGCCGGGGGTGATCGACGACCACTCGCACCTGGGCGTCTACGCGTCGCCGGGGGTGCAGGCGCACAGCGACGGCAACGAGGCCACCTCGCCGAACACGGCGGAGGTGTGGGCCGAGCACTCGGTGTGGCCGCAGGACCCCGGCTTCGTGCGCGCGCTGGAGGGCGGCGTGACCACCATGCAGATCCTCCCCGGGAGCGCCAACCTGTTCGGCGGGCGCAGCGTGGTGCTCAAGAACGTGCCCAGCCGCACCGTGCAGGGGATGAAGTTCCCCGGCGCCCCGTACGGGCTGAAGATGGCGTGCGGCGAGAACCCCAAGCGCGTGTACGGCCAGCGCGGCGGCCCCTCCACGCGCATGGGCGAGATGGCGGCCGACCGGCAGAGCTGGATCCGTGCGACCGCCTACCGCGAGCGGTGGGAGCGCTGGGACCGCGACCACACCGGCAACCCGCCCGAGCGCGACCTGGAGCTGGAGACGCTGGTGGGGGTGCTGCGCGGCGAGATCCTGGTGCACAACCACTGCTACCGGGCCGACGAGATGGCGCAGATGATCGACATGAGCCACGAGTTCGGCTACCGCATCCGCTCCTTCCACCACGGGGTGGAGGCGTACAAGGTGCGCGACCTGCTGGCCCGCGACAGCATCAGCGGCTCGCTCTGGGCCGACTGGTGGGGCTTCAAGATGGAGGCGCTCGACTTCACCCGCGCCAACCTGGCGCTGGTGCACGAGGCCGGCGTGCGCGCCATCGTGCACTCCGACGACCCCACGGGGATCCAGAAGCTGAACCAGGAGGCCGCCAAGGCCATGGAAGCCGGCCGCGAGATCGGCATCGACGTCCCCGACTCGGTCGCCATCCGCTGGCTCACCGCCAACCCGGCGTGGGCGCTGGGGATCGACCGCTGGGTGGGCACGCTCGAGCCGGGGAAGAACGCCGACGTGGTGATCTGGTCGGGGAACCCGTTCAGCGTGTACACGCGCGCCGACCAGGTGTACATCGACGGCGCCCTGATGTTCGACCGCATGAACCCCAACCGCAGGCCCCGCACCGACTTCGAGGTGGGCCTCTTCCCCGCGGAGGCCGCCCGATGAACCGCCACTCCCTCCTCGCCGCCGCCCTGCTGCTGGCCGCCTCTCCCGCCGCCGCGCAGACCATCGCCATCACCGGCGGCACCGTCTACCCGGTGAGCGGCCCGGCCATCCGCGGCGGCACCGTGCTGATCCAGAACGGGCGCATCACCGCCGTCGGCGCCGGCATCGCCATCCCCGCGGGCGCGCAGCGCATCGACGCCACGGGCAAGTGGGTCACGCCGGGGCTGTTCGAGTCGTCCACCACCATGGGGCTGGTGGAGGTGGACGCGGTGCGCGAGACCAACGACTACGAGATCCGCGACGTGGCGCCGGGGAGCGGCGACCAGGTGGCCGCCGCCTTCAGCGTGGCAGACGGGCTGAACCCGCGGTCGATGGTGATCCCGGTCAGCCGCATCGCGGGGGTGACCACGGCGGTCAGCCGCCCCAGCGGCGGGCTGATCGCGGGGCAGGCGGTGGCCATCGACCTGGCCGGCAGCCGCATGGAGGACATGCTGATCGGCGGCCCCGTGGCGATGTTCGCCAGCATCGCCGAGAACTCGCGCGACGCCGGCGGCGGCGCGCGCGGCGGGCAGAGCATGCGCCTGCGCGAGGTGCTGGAGGACGCGCGCGCCTGGGCCCGCAGCCGCCAGGCCTTCGAGCGCGGCGAGACGCGCGACTTCTCCGTTAGCCGGCTCGACCTGGAGGCGCTGCAGCCGGTGCTGGCCGGGCGGCTGCCGCTGGCGGTGGAGGCGCACCGGGCCAGCGACATCCAGACGGTGCTGCGCATCGGCCGCGAGTACGGGCTGAAGCTGGTGATCGTGGGCGGCACCGAGGCGTGGATGGTGGCGTCCGATCTCGCCCAGGCGCGGGTGCCGGTGCTGGTGAAGGTGCTCAACAACCTTCCCGGCAGCTTCGAGTCGCTGGGCGCCACCTACGAGAACGCGGCGCGGCTGCGGCGTGCGGGGGTGCAGGTGGCCATCACCAGCGGCGAGACCTTCAAGGCCTACAACATCCGCCAGGAGGCCGGCAACGCGGTGGCCTACGGCCTCCCGTGGGACGAGGCGCTGCGCGCGATCACGCTGGCCCCCGCGCAGATCTTCGGCGTGTCGGACCGCTACGGCTCGCTGGAGGCGGGGAAGGTGGCCGACGTGGTGGTGTGGGACGGCGACCCGCTGGAGCTGCTCACCCGCGTGAGCCACGTGATCATCCGCGGCCGCGAGGTCCCGCTCGTCTCGCGCGAAACGCAGCTGCGCGACCGCTACCGGCAGCTCGACGACGGGCGGGCGTACCGGCCGTAAGCAGTCCGGAAGCACGGAGAGCGAGGAAGCTCAGCGCCCCCCGCGGCAATCGTCGCGGGGGGCGCTCTCGTCGAGATCCGCGTGAACGGGCGGTCATCTACAGCATTCGGCCGAACCAGCGTTTCACACGGAGTCAGCGGAGTCAACGGACGCTGTTTTCGGTGAACTCCGCTGTCTCCGCTGACTCCGTGTGAAACTCCGTTGTTTTCAGGACTCGCATTCACCGCGCCGCCGGCGCCTCCAGGGGAACGCCGGATTCGGCGGCGAAGCGCGCGATGCTGACGTCGAGCAGAGCGGTGCTGTCGGCGAGCGTCTGGCCGGTGGTGTCGATCACCTCCAGCCCCAGTGCGTCTGCCTGGCCGCGCAGGTAGGCGGCCCAGGCGTAGGTGTCCAGCACGTCGAGGTCGGGCTGGCGGCGCTGCTCCAGCAGCCGCACGCGGCGCTCGGCGTGGCCGCAGTCCACCAGCACCACGCGCACCGCGCCGAGGCCCACCTCGCGCGCCGCCTCGAAGATCGCATGCGGGCGCGCCTGTCCATCCACCACCGTCAGGCCCGGCGCCGCGGCCGCGCGCGCCACCCACTCGCCCAGCCGGTGCGCCTGCCACGCGTCGGTCGAGCCGAAGCGCTCGATCATCTCCTCTACGCTGGGCACGCCCATGCTGTCGGTGTGGTGCGCGGAGAGGCCGGGGCGCGCCGCCTTGACCGCCGCCAGCAGCGTCGACTTCCCCGATCCGCACGAGCCCGTGATGAAGTAGAGCGCTCCCATCGTCCTCTCCCCTCAGGTCGAGACGGATCCCTCGCCGTCGCCTGCCCGGCGCGCTAACGTTCGCCCGTACGGCGGTTCCGCGCTCCCCGTTTCAGGCCGACGCACCATGCCCGAGTCCCTCCGCACGCGGCTCACGCGGCTGGCGTACACCTACCTCTTCCCCGCCTACCGCGGCACCGGCGGGCACATCACGTACGCGGCCGACGACTGGAGCGAGATCCGGGTGGAGATCCCGCTGAGCCGGCGCACGCGCAACTACGTGGGCACCATCTTCGGCGGCAGCATGTATGGCGCGGTGGACCCCATCTACATGGTGATGCTGATCAAGCGGCTGGGGCCGGGATACGTGGTTTGGGACAAGGCCGCGTCCATCCGCTTCCGCAAGCCCGGCCGCTCGCGCCTGCACGCGGTCTTCACCGTGGACGACGCCGAGCTGGACGCCATCCGCACCGCGCTGGAAACCGAGAAGGCGATCGACCGGACGTACCGGATCGAGCTGGTGGACGCGGCCGGCGTGGTGCACGCCGAGGTGGAGAAGGTGATCCACGTCCGGAAGAAGCGCGCGGAGACGGGAGCCACGTAGCCGTCACGCGTCACGCCGTCGGTCGAACAGGCGCCCGTCGTCGCCGTGTCGAAAAGCGCCAGGCCCCTCGCCCAGAACTGCGGGTGAGGGGCCTGCGCTCGTCGTGCGCGTACGGCCGTGGCGGCCGGCGGCGCTACTTCGCGGGCGCTTCCGTCGCGGGCTCCAGCACCTGCGGCAGCACCTGCGTCTCGAAGGCGTGCGCCAGGGTGCCGTGGCCGCGCGTGGACAGCTCCCGCAGCGAGCTGCCGGTGAGCTGGCGCGCCAGGCGGCCCAGCGTGTGGGGGTGGATGCCGATCTCCTCGGCCACCTCGGCCCAGGGGCGGCTCGCCGTCTTGCGGTGCGTGGCGCGCAGGAGCAGCACCCAGTGCAGGAAGTCCTGCAGGCGCAGCGCGCTGCGGCGGCCCACCGACTGCTTCCAGTGCGTCCACAGCGTGCGCCGGTCGCACCCGGCGGCCGCGGCCAGCTTTTCCACCGTGCGGATGGCGCGGCGCTCGTCGCAGGCCAGCGCCAGCGCCTCGCGCAGGCGCGGCGGCAGGTGCGGCGCGCGGCGGAAGGTGGCCGGGAGCGATGCGGGCAGCGAAGGTGCGGCCGGCGGCGCCGGCCGCCGGAATGCACGAGCCGGGTCGGATGCGGAAGGCATGGAGTGGAGGGTTCGGGCAGTGGGCGCGGGCGGGCGCGGCGGTGCGGTGCGGGAAAACACGGATGCGAGCATGCGGCGGGGTGGCTCGGGTTTCGTGGCCTGTCGGCGCGCGGGCGCGCACCGGGTGACGGGCAAGATGCAAACGCGCGAGGCAGGGGTCTTGTGACAATGCGCGAGACAGCCGGGACGAGGTGTGAGGCTGCCGTGCCAGGGTGTGAACGCATGGCGGGGTTGTCCCCGCCGCGCCGCACGCGTACCTTCGTCACCATAACTCAAGCGAAGGGGCCTTTAGGAAGCCGGTGAGATTCCGGCGCGGCCCCGCCACTGTGAGAGGCCCGGCAGCTTGTCGCACGCCGCCGGTCCGGCCCGCTCCGCGGGGGTTTCATCCCCCCGCAACGCCACTGGGTGACCAAGCCCGGGAAGGTGGAGCGCAAGCTGCCTCGAGCCAGGAGACCGGCCCCTTCGCCCCCGCACGAACACCCCCTCGCGGGAGGGGAGCGGGTCCGATCGCCGGCCTCGGGGGCCTGTCCCCCGCGTCCATCATGGACGCCCGCCGTCTTCGCACCCGTTCTCTCCCCGCGACACGTGGGAAGGAACGGGTTCTTTGCGTCCAGCCTCACGGCTCCATCTGATCCCGGCGCTCGCCGCCGCGTTGCTCGCCGCCTGCGGCGGCGATGCCGGCGCGCGCCATTCGGCCGCGTCCACGGGCGACTCGGTGGTCGCGGTGGACGCGCCGGTGTCGGTGGTGGACGACGCGGGGCGCACCGTGACCCTGGCCCACCCCGCCCGCCGCATCGTCGCCCTGGTGCCCGCGGTGACCGAGACGGTGATCGCGCTGGGGGCGGGCGAGCGGCTGGTGGGGCGCACCGATTACGACAAGGGGCCCGACGTGGAGCGGCTTCCCTCCGTGGGCGGCGGCCTCGACCCCAGCATCGAGACGCTGGTCTCGCTGCACCCCGACCTGGTGCTGGGGTGGGAGACCAGCGGCCGCACCGAGCTGCGCGACCGCCTCACCGCGCTGGGCATCCCCGTCTTCTCCATCAAGACCGAAGACACCACCGACGTCTTCCGCTCCATCCGCAACCTGGGCCGGCTCACCGCGCGCGAGCACGCGGCCGACTCGGCCGCCGCCGCCATCCGCCGCGGGCTGGACGAGGTGCGCGCCTCGGTGGCCGGCGCGCCGCGCCCCTCCGTCTTCTTCATGGTGTGGAACGACCCGCCGATGACCGCGGGGCCGAAGACGTTCGTGTCGCAGGTGATCGAGGTGGCGGGCGGCCGCAACGTGTTCGCCGACCAGGCGGCGCTGTGGCCCAACGTTTCGCTGGAGGAGATCGTGCGCCGCCAGCCCGGGTTCGTGGTCGTCCCCATCGGCGAGCAGGGAACGGTGCGGCTCGATGCGCTGAAGACGGCCGTGGGCTGGCGCGAGCTGCGGGCCCTGCGCGAGGGGCGCGGCGTGTCCGTGCCCGCGCAGGTGGTGAACCAGCCCGGGCCGCACCTGGCCGAGGCCGCGCGCGCCATGCGCGACGCGATCCACCCCGAGCTGCGCCCGCGATGAAGCCCGCCGCGCGCCTCCTCCTTCTCGCCGGCATCGCCGTCGTGGCACTCCTCGTGGCGGTGCGGCTGGGCGCCGTGCCGCTGTCGCTGCGCCAGGTGTGGGACGGCGTGCGGGGGTCGGGCGATGCGACCACCATCGCCATCGTGCGGCGCCTGCGGCTGCCGCGCGCGGTGCTGGCGGCCATGGTGGGCGGCTCGCTGGCCGCCAGCGGCGCCACCTTCCAGGCGCTGCTCCGGAATCCCCTGGCCGAGCCGTACATCCTGGGGATCAGCGGCGGCGCCGCGGTGGGGGCGGTGTTCGCCATCGCGCTCCTGGGCGCGGCCGCGTCGGGCGGCATCGTCGCCGCGTGCGCGCTGGCGGGGGCGGTGCTGGCCATCGTCCTGGTCTTCCGCATCGCCGCCGTGGTGGGCCAGGCGCTGGACACGCGCATCCTCCTCCTGGCGGGCGTGGTGGTCGGCGCCTTCTTCAACGCCTGCATCCTGCTGGCGCTCACGTTCGCCGACGCCGACGCCTTCCGCTCGGCCATCTTCTGGATGATGGGGAGCTTTTCGGGCGCGACCTGGCGCGGGATCGGCCTGCTCGCGGCGGCGATGGTGCCCGGCCTCGCCGTCCTCCTCGCCCTCGCCCGCCCGCTCAACCTCCTGTCCGTGGGCGAGGAGACGGCGGCGTATCTGGGCACGCGGGTGGAACGGACCAAGCTGCTGGCCTACGGCACGGCGTCGCTCCTCACCGCGTCGGCCGTGGCCGTGAGCGGGGTGATCGGCTTCGTGGGCCTGGTGGTCCCCCACGTGGTGCGGATGCTGTGGGGCGCCGACCACCGCTTCCTCCTCCCCGCCTCGGTCCTGGCCGGCGCGGCGTTCGTGGTGCTGGCCGACACGCTGGCGCGCACGGCCGCCGCGCCGACGGAGCTTCCCGTGGGGGTGGTGACGGCGTTCGTGGGCGTCCCCTTCTTCATCTACCTGCTGCGCCGGAGGGCGGCGTGAGCGGGTGGAGCTGCCGCGGCGTGCGCTTCCGCTACCCAGAGGCCGACCGGCCGGCGCTGGACGGCGTGTCGCTGGAGGTGGCGGCGGGGGCGTGCACCGCCGTCCTGGGGCCTAACGGCTCGGGGAAATCGACACTTCTTCGCGTCCTGCTGGGCACCCTGCGGGCGGAGGCAGGGGAGGTGGCGCTCGACGGCAAGCCGCTGGCGGAGTGGACGCGCGAGGCGATCGCCCGGCAGGTGGGCGTGGTTCCGCAGGGCGAGGAGGCGGTGTTCCCGATGGCCGTGCGCGAGCTGGTGGCCATGGGCCGCTACCCGCACCTGGGCCCCTGGCGCCGCGAGGGCGACGCCGACCGCCGCGCCGTGGAGCGGGCGATGCGCCGCGCAGACGTGCTGGCGTTCGCGTCGCGCCCCCTCTCCACCCTGTCGGGCGGCGAGCGGCAGCGGGCGCGGGTGGCGCGCGCGCTGGCGCAGGAGCCCGCCGCGCTGGCGCTGGACGAGCCCACCGCCGCGCTCGACGTGAGCCACGAGATGGCAATCTTCGAGCTGCTGCGCGACCTGGGGCGGGCGGGGACCACGGTGCTCCTGGTCACCCACAACCTGAACCTGGCCGCGCGCTACGCCAGCCGGCTGGTGCTGCTGGACCGCGGCCGCGTAGCGGCGCAGGGCACGCCCGCGCAGGTGCTCACGCGTGAGACGGTGGAGCGCGTGTACGGCTGGCCGGTGCGGATCGACCCGCACCCTGGCCCGGGGCCCGACGCCGGGGCGCCGCAGGTGGTGCCGCTCTCGGGCGAGGCGTGCGCGGGGATGACGGCCCGGGGGGATACGGATGTGGCGTAACGGCAAGGTGCCCGGTGCCCGGTGCCCAGTGCCCAGGGACGGCGGTGCATCGTCCGTCATCCCTGCGGTGCGGATCGTTCTCCTGATCGCGGGGATGATGATGATCGGCGCGTCTTCCCTGCTCGCGCAGTTCCCGGGGGAGCTGGCGGGGACGGTGACCGACGCGGCCACGGGGGCGCCGGTGGAGGCCGCGTCGGTGGAGGTGGGGGGCGCGGCGCTCGCGACGCGGACCGACGCGTCGGGCGGGTTCCGGCTGCGCGGGCTGGAGCCGGGCGACTACCGCGTGACGGTCCGCCGGCCCGGCTATGCCACGCGCGAGGCCGCGTCCGCCGTCCGCAACGGCACCACCACGCGGCTCGACGTCGCGCTCCGACCGGTTCCCGTGGCCCTCCAGGCACTGCGGGTGACGGCGGATGCGTCGCTGGCGAGCGGGACCGTCATGACGCGCGAGCAGATCGAGGCGAGCGGCGCGAGGACGGCGGCCGACGTGGTGGAGCGCGCGGGCGGCGTGGTGGTGCGGGGGACGGGCCCCACGGGCGAGCAGACGATCAGCATCCGCGGCAGCTCGGCCGACGAGGTGCTGGTGCTGGTGGACGGCGCCCCGCTGAACGACCCCGTCACCGGCGTGGCCGACCTGAGCGCCGTGCCCGCCGGCGGCGTGGAGCGCGTGACCGTGCTCCCCGGCGCGCGCACCGCCCGCTACGGCCCCCGAGCCCAGGCCGGCGTGGTGCTGATCGAGACCCGCGCGGCGCGGGCCCGGCAGTCGGCCGAGCTCTCCGCGGGCTCGCTGGGCGAGCGGAGCGGGCGGGCCGAGGTGGGCGCGGCGCTGGGTGCCGGCGCGTGGAGCGCGGGCGGGCACCTGCGCCGCATCGGCGGCGGCTTCGACTACGTGCGCGACGCGAACGACCCCGTGGTCGTGCGCCGCGTCAACGCCGGGCTGGATGAATGGAGCGCATTCGGCGCCCTGTCACATCCCCTGGCCGGCGGCGACCTGCGCGTGCGGGGGGGATGGGACGCGCTGCGCCGCGGGCTGCCGGGGCTGGGGCATACACCGTCGCCCGAGGCGCGCGAGGAGCTGGGGCGCGGGCGGGCGTCGCTGGCGTGGCGGCGCGCCGGCGAGCGGACGTCGCTGGGCGTGATGGTGTCGGGCGCGGCCCAGCGCGTCCGCTTCGCCGACCGCGCGCCGCCCTTCGGGCTGGCCTACGACGACACCACCCGCGTCCGCACCGCCATCGCAAGAGTGGACGCCGAGCGGCTGGTGGCGGCGGGGCCGCTGCGCTCGGTGGGCGGCGGGGTGGAGGCGGGGGTGCAGCGGGTGGAGGCCGGCGCGCTGTCGGCCACCGCGCCGCGCACCCGGAGGGACTTCGGCGCCTTCGGCCACACGGGCGGCGCGCTCGTCCTCGGCGGACGGGAGATCGCCCTCTCGGCCGAGGCGCGGGCGGACAGGGACGGGGTGACGGGGGACTGGTTCGTGAGCCGCGCGCTCGCCGCGTCCACGGCGTTCGGGCCGCTGCGGATGCAGCTCGCCAACCGCAGCAGCTTCACCCCGCCCTCGCTGGGCGACCAGTTCTTCCGCGAGGGGGTGGGCGTGGTGCCCAACCCCGACCTGCGCCCCGAGCGCGTGCCCAGCGAGTGGGAGGCGAGCGCGCAGTACGCGCGGGCGCTGGGGGCGGCGGAGGTGTCGGTCGCGGCCTCCGCCTTCACGGGCGACGTGAAGGGGATGATCGTTTGGCTTCCCGACTTCGCCTTCCGCTGGAGCCCGCGCAACCTGGACGTGGCCCGCCGCGGCGCCGACGCGCGGGTTGAGGCCGGCCTCCCCGCGGCGCACCTGCGCGTGACCGGCGCGTGGTCTGCCGCGCGCATCACGTATCTGCGTGACGGGGAGGATACCGGCATCCAGGTGGTGTACCGCCCCGAGCACTCGGGGCTGTTCACCGCGCGGTGGTCCCCCGGCCCCTGGCGCGCGGAGCTGGCGGCGCGCTTCACGGGGCTGCGCTACCCCGTGCCCGACCGGGTGAACGCGCTCCCCGGCTTCTGGAGCGCCGACCTGGGCGTGTCGCGCGCGTGGCGGGTGGGGCGCTGGGCCGCCGTGACGGCGGTGGACGTGGACCGGCTGTTCGACGAGACCGAGTCGCTGATCGCCGGCTATCCCGAGCCGGGGCGGCGAGTTCGCTTCGACCTGCGCGTGTCGCGCGCGGATCTTCATCAACCCTGAAGGTGGACGCATCATCCCGATGACCAACACGATCTCGCGCCGGCTGGCCCGGCTCGCGTCGCTGGCCCTGCTCCCCGCCGCGCTGGCGGCGTGCAGCGACGACCCCATCATCTCCGGCGCCGACTTCACGCGGCTGGAGGTGATCGTCAACAGCATCTCCAACTCGGTGACGCTGGTGAGCGCCGACAGCGTGACGCCCACCGTGCGCACCGTCAGCCTGGGCGCGCAGGGCACGCCGGTGGGCGCGGCGGCGCGCGGCGCCTACGCGGTGGTGCCGCTGGGCATCTACCCCTTCGCCTCGGTGCTCGACCTGCGCAGCGCCACGGTGGCGCGCACCGCGCCGCTCCCCGCCAACTCGGGCGCGACCGGCGCGGCGTTCCTCAACGACAGCATCGCGCTGGTGGGCAACCCCAACCGCAACACCGTGTCGCCGGTGAACGTGCTGCGCGGCACCGTGGGGCCCGAGATCGCCGTGGGCACCTACCCGCAGGCGCTGGTGGAGGGGATCGCCGAGACCTACGTGCTCAACGGCAACCTGGTGAACTTCGCGCCGGCCGGCCCGGGGAGCGTGAGCGTGGTGAGCCAGGCCGGCACCGTGGTGGCCACCATCCCGCTCACCGGGGTGAACCCGCAGGCGGGGATCGTGGCGGGGAACCGCCTGGTGGTGATCAACGCGGGCCACTTCGGGCAGGCCGACGGGTCGCTGTCGATCGTGAACCTGACCACGCGCACGCAGGAAGTGAACGTTCCCGGCTTCGGCGAGTTCCCCGGCTCGGTGGGCGTGGGCCCCGACGGGCTGGTGTACGTGGGCGTCTACGGCACCGGCGTTGTGGTGTGGAACCCGGCCACCGGGCAGTTCGTCCGCGGGCTGGCCAACGCGCTCGTGCCCGGCGGCTCGCCCCCCGTGTCGGCGCTGGCCTTCGACTACGCCGGCCGGCTGCACACGCTCAACCCGGGCGACTGCGGCCCCAACACCCCGGGCAAGGAGTTCGGGCTCACGGGCCAGTTCACCACCGTGGAGCGCACGGTCACCACCGGCATCTGCCCGTTCTCCATCGCCTTCGCCACGCTCTCCGTGAACTGATCCGCCGGCGGATGCGCTCGCGCACACGCTGAGCGCCGAGCAGGCGAGCGCCACCGTCCAATGATGAAGCCGCCTCCGCGGCGCGACCGGTTCCCTGGCGCGCTGGCGGGGGCGGCTTCGCTCCGCCCGGGTGCCGGGCAGTAAAGTCCTTGTTGTAACAGGGTTTAACTACATATGTAGCAGAAGGGTCCGGGGCACGCAACCTGCACAAGGGTGGATGACCTCAGAACGAGCGTAAAGCGATGCCACTGCGACACTTCAGGGACCGGGAAGGGCACGAGTGGAGGGTGTGGGACGTGGTTCCCTACGCGGGGCAGCCCTCGGAGCGGCGCGCGGCTGACCGGCGGGTGGCCGCCTCGGGGGCGTATACGGGGCCCGAGCGGCGCCAGCGCGACCGCCGCGTGCGTACTCCCGAGTTGCTGACGCCGGGGCTGGAGCAGGGCTGGCTGTGCTTCGAGGACGGCACCGACAAGCGGCGCCTCACCCCGATCCCCGCCGGGTGGGACGCCACTCCCACGGAAGAGCTGGAGGGCCTGCTGACCCGGGCTCGCTCCGTGAGCCGCCGCCACGACTGAACGCACCGAGGGCCGCCGGGCGCACCATGCGCCGGCGGCCCTCGGTTCACGGCGCCTCGCTACAGACCCTCGTCGGTTGCGTTCGTCGCAAAAGGCGTTCGTGGCATCTCGAACGGAGGCGGCGGAGAACTCCATCGCTGTTCTCCGCTTCCTCCGCGCTCTCCGCTGCTCCGTGTTCATGCCGTCCGCTGGCTCCGTCGAAAGACAAAGCCATCGAGCGATCGGGGTTCACGCCCTCCGCTCCACGCCGTTCGGCGGGCGGCGATTCACCCGCCGCGGCACCGCCTCGAAGTCGCGGGCGTGGGCATCCATCTCGTCCAGCACCTTCTCGGGCGCCACGTCCTGCGCCAGCTCGGCCAGCTCGGGGTCGCGGGCCTGCTCGATCCCCATCTTGCTGGCCATCTGCGTGACCAGCGAGATCAGCTGGGTGATCTCGTGCTCGGACAAAAGGCTCACCTGCAGGTCCAGGTCGGCGCGCTTGTCGGCCAGCGCCTGCATGCGGTTCTGGCTGATCAGCACGAAGGTGGACAGGAAGATCGCCTCCACCGAAGCGACCATCGCCAGCACCACGAACGACTCGTCGAACCGCGGCAGCGGCGTCCACCCCAGGTTCACCACGATCCACAGGCCGAACAGCACCAGGTGGATGTAGACGAAGCGCATGCTGCCGGTGAAGCCCGTGACGGTGTCGGCCACGCGCCCGCCCAGCGGCTTGTTGCGCTCCTCCATCTGCCGGCGTGCCAGCAGCGCGCGGATGTTGCGCTCCACCACCCCCGCCATCTGCGGGCTGTGCTCCCTGTCGGGCGCGTACTTCCGCTGCGTCACGCTCACTCCACTTCGGGTACCCTCGCTCGCCGCCCCGACTCGCCGGGATACGCGAGAGAGACCGGAGTGTGCATCTACCGTTCCGGCCCGGGCACACGCGGAGTGCACAATCTTCGGGCTCGGAAGGGATTACGACGGATCCGCGACTCCGTTCACTTCGAAGACGAGGAGCCGCGCGGGAATTACGCGATCGGGGGGGGGGGACTAGCGGTCGGCCAGGTACTCGTGGATGAACTGGATCGCCACGGAGCCGTCGCCCACGGCCGAGCCCACGCGCTTGACCGCGCCGGCACGCACGTCGCCCGCGGCGAACACACCGGGAAGGCTGGTCTCGCGGGGGTGCGGGTCGCGCTCCAGGCGCCACCGCGGGCGCACGGCCGCGCCGGTGAGCAGGTAGCCGCGCTCGTCGCGCATCACCGCGTCGCCCAGCCACTCCGTCTGCGGCGCCGCGCCGATGAACACGAACAGCGCCTCGCAGGCTTCGGCGCCCTCCTCGCCGCTCTCCACGTTGCGCACGGTGATCTCGCGCAGCCGCCCCTCGCCGCCGGCGCGGGTGACGGTGGAGAACGGGCGCATGCGCACGTTGGGCTGCTCGCGCAGACGGCCGTAGAGGTACTGCGACATGCGCTCGCTGAAGTCGGCCTCCTGCGCCAGGATGTTCACCGTGCGCGCGTGCCGCGCCAGCAGCAGCGCCGCCTGTGCCGACGAGTTGCCGGCGCCCAGCAGGTACACGTCCTTCCCCTTCACGTTGGCCGCCTCGGCCGCGGCGGCGCCGTAGTACACGCCCTGGCCCACCAGGTCGGGGCAGCCGGGCGCGTCCAGCGTGCTCCACGCCACGCCCGTGGCGATCAGCACCGCATGCGCGCCGGGCTCGGCGCCGTCGTCCAGCCGCACGCCGTGGTAGCGGCCGTCGGCGTGCAGCCCGGTGGCGGCGCGCGCCACCACCACCTCCACGCCGAACTTGGCGGCCTGCTCCAGCGCCCGCTGGGCGAACTCGCCCCCGGTGAGCCCCTCGGGAAAGCCCAGGTAGTTCTCGATCCGCGCGCTCTGCGCCGCCTGCCCGCCCGGCGCCTCGCGGTCGATCACCAGCGTGGTCAGCCCCTCGCTGGCGCCGTAGACCGCCGCCGCCAGCCCCGCCGGCCCGGCGCCCACCACCACCAGGTCGTAGAACGGCGCCGCCGCCTCGGTGGCGTGGCCCAGCTTCGCGGCCAGCTCGGCCAGCGACGGCGCCGCCAGCCGCGAGCCGTCGGGGAAGAGCACCAGCGGCGTCCCGGCCCGCTCCGCCTCGGGCACCCCGGCCAGCAGGTGGCGCGCCTCGGCCGACGTCTCGGGGTCGTAGGCGTGGTACGGCACGCGGCGGCGGGTGAGGAAGTCCCTCACCTCGTGCGCGGCCGCGCTCCAGCGGTCGCCGATCACGCGCACGGCGTCGGCGGGCTCGCGGCCGCGCGGCGGTGGGGGCGGGGTGTCCATCGGCACGTCGCTCAAGCAGCCTGCAGGGCGTGCTTGCGCGAAGGCTTCTTCGCGGCCGGCTCGGGCCCGTCCACCATGTCGCCGCCGCGAAGGACCGGGCGCCCGTTCCGCAGGTCGTAGCCGTATCCCCCGGCGAGCACGTGCAGCCGCACGTCGCTGAGGGCGAGTGCCTCGTCATCGCCCGCGCCGGGCGCGCTGGTGTGGCTCACGGGGCCGGCCAGCACGATCACCGCGCCGTCGCCGATCACCGTGAGGCGCCGGCCGGGCTCCACCTCCACCGCCGTGTTCTCGTCGATGCCGATGGCCAGCAGGCGCGGGTTCTCGGCGAAGGCGGTGAGCAGGCGGTTGAGGCGGCCGCGCTGGTTGAGGTGCGTGTCCACCACCGTGTTCGCCCAGCAGCCCAGCCCCGTCGCCAGCGAAACGTCGGCCCCGCGCACCGTGCCCTCATCGCGCCCGCCGGTGATCATCGTCTCACCCAGCGCGCTGGCGCCCGCGCTGGTTCCGGACACCACCAGCCCCTCGCCGGCCAGCCGCTCGCGCACGCGCTCGCAGAACCCGGAGCCTCCCACGCAGTCGGTGAGCCGCAGCGGGTCGGTGCCCGCGAAGAAGACGGCCGTCGCACGTTCCAGCGCCTCCAGCAGCTCCGGCGCGTCCGCCTCCCGACGGTCGGCCAGCCGCGCCGGGATCACCTCCGCCACGCGCAGCTCCCGGAGCAGGTCGCCGTATACGCCGGCCTTCTCCCCGCAATCTTCGGCCGACGACGCGCACACCACGATGCGCGCCTTGCGCCCGCCGGCCAACTCCACCAGCCGGGGGAATATGATCTTCTCGCTCTCGTCGGGGTCTTCCGCGCCGCCCATCACCAGCAGCCTGCCCGCCTGCCGCCCACCGTTGCTCTTCGACACCGCGCCTCGTTCCGGTTCGCCGTTGCGTGGCCTGCCGAAGCGGGTGATGGTCAAGGTTCACGCCAGATGCGTAGCTGGCGTGAAAGGCCCGGCGGAGGTTGGACTGTCGTCGGCACACAAGGAGGCGGATGAATCCGCGGCAACGACGGCCCAAAGTCCGCTTCGCGGACTCCCACGCGGAGATCGGCGCGCTTCGGGAGACATCGCCGCACGACGACGGGCTTCAGGAGCGGTGGGTAGATGGAGATACGAAGAGGCCACCCTGGACTTGGGGCGGCCTCTGGGATCGGTACAGGAGTGTCGGCGACGACGAGGGTTCAGTCGGCGCCTTCCAGCCATTCGGAGACGAGGCGGTAGGAGATGGAGAGGTTGGCGGACGGGAGCAGCGAGCCGTCGGCCAGGCGGCGGCGGTACTCGTCGCGGGTGAACCAGCGTGCGTCCTCCAGCTCGTCGTCGTCGACGCGGATCGCGTCGCTGGCCGCCTCGCCGGTGAAGCCCACCATCAGCGACGCGGGGAACGGCCACGGCTGCGACGAGTGGTAGCGCACCGAGCGCAGGCTCACGCCGGTCTCCTCCATCACCTCACGCGCCACCGCGTCTTCCAGGCTCTCGCCGGGCTCCACGAAGCCGGCCAGCGTGGCGTAGCGGCCGGGGTCCCACGCGGCCTGGCGGCCCAGCAGCGCGCGGCCGCCGTGCGTCACCAGCATGATCACCGCCGGGTCGGTGCGGGGAAAGTGCAGCGCCCCGCACGCGGGCGAGGTGCAGGCACGCACGTGACCCGCGTCGCGCGACTCGGTGGGCTCGCCGCACACCCCGCAGAAGCGGTGGCGCGCATGCCAGTGCATCATCCCGCGCGCCAGCGCCAGCATCCCCGCCTCGCTGGCCTCCAGCGCGGCGCCGTGCCGGCGCAGCTCGTCGAACTCGGCGCCGGCCAGCGCCGCCACGTCGGCCGGGTCGCCGTGCCCCACCTCGATGGCGAAGTGAGCCGCGCCGCCGTGCATCCCCAGGAACACGGCGGTGCCGGCGCCCAGCAGCGGGGCCGCTTCCGCCGCCCTCAGCCAGCGCACGCGCGGCCCGCCGTTCACCACGAACAGGTTCTTCAGCTCCCACACCGGCGCGAAGCGCGACGAGGGATCGCGCAGCCGGTCGTCGATCCACGCCCGGTCGCGCCGCAGCGCCGCGGCCCGGTCGAACCCCGCCCCCGCGAACACGTTCTGCCGCATCGAATCCGTCATCCCGCTCCCCAGATCGCTGTCGCCCATCCGCCCGCCCGTCCAGACCGCGGCATCCATCAACATACACCCGCGCGGTGGAGAGACGAGGGGCGGGCGCAAACGAAGGCGGGGGCCGCTCGTGCTGAGCGGCCCCCGGCCACGAACAGTCCCGAAGGCGCCGCTCAGATCGGCTTCACCTTGCAGTTGGCGGTGTTGATGGTGTAGTTGACGGTGCTGGTGGCGCCGCCGGCAACCGTGGCCGTGGCCGGCGCCGGGGTGGCCGCCACCAGCAGCGAGTCGCCGTTGGTGAAGCTGTAGGCCGGCGCGTAGGTCATGGTATAGGTGCCCGGCGCCACCGCCACCCGGTACGCGCCCGCCGTCGATACCGTGCCCGACACCGAGTCGGTGCCCGCCACCGCGCGCGGGCTGAAGGTGGCGAGCGTCACCGCCGCGCCGCCGCAGGTGGGCAGCGTCACGCCCTGCGCCAGCGCCACCGTCCCCGCGATGCTGCCGCTGAAGCCGACGGCCGTGGCGGTGAGCACCGGGTGCATCACCCAGCGCCCCGAGCCGCCCGCCTGGTGCCCGAAGCTCTGGCTCACGTCGAAGTCCACCGACAGGATCTGCGACGAGTCGGCCACGCTCACCGCCCCGCCGGGAAGCTTCACCTTGAGGCCGCTCTGGCAGCCGCTGGGCACCTGGAGCTGGCCGGTGGCCGTCACGCCCGCCGGGAGCACGGCGCCCGGCGTGGCGTAGACCTGTCCGTCCTTCGTCACCGCGTACGCCTCGCACACCACGAAGCGCAGCTGCGTGTAGCTTCCCGCCGGCACCTGCGCGTTGTTCACCAGTGTGGCGAAGCTGCCGCCCGTGAGCTGCGTCAGGTTCAGCCAGCCGGTTTGCGTGCCCAGCAGCACCACCTTGCCCGACGTGCTGTCGGCTGCGCTGGTGCCCTGCAGCGACACCTGGTTCACCTTCACCCAGGCCTCCTTGAGGTCGCCCGGCGCGTCGTGCAGGCGGATGGACAGGGTGCGTGCCCCGTTGCCGCCGGTTCCGTCGCTGCAGGCGCCCAGCGCCAGGACGGCCAGGGGGAGCAGGATCTTGCGCATGCTCGGATCTCGTTTCGGGTTGTATCGGCGGAAATCGTCCCAGCAGGCGTTCTCTCGCCGACGGCAGAATGCGTCCCTCGGCGGCCAGGCGGCCGGGTGCCGCATCCCTCGACTCGGTGCCCGCCGTCGCTGTCTTGCGGGTGCAGCCAAAGACGGAGAAACCCCCGCTCGCGTCACATTGCGCGGCGGGGGGCAATCTGCTACAGAAAGAGTAGCGGCTTTGCAGCGGAGCCGAGCTACACCGGCAACGAAGTGGGATCGTCCGTCTCGGGGTTGAACACGCCGAGCCCGGCCGCGGCCGCCAGGTTCCGCATCGCCCGGTCGGCGCAGACGATGGTGAGATCTTCACCGATATCGGCGTGAAGCGCACTCGCCACGTGGAGCAGGTCGAGGCTCCCGGCGGCGATCCTCCGATGGTCGTCGGCGAGGCTCATGGCCGTACCCATCACGCTTTCATCCACCGGTATCCGGTTGAAGATCAGCGGAAAGTCGGCAAAGAACTCGGCACGCGCACGCCGGTACTCGAACCGTTCCAGCTTGCGGTCCCGCACCTTGTAGGCGAACGCCGCCAGCACCTCGAGGGCGACATGGTCGGTGAGCCACAGGGATCCTCGGAAGCGATCGATGATCTCCTTGACGGCATCGCTCCCGGGCTCCTCGACGTAGGCTTTTACGAGTGCGCTCGTGTCGAAGAAGACCAAAGCAGGGAAACCCGGTCACAGGTTCGAAGGAAGGCGGCCTTCCACCACGGGTTCAGCTTGACCGGGCGGCGCTCGCGCACGCTGGATTTCGTCGCCGGACGCACGCCGCTACGCCTCATCCGCTCGAGCCGCTCGGGCGTGTGCAGGCCGGAGCGAGAAGCTTCCTCGTACAGCCGGTCGAGGTCTGCTTCAGCAGAGGTCATGACCTTACCGCCTGGGACTGGCTTTGTGTCCATGTCTATCATTTGTGGCTCTTTTAAGCGGACGCTCCGTACATCCAACAATGTGCCCAGATCGTCATGCCGTCAAGCCCTATCGCCACTCCTCGTCCTCGCCGGTGAACATGCGGCGGTAGCTGTCGTAGCGGCCGAAGTCGAGCTCGCCGGCGTCGGTGGCGGCGCGCACCGCGCACCCGGGCTCGTGCACGTGCGTGCAGCCGGGGTAGCGGCACTGGTCGCGCAGCTGCGTGAACTCGGGGAAGTAGAACTGGAGGTTCTGACGGTCCACCTCCCACAGCCCCAGCTCGCGCAACCCCGGCGTGTCGGCCACGTAGCCGCCGCACTCCAGCGGGATCAGCTGCGCCGTGACGGTGGTGTGCCGCCCCTTGTTCAGCGCCTCGCTGATGGCCGACACGCGCAGGCCCAGCCCGGGCTGGATGGCGTTCAGCAGGCTGCTCTTGCCCACCCCCGAGGGGCCGGTGAGCGCCGAGGTGGTGCCGCACAGCGCCTCGCGCAGCGTTTCGAGGCCGATCCCCTTCTTCGCGGCCGTGTACATCACCACGTAGCCAGCCTTCTCGTAGGGCGCGAAGGTGCGCCGCGCCTCGTCCTCGCCCGCCACGTCCACCTTGTTGACCACCACCACGGACGGGATCCCGGCGTCCTCGGCGATCACCAGGAAGCGGTCCAGCATGCGCAGGTGCGGCGTGGGGTTGGCGGCCGCGAACACGATCATCACCTGGTCGAGGTTGGCGGCGATCACCTTGGGGCGCGGCGCCTTCCCCGGCGCGCGGCGGCTGAGCACGGTGCTGCGCTCGTGCACCCGCACGATCGACCACGCCTCGCCGGTGCCGGCCTGCTCGCGCTCCATGTCCACGCGGTCGCCCACCACCACCATGTCGCCCGAGCGGTCGTTGCGCTTCATCCTGCCGGGGAGCCCCGCCCCGGTGACGCCGCCGGGGGTCTCCACCTCGTACACGCCGCCCTCACGGCGCAGCACGGTTCCGGTCAGCATGGCGCGGGCGAGGGCATGGGCGTCGAAGGAGCCGGGCGTGAGAACGGGGAGATGGGCATGATGACGGGAAGATGGGAATGCAAAGGGCACCCCGCCGGGTGGCGGGGTGCCCTGGTGCCGGTGGCCGGCCGAGCGTTCATGCGGCGGCGAAGGAGGCAAGCGCCTCGCCCATCTCGCCCTCGCGCAGCCGCTTGAGCGCGCGGTCGCGCAGCTGGCGGATGCGCTCGCGCGTGACCCCCAGGATGTCGCCGATCTCCTCGAGGGTGTGCTCGCGCCCACCCTCCAGGCCGAAGTACAGCTTGAGCACCTTGGCGTCGCGCGGCTGGAGCGTGCCCAGGGCCTTCTCCACGCGCTCCGACAGCAGCCGCTCCTCCACCTCGTCCTCGGTGACGATCGCCTCCTCGGCGATGAAGCGGTCCATCAGCTGGCTGTCGTCGCTGTCGCCGATCGGCGCGTCGAGGCGGATCTCGGCGGCGTTCAGCGTCTGCAGGCTCTCCACGATCTCGGGGGAAAGCCCCGTGGCCTCGCTCAGCTCCTGCGGGCTGGGGTCGCGCCGCAGCTCCTGCTTGAGGCGCTCGCGCTCGCGGAAGATCTTGGCCAGGTCGCTGGCGCGGTTGAGCGGCACGCGCACGCTGCGCCCCTGGTTGGCCAGGGCCGAGAGGATCGCCTGCCGGATCCACCACACCGCGTAGGAGATGAACTTCACCCCCTGGTCGGGATCGAACTTCCGCGCGGCCGTGACCAGCCCCACGTTCCCCTCCTGGATCAGGTCCGAGAGGGAGACGCCGCGGTTCTGGTACTTCTTCGCCACGCTGATCACGAAGCGCAGGTTGGCCCGCACCAGCTCGTTGATCGCGTCTTCCTCGCCCAGGCGCGCGCGGCGGCCCAGCTCCCCCTCCTCGGGGCCGGTGAGCAGCTTGTGCGTGCTCACCTCCTTGAGGTACTGGTCGAGACTGGACTGATCCTCGTTGGGCGCGCCGAACTCGCCGTCGAGCCGGGGGGCCGTCCGCTTGCGCTTGCGTGTCGGGGTGTTCTTGCGCGCTGCCGTAGCCATGTCGTCAAGTCGCTGATTCGCCGTCTAGCCCGCCGCGCCACTGGTTGGCGCGAGGGCCGGAAGGTCGTCGCTCTGCAAAACATCTGCCCGCCGGGAAAAGAAACCCGCCCGGCGCTGCGGGGGCAGCCGGGCGGGAAGCGGGCGGAGCGCGGTGCCAGGGATGCCGCGCGCTACGCCTGTTCCCGTCCCAGCCAGAAGGGCACCCCGCTCGGGAGCCGCACGGCCGCGCCGACGCGGGCCCGGCGTCGGCCGGTCCGGATCTGGTGCATGCCTGGTTGCGTCGTGCTCATGTGCACTGGGGCGTCCTGTAAAGTTGCCGACGGTCCGCTCGCTCCCGGAGCGATGGGGGCGCACAACGTAGTGCGCTCCGGGTGCCCCGTCAACGGTGAAGAACGCGCCAGGCGCGCCGCATCCGCACAGGTGAATACCGCCGCACCGGCCCCAGGTTCCTCTTGCGATGGGCGATGTTGCTGGCTGCTGCGAAGATGGCCGCAGGCTACGCTTTCCGTGGCCGCTTCGACGTGTCGGCCGGCAAAGAGACCGGCCGTCCACCGGGGCCGTCCACGGTGGACGCGGCCGCGAAGTCCTCCAGGCTCCATCGGCGTTCGGTCGACCGGGAGCGTGCCTTGGTCGACCCCATGCCCACGGCCCACGGCATCCCTGGCCTCTGGTCCCGATTCCGCTGAACGATCGTGCATTCGCCCGCAGACGAGCTGGCTCACAGCGAGCATCGGAGGGAACGGAGAAGTGCTTGTCTTTCCTCCGTTCCTCCTGTGACATTCTTCCGTGACGGTCCTTCCGAAACCACGAGCGCGTGCTCGAACCCGCACCGAGCCTCGCTCGATCGTCCGCCCCGCACGATCCTTGCGCGCCAGCCGGGCGAGGTTTCGCCTGGAGCAACGGCAGACGGGTCACGAGGAGAACGGGATGAGACGGACGATCAGGGGAATGGCGACGTCGGCGGCGATCGGCGCGCTGGCCGCGTGCGGCGCCACGCAGGGGATGGGAACCGCGCGGCCGCGCGAGTTCACCGTGCCCATCTACGCCGCCGCCGGCCAGCAGGTGGGGATGTTCACGGCCACGCAGGTGGGCGCCGACTCGGTGCGCCTGGTGGTGGAGAGCACGGCGCTGCCGGCGGGCACGCACGGCACGCACCTGCACGCCACCGGCCGCTGCGACGCGCCGCAGTTCACCACGGCGGGGCCGCACCTGAACCCCACCAGCCGCCAGCACGGGATGCGCAACCCGCAGGGCCCGCACCTGGGCGACCTGCCCAACCTGACGGTGGGCGGCAACGGCCGCGGCCGGATGGAGGCCGTGGTGCGCGGCTCGCTTGCGGCGGGCGCCGCGCCGCTCTTCGACGCCGACGGCACCGCGCTGGTGGTGCACGCCACGGCCGACGACATGGTGAGCGACCCGGCCGGCAACTCGGGCGCCCGCATCGCCTGCGGCATCCTGGCCGCCCCGGTCGCCGGCGGCTAAGGGCGCCCGGTATACAGCATACAGAGCGAGAGGACGGAAGCGCGCCGCTTCCGTCCTCTTCTCGTACATCGTATCGACCGCTCCACCCCGACTGCGTTTTCCCGCTGGCCGACGCTCCGCGTCAGCGCAGGCGCATCAGCAGGTCGCGGTTGGTCTTGGTGTCGTCGAGCTGCTTGTTGAGCAGCTCGATGGCCGCGGTGGGCTGCAGCGAGTTGAGCGCGCGGCGCAGCTGCATGGCCTTGTCGAGCACCTCGGCGGGGAAGAGCAGCTCCTCGCGGCGGGTGGAGCTCTTGTCCACGTTGATCGCCGGGAAGATGCGGCGGTCGGCCAGGTCGCGGTCGAGCACGATCTCGCTGTTGCCGGTGCCCTTGAACTCCTCGAAGATCACCTCGTCGCCGCGGCTGCCGGTGTCGATCAGCGCGGTGGCGATGATGGTGAGGCTCCCCGTGCCCCCGCGCACCTTGCGCGCGCTGCCGAAGAAGCGCTTGGGCTTTTCCAGCGCGCCGCTGTCGATGCCGCCCGAGAGCATGCGCCCGGTGCCGCGCTCGGTGGTGTTGTAGGCGCGCGCCAGGCGGGTGAGCGAGTCGAGCACGATCACCACGTCGCGCCCGCTCTCCACCTGCCGGCGCGCGTGCTCCAGCACGATCTCGGCGACGGCCACGTGGCGGTCGGCCGGGCAGTCGAACGAGCTGGCGATCACCTCGCCGCGGCCCAGCATCTCCATCTCCGTCACTTCCTCGGGGCGCTCGTCCACCAGCAGCACCAGCAGCACCGCCTCGGGATAGTTGGCCGCCACGCCCTCCATGATGTTCTGGAGCACCGTGGTCTTGCCGGCCTTGGCCGGTGCCACGATCAGCGCGCGCTGCCCTTTGCCCAGCGGGGCGATCAGGTCGATGATGCGGTTGGTGTGGTCCTTCTTGCCGGGGAAGCGCCCCTCGTGCTCCAGCTTGAGCTGCTCGTCGGGGTAGGTGGCGGGGAGCGACGCGAAGTCCACGCGCGAGCGTGCGTGCGCCGGGTCCATCCCGTTCACGCTTTCCACGTCGGCCATCGGCGCGCTCTTGCCGCGCCCGGGGGGCGTGCCCACGGTGCCCTCCACGCGGTCGCCCGTGCGCAGGCCGTAGCGGCGGATCAGCGACTGGCTGACGAACACGTCGCCGTCGGCCGGCTGGTAGCCGTGCTTTGCGGTGCGCAGGAATCCGCTGCCGCTGGGAAGGATTTCGAGGAGCCCCGAAGCGGCCGGAGCGGTCGCCGGGCGCGCTTCACGCTCCGCGGCGGCAGGTTGCGAAATGGTCATGCAGTTTGGTTCCAGATTGCGTTTCCAGGAACGCGGAGACGCCGCCGGCGGAATGCCGGAAGGTTGGGAGTTGCCTCGCCCCCGAGAGTCTGGTTGTGTAAGAGAGGCTCGCCGGGCTACGTCAAGTTGCGTGCCGCGAAGCGACAGGGAGGAATCGACGGCCGATCGGTTGTGTGAGCGTTCGGGAAGATAGCGCGGCGCCCCGGAAATGCAAGGGAATCGGGCGCAGTCTCGTGGGTGCCAATACACCGGGAAACGCCAAAAGTGCCGCCGCCCCCCGGCCCTTCGGTACGCCAGATGTTTCCCCAGGATGGGGCGGCGGCGCACCGGTCCGGGGCACCGTCTGCCCGAGTGAGCCCGGACTCTTCCCCGCGTCGCCGCCCTCGGCCTGTTTTCCGCGGCTGCGCGGGCGTCGGGAGCTCGGCCGGGACCCGCGCTTCGTGCCCGGCGCGAACGTTTGCAGCCAGCACGAACGGCGGCGCGCGGCGGCACCGCCCTGGGCCGGAAACCCGCCCCCGCCGCTCCTCCGCGCCGTGCCTCGTCGTCGTTCCACGCGGTAGTGACGCGGAGGGTGCGCCGATCGTCACATCGTCATCCCCATACCCAAATCCGCGGACGCGGTTGTCCGCGTTCACCGGGCGCTGGCGCGAAAGCGTTAACGTGCCTATGTTTACGCGCATTCCCTGCGCCATCCCTCCGGCCGTCCTCTCGATGGCAACCCTGATCGACCGCTCGCTGAGCCATTACAACAACTTCCACCCCCACGAACGGCGCCGCCGCTCGCTGGGGGCGGGCGTGGGCATCCTGCTGATGCTGGCGTGCCTGGGCGCGGCGTTCTTCCGCACGCAGATCGTCCGCAACAACGAGTTCGTGCTGCGCAGCGACAACAACCGCTTCCGCCTGCAGCCCATCCCCGCGCCGCGCGGCGCCATCCTCGACCGCAACGGCAAGGTGGTGGCCGAGACGGTCACCGGCTACACGCTGGTGGTGGCTCCCGGCCCGGCCGACTCCATCCGCAAGCGCCTCTCGGCCGCGGTGGAGGTGATGGCGCTGGACTCGGCCCGCGTGGACGAGCTGGTGGAGTGGGGCGCGCGGCACCGCGACGAGCCGATCCCCGTGTCGCACACGCTGACCTTCGCCCAGGTGAGCTGGTTCGCCGAGCACGCGGTGAAGGCCCCGGGGCTCAAGGTGGAGCCGTACCCCATCCGCCACTACCCGGCGGGCGCGGCGGTGGCGCACCTGGTGGGCTACGTGGCCGAGATCAGCGACCGCGAGCTGGAAACCCCGCAGTGGCGCGAGTACCGCAGCGGGCAGAACATCGGCAAGGCGGGGCTCGAGCGCGAGTACGAGCGCATGCTGGGCGGCAAGAGCGGCGCGCGCTACGTGGAGGTGGACGCGCGCGGCAAGCTGGTGCGCGGCGTGGCCCCGCAGCTCACCGACCCGCCCACCGCCGGCGGCGACGTGCGCCTCACGCTGGACCTGGACCTGCAGCGCTACGTGCACCAGATCTGGCCCAAGGACCGGCGCGGCGCGGTGGTGGCCATGGTGCCCAGCACCGGCGAGATCCTGGCGATGTACTCGGCGCCCAACTACGACCCCAACCTGCTGGTGGGCGGCATCCCGCGCGCGCTGTGGGCGCAGCTCAACACCGACCCCGGCCGGCCGCTGCTGAACCGCGCCACCAACGGCACCTATCCGCCGGGCTCCACCTGGAAGCTGGCCACGGCGCTGATCGGGCTGGAGCGCGGCGCCATCACCCCCACGCAGGTGATGCCCATCGCCTGCACCGGCGGGATGACCTTCGCCGGGCGCTACCAGCACTGCTGGAACCGCGAGGGGCATGGGCCGCAGAACCTGCTGCAGGCCATCCAGAACTCGTGCAACGTCTACTTCTACCAGCTGGGGATCATGCTGGGGCTGGACGTGCTGGCGCGCGAGGGCACGCGGCTGGGCTTCTCGCGGCGCACGGGGGTCGACCTGCCGTCGGAGAAGACGGGCACCTTCCCCACCGGCAAGGAGTGGTACGTGAAGCGCTTCGGGTGGCGGCCCACGCCCGCCGAGGTGATGAACGTGGCGATCGGGCAGGGGCCCAACGACCAGACGCCGCTGCGCATGGCGCAGTTCTTCTCGGCGCTGGCGGGCGACGGCACCGCGCGCACCCCGCACCTGCTGATGCGCCCCGACGCCCCCGTGGAGACCGACCTGCACGTGGCGCCCGCCACCCTGGTGGCCGTGCGCGAAGGGATGGCCCGGGTGATCGAGGAGGGCGGCACCGCGCACGCCGTGGAGCTGCGCAACTGGCAGCTGATGGGCAAGACGGGCACCTCGCAGAACACCGCCGACCCCAAGCGCCCGCACGCCTGGTTCACCGGCTTCGCCGGGCCGCGCGGCGGCGCGCCGCCCGAGGTGGTGGTGGCGGTGATCGTGGAGTTCGGCGAGAGCGGGGCGCACACGGCGGCGCCCATCGGCAGCATGGTGGCCGACTTCTACCTCAACAACAAGCACGGCCGCCCCAACCCGCCGCTGCTGGTGGCCGAGAGCGCCCGCGTGGGCGCCATGCTGGGCTCGCCCGGCGCGCGGTCGTCGATGAACGCGGTGGACAGCGCGAACCAGCGGAACTGATCCAGGCGGGCGTCGCCTCGCCGGGTGGGTATCGGCGTCAGGACCCTCTCCGGTCGCGGAGGGGGTCTTCGCGTTCAGGATGGGGATGGACCCGGTTTCACCCCACTCGCCCGGAGTCGAGCGTTGTCGGATTGGAGAGCGAATGAGTTCGCGGCGTTCGCGGCAACAACGGCCCGAAGTCCGCTTCGCCGACTGCATGCGGCGGCATCGCTGGGCAGGCGAGCGACAGTGCGAGCGAAAAGGGTTGGGCTCGTGATCATGAAGGCTGCGCGCCCACTCGCCCCCTCCGTTTCCACCGCTCGCCCTCCTCCAACCGCCGCTCAGGAGGTGGCGGGTGGTCCGGATGAGCCGCCGAGCACATTTTTCATTCTTGCGCAACACACCGGAGCCGGCTGGAGGGTTCCGGCGTAGTCGGCATAGGATCGCGGCGTGGCTGGTTCGTGTGGTGGCGAAAGCAGTATGGCCAGCGATGACCGTGTCCTCCGACGACACGGATGCGGTAGGCGGCCGCACGATGCGGGTTCAGCGAAACGGAGCGTGATGGAACGTGCGGGGCAGGTCGCGCCCGTGGGCGTGGTGGAGGGTGGAGGCGCGGTTCCGGCCGCGGTGATCGCCGCTCCCGTGCAGGTCGACACCATGCGCGGCGCGGTGGCGGCTGCGTACCGGCACGCGCCGTGGACGGTGAAGGCGTACTTCACCGTCTGCTTGCTGTACGTCGGGGGGATGCTGGCGTGGATCGCGACCTCCAGCAGCGGCGCCTTCCACCGGGCGCCGTTCTACGCGGGGTTGCTGGGCGGCGCGTCGGGGATCCTGTTGGGCTCCACCGCCATGCTGTTCAACGCCACGCAGGGCGAGGGGTGCAAGCGGCGCTTCAACTGGGGCCTGGCGCCGCGGAAGATGAACAGCATGCTGCTGGCGCTGCCCGTGCTGGCCTTCGGCTCCGGCGTGCTGGGCGCGGCGGCCACGGCGGTGATGGTGCCGTACGCCATCAAGGAGCCGCTGATCCTGCTGGGCGTGGCGGGCACCCTCTACGCCACCGCCGCCGCGGGGAAGATGGCGGCCGACGCCACGCGCTACCTGTACACCTACGGCCGCGAGCAGGCCGACGCCGCCGAGCGCGCCCGCGCCGAGGCGAGCGACGCGCAGCTGGCCGCGCTGCAGGCGCAGGTGAACCCGCACTTCCTGTTCAACGCGCTCAACACCATCGCCGCGCTGGTGCGCACCGACCCGCGCGCCGCCGAGACCACCACCGAGAACCTGGCGCGCATCCTCCGCCGCACCCTCGACCGCACCCACCGCAGCAATTGCACGGTGGACGACGAGATCGACTACCTGCGCGCGTGGCTGGCGGTGGAGCGCGAGCGCTACGGCGAGCGCCTGCGCGTGGACTTCGACGTGGACGTGGCGGCCGCCGAGCTGAAGATCCCCACGATGACGCTGCAGCCGCTGGTGGAGAACTCGCTGAAGCACGGCATCGCGGGGAAGCTGGAAGGCGGCCGCGTGGCGGTGCGGGCGCGGCGCGAGAACGGCCGCTTGCACCTAGAGGTGGAGGACGACGGCGCCGGCTTCCCCCGCGACCCGCGTGAAGGCACCGGGCTCACCAACCTCCGCAGCCGCCTGGACACCATCTACGGAGCCGCCGCCGAGCTGCGCGTGGAGCGCCCCGCGGCCGGCGCGCGCGTGGTGATCGAGCTCCCCGCCTCCGGCCCGCGCCCGGCACCCGTCTGATCCGTCGCCGCCATCGTCCTAGAACGGCTGTCGCTCCCGCGGACGTCGTGCCCCGTGGACGACGCCTCCCGCTCCATCGCCTCCCGCTGTTTTCAGATCGGGAATCGTGACGTAGCTTGGCCGGCGCTCGATTCGCGCTTCCAGGCACATCAATCCGATCACGACTCCGATGACACATCCGAGACACAGAATCGTCCGCGTGCTTGCGCTGTCGGTGGCGGTGCTCGCGTGGGCGCTGCCGTCTGCCGCGCAGGCGGCCGACCCGCTGCGCGGGCTGGACGCGTACGTGGAGCAGGCCATGCGCGACTGGGAGGTGCCCGGCATGGCCATCGCCATCGTCCGGCACGACTCGGTGATCTACGCGCGGGGCTTCGGCGTGCGGCAGCTGGGCCGGCCCGAGCGGGTGGACGAGAACACCGTGTTCGCCGTGGCGTCCAACACCAAGGCGGTCACCGCCACCGCGCTGGGGATGCTGGTGAGCGAGGGGAAGCTGCGCTGGAACGACCCCGCCACGTGGTACGTGCCCTACCTTCAGCTGAGCGACCCCTGGGCCACCCGCGCCCTCACGGTGAAGGACCTGCTGGGCCACCACGCGGGATACGGCACCTGGCAGGGCGACCTGCTGTGGTACGGCAGCGACCGGAGCATCCACGACGTCCTCGCCGGCTACCGCAACCTCGAGCCCACCAGCAGCTTCCGCAGCGAGTACGGCTACAACAACATCCTGTTCGTGGCCGGCGGCGAGATCATCCCCGCCGTGGCCGGGCAGAGCTGGGCCGACTTCGTGCGCGGCCGCATCCTGGCGCCGCTGGGGATGATGCGCACCACCACCAGCGTCAAGCAGCTGCGCGGCATGGACAACGTGGCGCAGCCGCACACGCTGATCGACGGGCGCGTGGCGGCGGTGCCCTACCGCGACGTGGACAACAGCGCCGCGGCCGCCGCGCTCAACAGCAGCGTGCGCGACTGGGCGCAGTGGCTGCGCCTGCAGCTGGCGAGTGGCGCGTACGGCGGCCGCCAGCTGGTGGACAGCACCATCATCCTGCAGACCCGCGCGCCGCAGACGGTGATTCCGGTGAGCGCGGGCACGCGGCGGCTCTTCCCCAGCACCCACTTCCAGGCCTACGGGATGGGGTGGTTCCTGCGCGACTACGCGGGCAAGCTGGTGGTGTATCACAGCGGCGGGATGGACGGGATGCTGTCGTACACCGGCTTCGTGCCCGAGGCGGGCGTGGGCGTGGCCGTGTTCAGCAACTACGACGAGCAGAGCCTCTACTCGGCGCTCTGGTGGGAGATCGTCGACCGGCTGCTGGGTGTGCCCTCGCGCGACCGCAGCAAGGTGGTGCTGGAGCAGACCCGCGCCGCCGCCGCGCCGGGCGCCGACGCTGCCCGCGTGCCCGGCACCCGGCCGACGGCGGCGCCGGAGCGCTACGCCGGCACCTACGAGAGCCCGGTGCTGGGCGAGGCGCGCGTGACGGCCGAGGGCGGCAAGCTGCGGCTGCGCGTGGTGCACAACCCGGGGATCACCGGCGAGCTGGCCCACTGGCAGTACGACACCTTCCGCGCCACCTGGGAAGACCGCTACCTGGGCACCAGCCTGGTGACCTTCACCGTGGACGCGAACGGCCGCCCCGACACCTTCCGCATGCAGGTGCGCCCCGACTTCGTGGACCCGCAGGAGTACGTCTTCCGGCGGAAGTGAAAGACGCGGTACGAAAGTACGAAAGTGCGGGTAGATACGAAGATGAGCGCCGGCCGAGTTCACTCGCGGCCGGCGCCGTCGTTCTGGGAGATGCGACCATCCTGTCGACCGTCCAGATTCTGCGTCCGATGGCCGAGGTGGCGAGCTTCACCGCGGGAGCGTCAGCGCGTGACCTTGGTGAGGAAGTGCTCGTCGGGGCGCGAGCACTTCGCGTGGGCGTTGCAGACCCACCGCACGCGCTCCATGGGCACGCGGGCGAACAGGCCGATCAGGCTCTGGCGGTTCATGCGCGTGTCGGCGCTGAAGAACGGGTCGGCGCCGCCGTAGCCCCGCAGCGGCTTGCGCGCCACCGCGTCGCCCACGAACAGCACGCCGCGGAACAGGTAGGCCGCGCTGCCCCGCGTATGCCCCGGTACCGAATATGCCAGCACGGTGTCGCTTCCCACCACGAACGTGGTGTCACTGGTGAAGGGGCGCACGTCCACCTCGCCCGGGCGCGGACCCGTGTGGCCGAACGCGCGCCTCGCGGTGCGCGAGGGAAGGTCCGCATGCCCGCGCGTCCCCTCCAGCAGCGGCTCCTCGGGCATCCACAGGTGAAAGCGCGCCCCGCGCACCGTCTTCCAGGCGCGCACGTGGTCGCGGTGGCTGTGCGTGAGGAACACGTCGGTCACGTCGGCCGGCACCGCGCCCAGCATGCGCAGCTTGCCGCGGAGCTTGGCACCGGCGCCCAGGTACCCCAGGTCCACCAGCACCACGCCGCTGTCTGTGCGCGCGGCGTACACCATGCTGCGCCACGGCCCGGCCGTGGTGAACGCCACCGCACGCCCCGGCTCCTGCACCTGCGCCAGGTGGTAGGTGCACCCGCTCAGAACGAGCCCGAAACACGGCATCAGCCTGCGCCGTATGGACCTATGGCGGGCGAAAGAGAACACTCTTGCGCTCCCGGCAGAAAGTGTATAAAGTAAATGGACGCTGCTCTGACGCACACCAGGAGACTTGCCATGCTTGCACAGACTTCTACGGTCCACGTCTTTCCGTCCTCGCGCGGGCCTCGCCGCGGTGGCATCATGACTCGCGCGCAGCTGGGCCGCCTGCTGGTTCTGGTGGCGGTGGCGCTGGTGGCCACCGCGCTCACGAGCATCGATACGCTCGCGGCTGCGGGCTTCTGGGGCTCGCTGCGGGCGCTGGCGCTGGTCGGCGCCGCAGAGCTCACGCTGCTGCTGCTGGCCATCGCGGTGGTGCGGCGGCTCAGCTCCGGAAGTCTCCGGTAACTCGCGGCGCAGGGAAGAAATCCACCAACTCCAACGGACGAACGTAAGCGGACTCTTTTTGTCGGCTGATTACTTCTCATGCTCAATCAATCTTCACCCGAGAGCGGTGACGTAGAGCCGGTGGAGCACACCTCTGCCGCCACCGCTCCGCCGGTTCGAATCACGGGCCTGGGTGCCGCCGCGGCCGACCGCGTGATCGCCTTGCTGCCGCCCGGCCGGTTCTCCCCTGCCGGCTTGGTGGAGCTGAAGGCGCGCATCGACGCCTACGCCGCGGACCTGGTGGCGGAGGCCATGCGGATCGCGGAGTGGCACCAGGCCGACGCGGTGTCTGCCCCTTACGTGCGGCAGGCCAGCGCTTATCTGGTGGTGCGGGCGCGCAACCGCAAGCTCGCGCTGCTGGGGTCGCTGGGTGCCGTGGTGCTGGGCACCGCCTTTCCCAGCTTTCTCGAAGTGACGTGGGGGAAGGACGTGTCGGTGACCCAGGTGATGGTCTCGGCCATGCTGGGGATCGCGGGATCGCTGCTGGTGGCGCTGCAGTTCGTGAAGGAGTAGCCGGCGCAGCGCGGGATCGCAACGACGAAGGCCCGCCGGGTGGCGGGCCTTCGTCGGTTACGGCTCATGCAGTTGGTCACCGGCTGGTCGAGCGCATCGCCCGGGCTCAGCTGCAGCGGGGGTGGCAGGTAGCTGGGCGCCATGCTCTTTGCCACGTACGGGTTGCGCGCGCAGGTGGTGCGGGAAAGGCGGAACGGAGACCCAGTGCGAGGAACCGCCGTCCCTCCTCTCTCCCTTTCGCATAGCGAGGGAAGAGAGGAGGGACGGGAGACGTCACGCGTCAGTGCATCATGTGGCCGCCGCCGCCCGAGCCGAACGGGTTGGCGCACTGGCCGCTGGCGGGGCCCTTGGCGGGGTCGTACAGACACAGGTTCTGCATCATCCCGCGGTCTTCGTGGAAGAGCATGTGGCAGTGGTACACGAACAGGCCGGCCAGCCGCGGGTCGGTGTACACGAACCTCACCCGCACCCCGCCGCCGCGCGGCAGGTACACCGTGTCGAGGCGCTCCTTGCGGAACACCGGGTGCCACGAGGTGGAGCCGCTGTCACGCTCGGCCACCACCAGGAAGTCGCCCTGGTGGATGTGGAAGGCGTGCTGGTCGTCGGAGTCGTTGTTCAGGTCCCACTCCTGCACCTCGCCGATGGCGATGGTCTTGTTGATGACGTTGGGGTTGTAGGTGATGTTGTTGATGAAGAACGAATCGGGGTTCTGCGTGAAGTTGAGCGTGTCCCGGTGGACCTCGATCGCGTTGCGCAGGAACTGGATGGTGTCGGCCTGCTCGCGCGAGCCCTGGGTGGAGAGCGCCACCACCCGCCCGGCGCGCAGCGGGCGCGGGCCCACGGTGATCCAGCCGAAGGTCACGCGCGGCATGATGCATTCCGGCGTGTTGGTGGCGGTGTTGGCCGGGTTGCGCAGCACGGCCTCGCTGTACAGCTCCAGGGTGTCGCCGGCGGCGGGCGCCGTCACCATCACCTCCCAGCGGTTCCCCGGCACGCTGAAGATCGAGTCGGTCACGTACTGCTCGGCCACCGCGTTGCCGTCGCGCGCGATCACGCGGAACGGCAGGCGGCGCCCATGGATGCTGCGCACCTTGAGGTTGTACACCCGGTCGGAGCCCACGTTGGCGATGCGCCAGAACTGCTTCTCGCCCGCCGTCATGGTCAGGTGCGTGAGCGGCTGGCCGTTCATCAGCGGGTAGGGCTGGTTGGGGCCCCAGCAGTTGTTGAAGCCCTGCGCCGCGTCCAGGTACGAGAAGTCGCGGAGCATCATGAAGCGCTCGGGGATGTCGCTGGGATACCCCACCTTGGCCAGCACGTCGCCCACCGAGATCGGCCCCGACATCCCGCGCTGCACCTGCATCTGGCTGATGCCGTGCGGGTGCGGGTGGTACCAGTACAGCCCCGGCGAGATGTTCTGGGGGAGCCCGAACTGGTAGTGGAAGGAGCTGTCGCGGCCGATCTGGATGAAGGTCACGTTGTCGGCCGGCGGCATCGGCGAAACGTTGAAGCCGTGGTAGTGGAAGTTGGTCCACGCCACGAAGCTCGAGTTCGCCGAGTCGGGCCGCAGGGCGTTGCGCACCACGATGTCCACCGAGTCGCCCGGGTTCATCCGCAGCACGTCGGCGTTGATGTGGCCGTTGTAGGTGACGGTGGGCATCACTCGCGGCGTGTCGCCCGGCGCCGCGCGCAGGAGCCCGTCGCGCGCCACGATGTTGGCGCGGAACACGCGCCCGGGGCCGGTGCGCACCGCGATCGGGGCGTTGTACGGCGCGCCCAGGTAGCGCGGCGGGGTGGGGGGTGCGTCCTGCGCATGTACGCGCGCTGGCGCGATGAGCGCGGTGAGGGCCGCGGCCGCCGTGGCCGCGCGGAGAACGGTGGGGCGCATGTGTGCCGTCCGGGGAGGAGGGTACGGGGCGGGGCGTGGTGCCCGCGGAAATCGGAAGAGGCAAGCGCGTCGTGACGGGGAATGCACCTGCTCACCCTAATCGTAAGCCCACATCCATCAAACTGCAACCATATTGCGTTGCAGTTTGACTATTGGCACAATGTGGGTCCTGCGGCGGGCTTTGGAGTGGACGCAAAACAGGAAGGGGATGCCGCGCCAGCATCCCCTCCTGGTCCCTCATCCGGTCGCGCCGATCTCCCGGCTGTGAGTCGGCAGGGCCCGTGTGCCCTAGCGGGCGCCGGCCGGGTCCTGGGCGCGGGTGCGGTCCCACAGCTCGCCGCGGGCCGACCAGAGGAAGGGGAAGAACGACGCGCGAACCATGGACATGCGCTCCAGGAAGCGCACGCCCGTGGTGTGCCCCGTGCCCTCGGCATCGGGGCCGATGGTGCGCTCGGCGGTGCGCGCGTGCACGAAGCGCCAGATGCGCACCTCCTCGTCGTACTCCAGCAGCGCCTCGGCCAGCAGCACCAGGTCCCAGTGCTCTGCGCCGGCGTGGCAGGCGGCGTAGGCGTCGGCGGGCGACACGCCGCGGCGCTCGAACAGCGCCTGGGCCGCGCTCGACACCGAGGGCTGCTCCCACAGCTCGGCCAGGCGCGGCGTCCACAGCCCCACCTGCGGGCCGGCGGCGTCGCCCTCGCGCGGCTCGGCCTGCAGGTAGCGCAGGAACTCGGGCTCGCGCGCGCCCGAGAGGATCTCCACCTCGTGCCACTGGCCGCTCTCGCCGCCGCTGGCAGGGACCAGGTGGTGGCGGAAGGCGTAGAAGCCGCCCAGCGTCATCGTCTCCAGCACCCGCATCATGGGCGAGAACATGCGGACGACGGCCGTGCAGCGCCCCATCAGCCAGGTGGCCATCCCCGCGTCGCCCCGCTGCAGCGCGTCGACCACCCGCGGCAGGTCGGTGACCAGCTGTTTGAACCACAGCTCGAACGACTGGTGCGTCACCACGAACAGGTGCTCGTCGGGGTGGCGCGCCTGGCCGGGGCCGGGCTGCAGCGACAGCAGCTCGTGCAGGTTCAGGTAGCTGCAGTAGTGCGTCTGCCCGGGGTCGGCCAGGCGGTGCCCGCAGGCGAGCGTATCCACGTTCAATGGCTCCAGCGAGATCGGGGTGGGTTGGTACGCGCGGCAACATCGGTCCGCCGCACCGGCCCCGTCAAGCGCGCACCGGGGGACGCATCCCGTCACTCCAACTCGATCCCAGCCGTTCACTTCGATCGAACCTTCGTCCTTGCCGAGCTCCGTCCGCGGAGATGTGGATTCCGAAGCGACGAAGGCCCGCCGGGTGGGCGGGCCTTCGGCCGATCACCATGCGGCGGCGTTCACTCTCGACGGCGCGTGCCTTCGTGCGCGTGGGGGGCGGGCACCGCGGCGGCGTGCGCGTGGCGCGGCGCGGCCCCGGCCGGCGAGGCAAGGGACGAAGCCGTCGCGCCCGGCACGCCCCGGGGGAACCACCGGCTGCACGTCCGCACGCCGGTCCTGGGATCGTACACGCACATGTTCGCCATCATCCCGGCGTCTTCGTGCGCCAGGTCGTGGCAGTGGTAGACGAAGGGGCCGTATGCGATGGGGTTGAAGGTGAAGCGGATCACCACCGTGTCACCCGCCCAGTTGCCGCCGCCGATGGGGTGGATGCCCAGGTGCACGTTGTCGAGGTGCACCGAGTCGGGCTGCTCCTTTCCGTTGATCCGCGTAAGCACGAAGTCGGTCTGGTGGATGTGGAAGGTGTGCAGGAACCAGGTGTCGTTGATCAGCGTCCACTCCTGCGTGCGGCCGAAGGCCGTGGCGTGGTCGAGCCGGTCGTGGTCGTACGAGCTGTCGTTCAGCACCAGCCCCAGGGCGGTCACCTGGTAGTGCACGGTGAAGCGGTCCACGTTAGGGTCGGCCAGCAGGCGGTGGATCGAGTCGGCCAGGACCGCGTCGGGGGGCTGCAGCGTGGGATCGAGCGCGTCGCGGCTCACCATCGCCATCGTCCCGGTGGTGGTGAGGGTGCCCAGGTCGACCCGCGGGTTCTTCGGGTTGAGCTTGAGCGTCGTCCGGTTGAACGAGGAGGCGATGCTGTCGCTGTAGAAGGCGACGGTGCCGTACGGCCCGGTGCCGCCGATGAGAATGGCCTCGGCGCGCTGGCCGGGGGCCAGGAAGAGCGAGTCCATGACGGTGGGGCGGATCAGGTGGTTGCCGTCCAGCGCCAGCACGATGAAGCGGTAGCCGCGCCCGCGCTCGCCCACCCGCAGGTTGAGCCAGGTGGCCCCGGTCATGTTGCCGATCCGCCACAGCTGCCGCTCGCCGGGCGCGATGGTCAGCCCCACGCACGGGTTCCCGTTCACGTTCAGGTACGCCTTGTTCCCGTCGCGCGTGTCCTTGACGTACATCACCCGCTCGGTGGCGCCGCGGTACGCCGGATACGAGGCCAGCAGGTCGCCGATCATCAGCGCGCCGGCCAGGCCGCCCGCCACCTGCGCCCCGGTGCGGCTGTGCGGATGCGGGTGGTACCACATCATCCCCTCGCTCTGCAAGCCGGGGATGAAGAACGAGTTGCGGTTCTGGCCGCCCAGCGGGATCTGCACCGGCACCACGTTGTCGCCGGTGTCGGGGAGCGGCGTCACGATCATCCCGTGGTAGTGCTGGTTGGTCTGGATGATCTTGTCGAGCGGCTGCGTGGGCGCCACCTGCATGGCGTTGCGCACGTTGAAGCGCAGCCGGTCGCCCCGGTTCATGCGGATGATGGGGGCGTTGTAGCCGCCGTTGTACACGTTGCGCCGGTAGACGCTGTCGCCCACGCTGAAGATGGCGGGCGCCATCACCAGGTTGGTGTCGCGCCCGATCTCGGGGGGCGCGGTGAACCCGGCCCGGCACTGCGTGGGCGCGGCCACCCCGTTGGCGCGCGACAGGGTGATGCGCCGCGCCTGCGGCGGGGTGACCAGCTGCGGCAGGCGCTGGGCGGCGGCGGTGTCGGCGCACGCGAGCAGCAGCACCAGCAGCGCGGCCCTGCTTCGGGTGATGAGCACGGCATCCTCTCCGGGAGCGGGTGGGCGAAGGTACGGCGAGATGAAGCGGGATGTTGAACTGCTACCGATTTACGTATCACGATAGATAATCGTCTGCCCACCCCCACGCAATCCTTTTCCGCCGCAGAAGAGGACATGGTTCGGGCCGGCAGGGAAGCTCCCCGCCGGCCCGTCGTGCGTCATCCGTCCAGGCGTCGTCCGTCAGTGGCCCGCGTGGGCTGCGGACCCGCCGGGGAAGAAGGTGTTGCAGGCGGTCCTCGACTTCGGGTCGTCGGGTTCGTACACGCACACGTTGCGCATCATCCCCGCGTCTTCGTGGAAGAGCTGGTGGCAGTGGAAGACGAACGGGCCCACAGCCAGCGGCACGAACTTGAAGCGCAGCACCACCGTGTCGCCCACCACCTGCGTGCCTCCGCTCGCGGTGGGAATGGTGTGCGTGCCCACGAAGATGTTGTCGCGGTACACCAGGTTCACCGGCGCGCGGCCGTTGATGCTGGTCACCAGCATGTCGGTCTGGTGCAGGTGGAACGAGTGGAACTCGTTGGTCTCGTTGATCAGCGTGTCTTCCTGCACCGCACCCACGGCGATGGCGTAGTCGAGCCGTGCCGGGTCGTACACGGTGTCGTTGAACATGTACACGTTGCCGTTGCTGCTCATGTCGTAGCGCCAGGTGCGGTGCCCCGCGACCGCCGCCGTGCGGAGCTTGGTCATCGAGTCGATCAGCGCCTGGTTGACCGTGGGCGTGCCGACCGTGGCCGGGAGGGGAAGGGCCGGGCCGGTGAAGACCCATCCCAGGGTGGGCCCGGTGAAGTTGCTGGGGTTGCCGGCCGAGTCGGAGTAGAGCTTCCTGAAGCCCGGCGTGCCGCCGATCACGATCACGTCGGCGCGCGAGCCGGGGGGCAGGAGGAGCGAGTCGGCCGCGATGGGCGTGGGCACCGGGTTCCCGTCGTAGGCCAGCACCATGAACGAAAGGCTCTGCAGCTTCACGTTCAGGAAGTCTTCGGCGGTCGCGTTCAGCACGTGCCACAGCTGCTGCTGCCCCTGCACCACCGCGATCACCGGGCAGCGCACGCCATTGATGCTGTAGTCGCCGTTCTGGTTCAGGTCCTTGATCAGCATCACCCGCTCGGTGGCCACCGTGTACTCGGGGAACAGCTTCTGGATCTGCCCCACCACGATGGCCCCCGCCAGGCCGCCCGACACCTGCGGGTCGGTGTTGCCGTGCGGGTGCGGATGGTACCAGAAGGTCCCCTGTGCGTGGTCGCTGGGGATGCGCAGCCCGTAGCGGATCGAGTCGCCCGCCGCGATGTGGCGGTTGGTCACGTTGTCGCCCGAGCTGGTGTCGTTGCCGAACACCGCGCGGAAGGGCTGCGGCGTGGCCACGAAGCCGTGGTAGTGGTGGTTCGTGGTGTCGACCTGCGCCTGCGTCTGGTTCGTGTTGGCCTGCATCTGGTTGACGACCCACATGTCCACGCTGTCGCCCGGGTTCATGCGCAGCGTTGGGGGCGCGTACAGCCCGTTGTACAGGTTGGAGGTCAGCGCCCCGCCCGCCGACGGCGCGGACCCGGGCTGCATGGCCAGGCGCAGCTTCATCACGCCGCCGTGCGAGAACGAGTCGGGCGGGTTGACGAGGGCGCTGGTGGTGGGGGTGGCGCAGCCCGCCGCGGCCACCGCCGTGCGCGGCGCGGCGGAGCCGGACAGAGCGGCACCCAGCAGGGCAGCCGTGGGGATGCCGGCCAGGACGGCGATGGTACGATGTCGCATCAGTGCGTTCTCCGGGGTGGGGGATCGGGGGACCGGTGAAGGATGGGTGCTCAACAGCGTTCAACCATCTGATACGGATTTATGTATCACATTGTAATAATCCCGCGCGGTAAACGCAATTCGTTTGCAACAGCGGACCGGCCGGCCCCGTACGTCCTCTAGTCCAGACAAAAACAACGGGGCCCGCCGATGAATCGGCGAGCCCCGCGGTCGGTCTGAGCGTGGGAGAGGTCAGCCCCCGCCGCCCCCGGCCACGCCGCCGCCGGGGATGCCCGGCTCGGTCATCTCGCGCACGTTCAGCACCTGGTCAAGCTGCTCGTCGGTGAGCAGGCCGCGGCGCTTCACCACCGCGCGCACGCTCTCGGCGTTCTTCGCGCTCTCCTTCGCGACCGACGCCGCCTCGTCGTAGCCGATGTAGGCGTTGAGCGCGGTGGCGATGGCCGGGTTCAGCTCCAGCAGCTGGCGGCAGCGCTCGCGGTTGGCGCCGATGCCGTTTACCGCGTTGGTGCGGAAGGCGTCGCAGGCGCTGGCCAGGATGGCGACGGACTGCAGGAAGTTGTGCGCCATCACCGGCATCATCACGTTCAGCTCGAAGTTGCCGTGCTGGCCGCCCACCGTCACCGCCACGTGGTTCCCCATCACCTGCGCGCACACCATCATCATCGCCTCGCTCATCACCGGGTTCACCTTCCCCGGCATGATGGACGACCCGGGCTGGATGGCCGGCAGCGTGATCTCGGCCAGCCCCGAGGTGGGGCCGCTGGCCAGCCAGCGGATGTCGTTGGCGATCTTGAGCAGGCTCACCGCCAGCGTGTTCAGCGCGCCGCTGGCGCTGACGTAGGCGTCTTTGGCCCCCTGCGCCTCGAAGTGGTTCTCGGCCTCGCGGAACCGGAGCCCGGTGAGCTCGCCGATCTTCTCGATGGTCCTGGCGGGGAAGCCGGGGACGGCGTTGGTGCCCGTTCCCACCGCGGTGCCGCCCAGCGCCAGCTCGGCCAGCTCCTCGCTGGCGTTCTTCAGCCGGCGGATGCCGTGGTCGACCTGCGACGCGTAGCCGCCGAACTCCTGGCCCAGGCGCACGGGGGTGGCGTCCATCAGGTGCGTGCGGCCGCTCTTCACCACATCGTCGAACTCCGTCGCCTTGGCCAGCAGCGCGTCGCGCAGCCGCTCCAGCGCGGGGATCAGGTCGTGGTGGATGGCCACGCGCGCGCTGACGTGCATGGCCGTGGGGATCACGTCGTTGGAGCTCTGCCCCATGTTGACGTGGTCGTTGGGGTGCACGCGCCCATCGCCGCCGCGCAGCTGGGTGGCGCGGGTGCCGATCACCTCGTTGGCGTTCATGTTGGTGCTGGTGCCGCTCCCCGTCTGGTAGATGTCCAGCGGGAAGTGCGCGTCCAGCTCGCCGGCGATCACCTGGTCGGCGGCGCGCACGATGGCATCCACCGCCCCGGCGTCCAGCAGCCCCATCTCCTGGTTGGCCAGCGCCGCCGCCTTCTTGATGGTGCCCATCGCGTGGATAAAGCGCCGGGGGAACGGGATGCCGCTGATGGGAAAGTTCTCAACCGCGCGCTGCGTCTGCGCGCCATAGAGCGCATCGGCGGGCACGCGCATCTCGCCGAGCGAATCCTTTTCGGTGCGGAAGCCGGCGGCGTTGCTATCGCTCATGGAGTCGGGTCCTCGGTTGATGTGTCTGTCAAGTCGCTGTCTTGACATATGCCGCGGCAAGATGGCAGGCGTTCGGGCGAGGCGAAAGATCGGCCACTCGAAGGGCGGCAGCGTTCCGGCCGGCGGAGATCATCCGAGCGGCGGGCGGCCCCCTCTCCCCGGCTCCTCTCCCCCTTGGGCGCGGGAGAAAGGGAAGAACAGCAACTGCGGTCTCGGCCGAGACGATGTTGCCGGCGCGAAGCGCCCCCCGGGTCCCTCTCCTGCAGTTCGGGAGAGGGACAGCCGCGCAGCGGCAGGGGGAGGGGTCGTCTCCACCCGGAAGCGGCCACCCGCCGTACCGCCCCCGCGCCCCGCCTCGCATCTCCGCCCTCCAACCCCCTCGACCGGCCATTGGCGCGGGCGTTCGACCCATCTCCCCACCTTGCCGCGGGCGTCCACCGCCGCCACGTTTCGCGGCCATGCCACCATCCACCACGCCCCCCGCGCGCGAGTTCGAGGTCGTACGCGACCCGCTCTGGAACACCATCCGGCTCGACCCCACGGCGCTGGCGCTGATCGACACGCCCGAGTTCCAGCGCCTGCGCAACATCCGCCAGCTGGGGCTGGCCTACCTCGTGTACCCCGGCGCCACCCACACGCGCTTCGACCACGCACTGGGCGTGTACCACCTGGCGCGCTGGGCGCTGGGGCTGCTGGGCGAGCGCGGTGAGCTGGCCGGGGTGGACCCGCACGACTGCGCGCTGGTGCCGTACGCGGCGCTGCTGCACGACGTGGGGCACTACCCGTTCAGCCACGCGCTCGAGGAGCTGGGCGGCGAGTGGGTGCCCGGCCACCACGAGGCGCTCACCGGCCGCTTCCTCTCGGCGCCCGGCATCGAGCAGGTGCTGGAGGGCGTGGCGCCCGGCGGCCGCGCGCGCGTGGAGGCGCTGATCCGCGACCGCTCGGGCTCGCCGCTGCAGGGGCTGGTGTCGGGCAGCCTGGACCTGGACAAGCTGGAGTACCTGCGCCGCGACGCGCGCTTCTGCGGCGTGCCCTATGGCGAGGTGGACGTGGACCGCCTGCTGCACGCCCTGTCCATTCTCACCGACCCCGCCACGGGCCGCCCCGAGATCGGGATCCACGAGAAGGGGCTGTCGGCGCTGGAGTCGATGCTGTTCGCCAAGTACCAGATGTTCCGCAACGTCTACTGGCACCACGCGGTGCGCTCGGCCACGGCGCTCTACAAGCGCCTGGTGCGCGAGGCGGTGGACGGCGGCCTGCTCGCCCCCGACGACCTGGTGGGGCTCAGCGACGAGCGGCTGCTGACGATCCTGGAGCTGCGCGCCGAAGCGGCCGATGGCGCGGAGGCCGAGCGCGTCGCGCGGCGCTGGCTCCCGTCGCTGCGCGAGCGCCGGCTCCCCAAGCGCGCGCTGGAGCTGCCGGGCGAGGCGCTGCGCGGGCTGGCGGGCGAGGAGTGGCTGGCGGGCGACCCGTCCACCCTCTTCAAGCTGGAGGCGCGGCTGGCGGAGGAGCTGGAGCTGCCCGACGGCGGCGTCTTCATCGACTATCCCGAAAAGCCGCGCATGCTGGGGCTCGACCTCCTCCTGCTGCGCCGCGACGGCAGCCTGCACCGGCTTACGGACCAGGGCCGCGCCGGGCTGATCGACCTGCCGCGCCTGGCCGACGAGCTGTACTACACGGCCCGCGCCTTCCGCATCTTCACCGTGGAGCGCCGCACCATCGCGGCGGACCAGGCGCTGGCGCTCCTCTCGCTCACCGCCGACGAGCTGGAGGCGAAGATGAGCGGCGGCGCGGCGCTGCTGGGGTAGATGCCCGAGGGGTGCGCGTGGGAGTCTCTCGGCACCCTGGTGGATCGGGATGTTCGCGGCGGGGTTCTACGTGGGAATTCGCGAGTAAGCCCGCTCCTGCACGGGCGCCCGACCCGCCTTCGCGGACTTCGACGGCGTGGCCTGCTGTCGGTCGGTGACACGTCGAGCGAGGAGGATCGATGGTGGTACATGCCGCGGCGCACGCGGAGAGGCGGATCACGAGGGCGCTGCTGGCCGAAGGGGCCGACCGGCCCGCCACCGCGCAGCCGCTGGACGTGTCGTTCGTGCGGCGGCGCGCGCTGCGGCGCCTGGTGCACAGCGGCGTGGTGCGCGAGGCGGAGCCCGGGCGCTACTGGCTGGACGGCGCGGCCTACGATGCGTGGCGCGCCGCCCGCCTGAGCCGCGTGCTCTGGATGCTGTTGGTGGTCGGCGTGCTCCTGGCGGTCGGGATCGTGCTCGGGATGATTCGGCAGTAGCGCCCCGGGTGGGGTGGGTGCGTACGCCCGGCGCGGGACGAAGCCGCCGGCCTCGCCCCAACCCGGCGAACACCATCATCCGCAACGGAAAGCCCCGTCCCCGCGCCCTTTCTCCCCCGGGGCGCCTGCCTTACCTTTCCTGCTCACCCCGCACACGTTCCGACCCCTTCCCGCAATTTGCCGGGCACCGGGTTCCATCTCCCCCAAAGCCGTGAACGAACCGCTTCCCGTTCCTTCGCTGCGCCTGGAAGATCCCGCCGGCGAGCACATCCTGATCGCCGAGGACGACCCCGGCGCGGCGCGCGTGCTCCGGCAGATCCTGCAGCAGATCGGCTACCGGGTGACCATCGCGCCCGACGGCAACGCCGCGCTGCGCCTCCTGGACGAGCAGGGGCCGCCCGACCTGCTTCTCCTCGACTGGATGCTCCCCGGCGTGTCGGGGCTGGAGATCTGCCACCAGGCACGCACCCGGTGGGACCCGCTCCGCCTCCCCATCCTGATGGTCACGGCGAAGACCGACCCCGAGAGCGTGTACGCCGCGTTCGACGCCGGCGCCAACGACTACGTGGCCAAGCCCTTCCGCGGGGCCGAGCTGCGGGCGCGCATCGCGGCGCACCTGCGGACGAAGCGGCTGGTGGAAGAGCGCCGGCGCATGGAAGACCACCTGAGCCAGCGCGACCGGCTGAGCACCCTGGGCCTGCTCACCAGCGGCGTGGCGCACGACCTCAACAACCCGCTGGCGGTGATCAGCGCGCACGCGCAGATCCTGTTGCGCCGCGCCCCCGACGAGGCCACGCAGGGCCAGCTCCGCGAGATCCTGGACGCGGTGGAGCGCAGCCGCCGCATCGCCGGCGACCTGCTGGGCTTCGCGCGGCGGCACCCGGTGGAGCGCGAGCCGCTGGACGTGGGCGAGGTGGTGCGCGCCACGCTGGCGCTGCGCCGGCGCGACCACGAGGCCGGCGGCGTGCGCACCGTCGCCCAGATCGCGCCCGACCTGCCGGCGGTCACGGGCGACCGGCACCAGCTGGGGCAGGTGTTCCTGAACATCGTGATGAACGCCGAGCAGGCGCTGCGGGGCGGCGGCGGGCGGATCTGGATCGGCGTGGGTGCCGACGCGGCGGGCGAGTCGTTGGCGGTGCGCCTGGGCAACGACGGCCCGCCCATCCCCCCCGAGGCGCTGCCGCACATCTTCGACCCCTTCTTCACCACCAAGGACCGCGACGAAGGCACCGGCCTGGGGCTCGCCATCTGCCGGCGCATCGTGCAGGAGCACGGCGGTGAGATCACCGTTCGGAGCGACCCCGCCGGCACCGAGTTCACCATCCGCCTCCCCGTCGCCCACGACTGATCCCGAAATCATGGATTCCCGCACGGCTCCTTCAGAATGACATTCTCATCGCGTTAGTGCACGACAAACCGTCTGTCGGAAGGATGCGTGGACGGGACGACGAAGGGGCGCCTCCGCGACCGGGAGGCGCCCCTTCGTGCGTCCTTGATTCCAGAGCCCCGAGGCTACTCGGGCTCGGGCTCGGCGTCCCGGATCCGCACCAGCACGGCGGTGATGTTGTCGCGGCCGCCGCGCTCGTTCGCCTCGTTGATCAGCTCGGCCACGCGCTCGGCCAGCTCGCCTTCGCGCGTCAATATGCGGCGCAGCATGCGGTCGGTGAGCATCCCCGTCAGGCCGTCGCTGCACAGCATCACCACGTCGCCGGGGAGCAGCGTGCCGGCGTACACGTCGGGCTGGTCGAGCGTGTCGGCGCCCAGCGCGCGCGTGAGCACGTGCGACAGGTGGTGGCGCCGCGAGCCGCGCTCGGTGAGGCGCCCCTCGTCCACCTCGCGCTGCACCCAGGTGTGGTCGCGCGAGAGCTGCGTGAGCTCGCCGTCGCGCAGCACGTAGCAGCGGCTGTCGCCGATGTGGCCCAGGCGAAAGCTGCCGTCGTCGCACATCACCATCACGGTGAGGGTGGTGCCCATCCCGCGCGTCTCGGGCTTGGCCAGCGAGTAGTTGACGATGCTGCGGTGCGCGGCGTGGAAGCTCTCCACCATCGCCTCGGCCAGCAGGTCGGTCTTCAGCCCCGCGTCCACCCCCTGGCGCATGGCGGCGCCCACCGCCTCGCTGGCGATGGCGCTGGCCACCTCGCCCGCGGCGTGGCCGCCCATCCCGTCGGCCACCAGGAACAGCCCGCGCGGCGCGTCGATCACGAAGGCGTCCTCGTTGTGCGCGCGCACGCGGCCCACGTCGGTGGCGCCGGCTGCCTCCCAGGTCACCTTCACGGGCGGGGCGCCTGCGCGGCGGGGGCGTCCACCGGCACCGGCACGCGCCGCGGCGCGTGCACCGGCTGCGACATCTGGTATACAGCGTAGGCGGCCAGCGCCAGCAGGATCACGATCAGCAGCGCCAGCCACAGCGGGAAGCGGAAGCCGCGGCGCTCCTCCTTGAGCGTGCTCTCCCTGGGCGGGGGCACGTAGGCGCGGCGGGCGGCGTCCAGGTCGGCCGAGTCGACCTCCTGGAACTGCAGCCGCACCCCGCCCAGCCGCACGGTGGCGCCGTAGGGAAGGGGCGTGGGCACGTTGGGCGCCAGCTTCACCCCCTCGATGGCGGTGCCGTTGATGCTCTCCAGGTCGGTGATGCGCCAGGCGCCCAGGTCGAACTCGAGCCGGGCGTGCCGCGCGCTCACCGAGTCGTCGTCGATCACCAGCTCGCACCCGCTGGCGCGCCCGATGGTGACCACGGGCGCGGGCACGGGGATCTGCTCGCCGTAGCGCGGCCCGGCCGAGATACCGAACGAGGCGAGCGGCCCAGCCTGCGGGAGGTTGGTGGACATGGGGTGTGCGGCGCTCCGGCCCGGGGAGAACGGTGTTTATCTGCAACGCTTTGCGGCGCGCGCCAACGTATCGCGCGCGCGGTGTGGCGGCAAGTCGGCTTCGACGCGCCACGGCTGGGCGTTGCGTGAGCAGGTGAACGGCAACTGCAGGATTCGGGCGTGTCCCTCCGCTGCGCTCCGGGCCGGGCTGCGCGCGCGGTAGGCAACGATACCGCCGTTGCCAACCGCGCCGGGCCCACGCCGGCCCGCCTCGGCTTTATCTCGACGGACGCGACGGTGCAGGGCGGGCCGCCGCGTTCCCGGCCCTCCGGGCGCGCATCCCTCACGCAACCCCGCCACTCGATTCGACTTCGCTGTAATCCACCTCCCCCCGTCCGATCTCGCGCGGGAGTCTGGATGGTTCGTGGACAGTCATGCCGTCCGCGAAAATCCGCGTGGCGGGCCGCCGTCCTCCTCTCGCGCCGCCGTGTGTCTCCGGCGAAGGTCGCCGCGCGCGCCGCCGCTCCTCCCGGGCGCGAACCTCCGCGATCACGCAAGCCGCTGCGCCGTCAGCAGATCACGCGGCATGGCCCACGGCGGGCCCACGTGCCTGCGGCGCGGCCCAATCCATTCATGGGAGCCCCCACGTCCGGCGCACGCCGTTCCGGACGCAAACCCATCATCGCCCAACTCGATCGACATCATGAACACCTCGACGATCCTTAAAGCCGCCCTGGCCGGCGCCGTGACGCTGCTGGCCGCCTGCAACGACTCGACCGGGAGCACCCGCACCGACCCCGGCTCGCTCAGCTTCACCTACAACGGCGCGCGCTCGGGCAGCTACAGCGTGACCGGCCGCTACGAGCCGCGCACCAGCAGCTTCAGCAAGCAGCCGTTCGCGGTGGGCGCGCGCTCGACGCAGGTGGGAGAGGAGGCGGCGGCGCTGCTGGCCTATCAGCCGGTCACCTCGTCCACCGGCCACATGCTGCTGATGGGCCTTCCGGGCGTCACCGGCACCGGCACCTTCAGCTTCGACCCCAGCGCCTGCGGCGACGAGCCTGCCGTCTGCCCCTTCGCGCTCCTGCTGTTCGACACCAACCCCGACCTCGAGGAAGACGACTCGCAGGTGTTCTCCTTCAGCAGCGGCACGGTGAACGTCACCTCCAGCACGGGCGGCCACCTGCGCGGCACCTTCAGCGGCACCGCGGAGACCTTCTTCGGCGACAGCGTGGTCACCGTCACCAACGGCACCTTCGACGTGCCGGTGATCAGCCCGGCCGCCATCGGCCTCGACCGCGTCACCGCCCGCTCCACCCGCCTGCTGAGCCGCCACGCCAAGCAGCCGTAGCCGTTTCGGGGGAGATCGGCCCCATGAACGATGGGAGGCGCCCGCTTCGGGGCGCCTCCCATCGTTCATCCCGGTTACGGAAACCTGATATCGGATCCGCACGAACCGTGGTTGATCCAAGCACCGTCGGGTGTCACACAGAGGCACGGAGGCACGGAGGCACGGAGGCACGGAGGCACGGAGAAAACCCCGCGGTTCTCTGCGTCTCCGTGCCTCTGTGTGAGAAAGCAGTTCGCCGGTGGCCGGTGAACCTCTCCTGGCCGACCGAACCGAAGCCCCGCCGGAACGCGTCCGGGCGGGGCTTCGTCGTCCTGCGGTCAGCCGTGGCCAGCCGAGCCTACCGCTGCGGCTCGATCTTCAGCGTGTAGGGGCCTTCGTTCTCGCCCGACAGCGCCTTCACCCGGATCACGAAGGTGCCGGCGTTCGGGAGCGTGGCCTCCAGCATCGAGTTGGTGCCCTCGCTGGCATCGTCGTTCGAGTCGATCTCGTGGAACTCGCCGTTCTGCAGCGTGCCCAGCGACAGGTAGGTGTCGAACGCCTCCGACGACAGCGTGATCCGCACCCGCTCGCCCTGGCGGCCCTGGTAGGTCCAGTAGTCGTAGTACGAGTCGTCGTCGCCCTGCGGGTCGCTGTCGTCGAGCGTGCCCGAGATCTCGGCGTTGGGCTCCAGCGCGCGCGGCGTGGCGGCCACGGGGCCGGCCTCGCGCTCGGTGACCACCAGCGTGTAGGCGCCGGTGGCGCCCGCGCCCACCGAGTTGGCGCGGATCACGTAGTTGCCCGTCTCGGGAAGGGTGATCCGCAGGCGCGAGTTGGTGCCCCCGCCGCCGTCGTCGTCGGTGCGCAGCGAGGTGAACGAATCGCCGTCCATCTTGCCGAAGTTCACGAAGGTGTCGAACGAGTCGGCCGCCATCTCGATCTGCAGGCGCTGCCCCTGCTGGCCGCTGATGGTGTAGGTGTCGTAGTAGGTGTCGTCGTCGTCCACCACGTCGGTCTCGGCCAGGCGCCCGCTCAGGTTCTGCCCCACCCGGATGGGCCGCGCCGCCGCGGTGGTGGCCGCCGGCGCGTTCTCGAGCTGCAGCGTGTAGGCGCCCTTGCCGTCTTCCGAAAGCGACTGGGCCACCAGCAGGTAGCTGCCGTCCTCGGGCACCGAGAAGCGGATGCGCGAGTCGGTGCCGCCGGCGCGGTCGTCGTCGGTCTTCATGGCGTCGGTCACGCCGCTCAGCACCCGGCCCAGCGTCAGGTAGGTGTCGAAGTCCTTCGAGCGCATGGTGGCGATCAGGGTCTGCCCGCGCCGAGCGGCGAAGGTGTACACGTGGAAGCGGCCGCGCTCGGTCATCTTCGCGTCCGACTCGGCCAGCGTGCCGGTGACCGTCTGCCCCGGCCGGATCGGCCGCTGCTGCGCCTGCGCCGGAACCGCGCCCAGCAGTGCCCACGCGGCGGCCGCGGCCACCGCGCACTGTATCGGTCTCATGAGGATCGCCCTGTGGATGGGTTGTGGAGAAGGGAGGGTAGGAGACTCGCGTTGGAGACGCGCACCGGGAGTTGTACCCGGGGCCGCGCCATGGTTGCAGGCGAGGGTGCCCCCGCGAGCGCCAATCTATGGTTCGCCGTTGAAAAGAAAAGACTTTCGCGCCGCCGAGGCCGGAAGCGGCCCGGCCTCAGTCCTCCTCGTACAGGGCGCGCTGCTCGGCCTCGAGGGTCTCGGCCAGCGCCTGCCCCCAGCTCACTCCCTCGTTGAAGGTGCGCGCCTGCGCGTCGTTCCAGATGCGGCGCAGCACCACCTCGCCGGCCGAGGCGGCCAGCCCCTCGCGCGCCCGCCGCAGCTCCGACGCGCGCAGGGCCACGGGGAGCAGCTCGGGCGGGATGTCGGCCTGCGGGTCGAGATACTTCGCGCCCGCCGTCTCGGGCGTGCGGCCCTCGCCCTGTTTCGTCGCCGGTGCCTTGGCCCCGCCGGGAAAGCGGCGGGGGTCGCGCGCCACGCGCAGCGCCAGGCTCCCGTCGGCGAAGGGCTGCCACCACTCGATGAGCCCGCCGTTCAGCTCCTCCAGCAGCTTCTCCACCGCCAGGCGCACCGGCCCCTTGCCGCGCCCGGGGCGGCCGCGCTCCACCACCAGCAGCAGGTCGGCGCCGGGCTGCTCGTGCGCGAAGCCCTGGATCCAGCGCAGCGCCCGTTCGCGCGCGCTCTCGGGGCCCTCGGCCTGCAGGTCCAGCCGCCGCGTGGGCGGGTAGTGCCGCGCTTCGTACTCGCGGGCCAGCTCGTTCAACCGTATCACGTCAGGTCCCACCCGCTGTTCGTTTCGACCGGCCTCGCACCTTGGGTACACCCGATACGCAGGGAAGGGACCGCGCCCACCGCACCGCCGCGCGGCGGAACGGGGCTTGCTCCCGCGTGCCCCTCCTCATCAACCGCGAACGGGAGGATGCGAGATGCGAGGCTACGACCGGGGATACGACTACGGGCTGCGCGGCTGGCCACAGGCCCAGCGCCGCAGCGAGCCGGTGCGCACGCGCTTCGTGGGCGGGGGATACGGCGGCGACTACCGCGGCCAAGGCGTGGCGCGCGACCGACCCGTGGGGTGGCTGCGCCGCGACGAGGCCTACGGCTCGGACTATGGCCCGCTGGACGGCGGCGGGCATCGCTGGGGCGCGCCGACCAACCGCGTCACCGCGCGCTACAACCTCGACTACGTGCGCGAGCAGCACCCGGGCGAGCACCCGGTGAACCACACCCCCTACGGCGGCGACCGCACGGGCCGGGTGGGCGACCTGCGCGAGTACCAGGCGCCCTACCAGACCATCGGGGGCACGCGCACCTGGCGCGGCGGGTGGCACGTGGGGTGGGAGCGCGGCCTCGCCCGCTACGACCGCGACCTCGGCTACGACGCCGGCTTCCGCCGCCGCTACTGACGCGTCGGCCCTGGAGTTCGGCCCTGGAGTGACGACGGGCCGGGCGGCACGCTCGCCGCCCGGCCCGGGTCGGTCGGCCCCGGCGCCGCCTACGACTGCTTCGGCGTGTCGCGGTGATGCCCCAGCCGCAGGCCGCTGACGTCCGATTTGGTGCGGCCGCTCATCTTCTGGTACATCGCCCACCCGCCCGCCACCAGCAGCAGCACCAGCACCGCCAGCACGGCGATCTCCATCCCCGAAAGCCCTGGCTCGCTGCCCGCCGTGAAGTCCATGTGCGCCTCCTTGCAGGGGAACCGACTGCCCGCCGCCGGAAGGACCGGCGGCGTTTCCGATCGTCCGCCCGTCTACGCCGCCCGCCCGCGCGCGCGCCCCCCCCGGCGGCAGGCGCCGCGGCCGCCGCGCTGGTCCACGCGCGTCCTCCGGCGGCGCCCGCGGCGGCGCTTCCAGCCGTCCAGCGACAGCACCCCGTCGGCTTCCAGCGAAACCTCGCCGGCGTCCTCGTCCTCCTCGTCGCCGGTGTGGCCCCAGGCCGAGGCGGCGGGCTGGATGTCGGGGTGGTGCACGCGCACCGGGTGCGCGGCGCGCTCGCGCTCCAGCTCTTCCAGCACCCGCTCGGCCGACACGTGCCAGGCCAGCGACAGCGTGCCCACCAGCGTGGCCATGGCGTGCGCCACGGTCTCGTCCAGCCGCGACGGGTCGAGCCCGGCCACGGCGACCGGGAGGAGGCAGCTGGGCCCCTCGGCCGCGGCCGAGCGGTCGCGCCCGCGCTCCAGCCGCAGCCCCACCGCGGCCACGATGCGCCGCGCCGCGTACCTGCGGCGATGGAGGCGGCGGCCGGCGCACAGGTGGCGAAGGCGCTCGCGCCAGGCCGCGCCCGCGTCGGCCGAGCTGTCGGCCAGCAGCCAGAGCGCGGCGTACAGCTCGCCGAACACGCGCAGGTCGATCTGGCGGATGGTTTCGGGGGGCAGGGTGCCCAGGTAGTCGAGAAAGGCGGTGATCCGGCGCGGCCGGTCGAGCAGGAAGAGAACGATCTCGCGGGAGCCGCGGCGGTGGTTGCACCGGGCGCAGGCCGGAACGATGATGCGGAGGTCTTTTCTACGTCCGCCGCGGGCACGGGGGATCACGTGCTCGCGGGTGAGGGGCCGGTCGGGGGCGGCTGGCGCCCGGCAGTACACGCAGCTTCCGCTCTTGATGCGCTCCTCCAGCTCACGCTGGAGTGCGCCGCTGTGGTGCTTCCGCCTCACTGTGACTCCCGGTGAGGGACCGGCGGGGCCGTGCGGCCTCGCCCGCGCATCCCGCCGCGGCGCGGCGGCGGGGACTGGAGCAGTCAAAAAGCCAGATCGGTGCCAATCATGGGCTCAGCCCGTCACGCCGTGGTGACGGCCTGGAAACCGGTATGCGTGGATGTGCCTGGGAAGTCAGTGCAGGGCTCCCGGAACAGGAGTCTCGCGCAACGCGCCGGGTGGGGGTCCCGGCCGGGTGTGGCAGCCCACGTTGTGGAGCGTGGCCCGCCGCACCGCAATATGTGGGGGACGGATCGAAAAGCGCCAGTGGTTTGTTTCGCGTCTTCACCCCATCTGTTCCCCGAGGATGTTTTCCCCCGCACGTGCGAATCTTCGCGACGCATCACTCCCCCGCTTTCGCTGTCCATCGGCGCGACTCTCGTAGGTGGTACCATCATGAAGAGACGAAGAGTTCCCTGCGGGAAAGAAGTCGGTCGAAATCCCAGCCACGCAGCGAAGTCAGCGGAGGCCATCCTGGGGGCGTGCGACCGGGGGGAATGAATTTGCGGCAACGACGGTCCGATGTCCGCTTCGCGGACTCGGAGGCCGGCATCTCTGCCTCCGGCGCGCCGCAGGGCTTGGCCGCTCTGCGTCGGGCTCGTGCACACACCTTGGATCGTTCTTGGCGAACCGCGTCGTTCGGCGACCGCGGCGGCGCGTGCGGGGTACAGGAGCGCGGCGCCGCCGACGGGTGCGCGCCGCTCGCGCCAGCGCGGCTGCGGTGGCGACGAACGGTGGCGGGTGGAGTGACGTTGCTCCGCGCGTGCGCGGGGGGTAAGTTTCGAGGTTTCCGAGCCACGGGCGCGGAACGGGAAGTGCGGACCGGGGCCCGGCTTCAGGCCCGTCCGTGCCGTCCGCTGGCACTTGCGACCGATCCGTGGGGGGCGGTGTTCGGCCCTCCGGGAAGATGGAGATATGAGCACCCAGGCGCCCGAGATTCCGGCCCCCGGCGGCTACGCGCCGCTGGGCAAGGACAACGGGATCGTCAAGAGCAAGGGCACCGTCAACCTGCCGCGGCCCGAGGGCCGCGAGCCGGTGCAGCACCGCGCGCGCAAGCCCGAGTGGCTGAAGGTGCGCGCGCCCGGCGGCGAGAACTACCTGCGGCTGAAGTCGCTGATGCGCTCGCAGGGGCTGCACACGGTGTGCGAGGAGGCGCACTGCCCCAACATCGGCGAGTGCTGGGAGAGCGGCACCGCCACCTTCATGATCCTGGGCGACGTGTGCACCCGCGCGTGCAAGTACTGCGCGGTGGCCCACGGCCTGCCCACCGAGCTGGACTGGGACGAGCCCCGCCGCGTGGCCGACAGCGTGGCGGCGATGGGGCTCGAGCACGCGGTGATCACCTCCGTCAACCGCGACGAGCTGTCCGACGGTGGCGCCGCCATCTACGCCGAGACCATCCGCCAGATCCACGCGCGGGTGCCCGGCTGCACGGTCGAGGTGCTGATCCCCGACTTCAAGGGGAACGAGGCGGCGCTGCGCACGGTGGTGGAGGCGCGCCCCGAGATCCTGGCGCACAACATCGACACCGTGGAGCGCCTCTCGAAGTGGATCCGCCCCGGCGGGCGCTACTGGCGCTCCATCTCGCTGCTGGGCGCGGTCAAGCGGCTCAACCCGCGGCAGCTCACCAAGAGCGCCATCATCCTGGGGATGGGCGAGACCGAGGCCGAGATCCGCCAGAGCATGCGCGACCTGCGCGAGGCCAGCGTGGACATCCTCACCATGGGGCAGTACCTGCGCCCCAGCGAGCACCACGTGCCGCTCGACCGCTGGGTGACCCCCGACGAGTTCCGCTCCTGGAAGGAAGTGGGCGAGGGCGAGCTGGGCTTCGGTCACGTGGAGAGCGGCCCGCTGGTGCGCAGCAGCTACCACGCCCGCGAGCAGGCGCGCACCATCGACCCCGACGGCCCCGGCCGGATCACCGAGATCCTCGAGGCCGACGTGGAGGGCGGCGCGCGCATCGACCCGGCCGAGGCGGCGCTGCGCGCCACGCTGGTGCGGCCGCCGGCACCCCGGCTGGTGCAGATCGGCGGGCTGTGAGCGAGGGCGGCGGGCGGGCTCCCAACGTCGACCCGGCGTTGCTGAAGGCGGTGGAGCGTCTGCTGCACCCCGAACGCGCGGAGCCCGAAGACGAAGACAGCAGGCACGGCGGAGAGGCCGGACGGGAGCGGTCCACCCTTTCCACGCCTTCACCGGAGGGCACCGTGCAGACGCTCGAACCGCGGCCGTACGAACGCATGTCGCCCGGCACCTACCTGGTGCGCGAGCGCGCCGCCGAGGAGCGCAGCGAGTACTTCGACGGCCAGACGGTGGCGATGGCGGGCGCCTCGATGGCGCATGGCATCATCGGGCAGAACATCGCGTCGCACCTGTACTTTCGCCTGGCCGGCGGATGCCGTGTGGTCCAGTCGGACCTGAAGGTGCAGGTGGGCGAGAGAAGCGCCTACGCGTACCCCGACGTGCTGGTGGTCTGTGGCGAGCCGCGCTACATCGACCGGGTGCGCGACGTGGTGACCAACCCCACCGTCGTCTTCGAGGTGCTGTCGCCCAGCACCGAGCGGCACGACCGCACCATCAAGGCGGCCGCGTACCGCGCCGTCGCCTCGCTGGCAGCGTACGTGCTGGTGTCGCAGAAGGAACCGCGCGTGGAGGTGTACACGCGCGGCGAGGGCGGCGAGTGGGCGTGCACCGTGTACCAGCGCCTGGAGCACCAGGTGCCGCTCCCCGCGCTGGGCTGCGGGCTCACCGTGGCCGAGATCTACCGGAACCTGTTCCCCGCCCCGCCGGCCCCGGGGGCGGAGGGCGCACGCTGACCGACTGCCGAACCCGAGGCACCCAAAAGGTTCGAGAGATGGATACCATGCCCGAGACCAAGACGCGCAAGACCGAGGCGCGCGCCGCGCAGCCGCAGGACGGGCCCGCGCCCCAGCCCAGCCAGAAGAGCGACGCCGAGCGCCTGGAGGGCTTCGAGCGCGAGCAGCTGCGCAAGATGATGTGGGACATGCTCCTGGCCCGCCGCTTCGAGGAAAAGGCGGCCGAGAGCTACGCGCTGGGCAAGATCGGCGGCTTCTGCCACCTGTACATCGGCCAGGAGGCGGTGGCGGTGGGCGCGATCCACGCCCTGCGCGACGACGACTACGTGATGACCGCCTACCGCGAGCACGTGCACGCGCTGCAGAAGGGCGTCTCGGCCAACGCAGTGATGGCCGAGCTGTACGGCCGCGCCGACGGCTGCAGCGGCGGCAAGGGCGGCTCCATGCACATGTTCGGCGCCGACGTGAACTACCTGGGCGGCCACGGCATCGTGGGCGGCCAGATCCCGCTGGCGCTGGGCGTGGCCTGGAAGATCAAGTACAAGAAGGAAGACCGCGTGATGCAGGTGTACTGCGGCGAGGCCGCGGTGAACCAGGGCGCCTTCCACGAGAGCCTGAACATGGCGGCGCTGTGGAAGCTGCCGCTGGTGCTGATCGTGGAGAACAACCGCTTCGGCATGGGCACCGCCTGGGAGCGCGCGGCCTCGCTCTACGACATCTGGCAGAAGGCAAGCGCCTATGCGATGCCCAGCGCCGTGGCCGACGGGATGGACGTGCTCGACTGCTACCGCGTGGCCAAGGAGGCGCACGACCGTGCCCGCGCCGGCGAGGGGCCCACGCTGATCGAGGCGCGCACCTACCGCTACGTGGGCCACTCCATGTCGGACCCGGTCTCCGGCGTCTACCGCACCAAGGAAGACGTGGAGAAGGAGAAGGCCAACGACCCCATCTCCATCTTCGCCGGGCTGCTGGCGCGCAACGACATCCTGAGCCAGCAGGAGCTGGAGGAGATGGACGCCGAGGTGAAGCGCATCTCCGAGGAGTCGGCCGAGTTCGCCGAGAACTCGCCCGAGCCCGCGCTCGACCAAGTCTACACGGACATCTATTCGACCGAGGACGTCAATGGGCGCCTCTACTTCGACATGAGGGATCGCTGAGATGGCGGTGATCACGTATCGCGAGGCCTTGAACGCGGCGCTCGCCGAGGAGATGGAGCGCGACCCCGACGTCTTCCTGATGGGGGAAGAGGTCGGCGTCTACAACGGCGCGTACAAGGTGTCGAAGGGGCTGCTCGACCGTTTCGGCGAGATGCGCGTCGTCGACACGCCGATCACCGAGCTCGGCTTCGCCGGCCTGGGCGTGGGTGCGGCGATGACGGGGATCCGGCCGGTGATCGAGTTCATGACCTGGAACTTCGCCATCCTGGCGTTCGACCAGATCTTCAACTCGGCGGCCAAGCTGCGCTCCATGAGCGCCGGGCAGTTCAAGATGCCGATCACCTTCCGCGGGCCCACGGGCGCGGCGCTGCAGCTGGCGGCGCAGCACTCGCAGTCGCTGGAGAGCCAGGTGGCGCACTATCCCGGCATCAAGGTGGTGGTCCCCGGGACCCCCGCCGACGCGAAGGGGCTGCTGAAGGCCTCGATCCGCGACGACGACCCGGTGGCGTTCTTCGAGGGCGAGATGCTGTACAACCTCAAGGGCGAGGTGCCCGACGACGACGACCTGGTGATCCCGCTGGGCGTGGCCGACCTGAAGCGCGAGGGCGGCGACGTGTCGATCATCACCCACGGGAAAATGGTGCACACGGCGCTGCAGGCCGCGGCCCAGCTGGAGAAGGACGGCATCCAGGCCGACGTGCTGGACCTGCGCACCCTGCGCCCGCTGGACACCGACGCGATCCTGGCCACCGTGGCCAAGACCAACCGCGTGGTGCTGGTGGAAGAGGGATGGCCGTATGGCGGCATCACCGCGACGGTCGCGGCGCTGATCCAGGAGGAGGCGTTCGACCACCTGGACGCGCCGGTGCTGCGCCTGACACAGGCCGACGTGCCGATGCCGTACGCCAAGGGGCTGGAGCGCGCGGTGAAGCCCACCGCCGAGCTGTTGATCGAGAAGGTGAACCGGGTGCTGTACCGATAGAGAAGTGCGAAAGTGCGAGAGTGCGAAAGTGCGAGAGTGACCGCGCACGTTCGCACTCTCGCTCTCGCACTCTCGCACTTCTTTGACGAGAGTCGATATGGCAACGAAAGTCTACATGGAAGCGCTCTCTCCCACGATGGAGGAAGGGCGCGTGGCCACCTGGCTCAAGAACGAGGGCGACCAGGTCAAGGAAGGCGACGTGCTGGCCGAGGTGGAGACCGACAAGGCCACCATGGAGCTGGTGGCCCGCGGCTCGGGCGTGCTGCGCAAGCGCATGCTGGGCGAGGGCGACACCGCCAACGTGGGCACCGTGATCGCCGTGATCGCCGGCGCCGACGAGGACGTCTCCGCCCTGACCGGCGGGGCCGAGGCCGCGGCGTCGCAGACCAAGGGCGGCGAGACGCCGGCCGGCGCGCAGGAGAAGGCGCAGCAGGCCGCCGGCTCTGGCGACGTGGGCCAGGGCGCCGCCGCGGTCGCCGCGGCCGGGCCCAGCGAGGAAGACCAGGCCGAGCGCGGCACCCCGGCCGAGAGTACGCCCGCGGGCACGGCGCCCACGCCCACGCCCGACACCGGGACGCAGGCGCCCACGGGCGGCGACCGTTCCATCGCGCCGGCGCAGGGTGCGGGCGGCGGGGCGGAAGCGTCGTCGGAGAACGGGCGGGTGAAGGCGTCGCCGCTGGCGCGCAAGATCGCCAGCGAGGCGGGGATGCAGCTGGGCGGCGTGCAGGGGAGCGGCCCCGGCGGCCGCATCGTCAAGCGCGACGTGGAGGCGGCGATGCAGGGCGGCGGCGCGCAGGCGCAGGCCCCCGCCCAGCAGCCCGCCGCGCAGGCTCCGGCCGCGGCCGAGGCGCCGTCCGCGCCCGCGCAGGCGCCGGTGTCGGCGCCCGCGAGCGGCGGCTACCGCGACCAGCCGCTGTCGCCCATGCGGAAGACGATCGCCAAGCGGCTCACGCAGTCCATCGGCCCGGTGCCCCACTTCTTCCTCACGGTGGAGGTGGACATGGGCGAGGCGATGAAGCTTCGCGGGAAGATCAACGAGCGCTTCGCCGACAAGGGGGTGAAGGTCAGCCCCAACGACCTGATCATCAAGGCCGTGGCCGCGGCGCTACGCAAGCACCCGTGGGTCAACGCCGCGTGGACCGGCGACGCCATCCGCTTCCACGACTTCGTGCACATCGGCGTGGCGGTGGCGGTGGACGAGGGGCTGATCACCCCGGTGATCAAGGACGCCGACCGCAAGGGCGTGGGCGAGATCGCCACCGAGGTGCGCGAGCTGGCCGGCCGGGCGCGCGAGAAGAAGCTGAAGCCCGACGAGTACACGGGCTCCACTTTCTCCATCAGCAACCTGGGGATGTTCGGGATCGAGGAGTTCACCGCGGTGATCAACCCGCCCGAGGCGGCGATCCTGGCGGTGGGCGCCATCGGCCCCAAGGTGGTGGTGGACGCGGCCGGCGACATGGCCGTGCGCCAGCGGATGCGGATGACGCTCAGCTGCGACCACCGCGTGATCGACGGCGCCACCGGGGCGCAGTTCCTGGAAACGCTCAAGAGCTACCTCGAGGAGCCGATGCTGATGGTGGCCTGACAGGGCGCCGTCTGCTGAAGACGCGAAGGCCCCGGCCGGGATCTCCCGGCCGGGGCCATTGTGCATCGTTCCGCCGGGAGGAGTGTCGGCGGGAACCGCTCTTGCGAATCCCGCGGGGGGACCCGTCCGTACCCACGGCGGGTACGTTCGGTGGATGACGAGTTGCGAGATTTGCGGCTCGGTGCACTCAGCGGGTGAATGACATGCGCTTCTCTCACGCTTTCCTGATCCCCCTCGCCCTCGCCGCCGCGGTTCCGGCGAGCGACGCGGCGGCGCAGTACCGGCAGGCGGCCGACGCGCCGTCGCGCTCGCTGCGGGTGCGCTCGCAGGCGCTGGCGCAGGGCGGCTATGCCGTCGTCGTGGACCTCGACGCGAACCGGCTCTACTTCGCGAAGGGGCGGCGGGTGCTGTGGTCTGCGCCGGTGGGCACGGGCACGGGGCTCAGGATGGAATCCGACCGCGACGCATGGGACTTCCACACCCCCAACGGCGCCTTCCACGTGACGCACAAGGCGCGCGAGCCCGACTGGATCGCACCCGACTGGTACTTCCTGGAGCACAACCTGCGCGTGCCCGGCCCCAACGACCCCAAGCGCCGCTTCCCCCGCGGGCTGGGCGCGGCGGCCGTCTACATCGGCCATGGGCTGGCCATCCACGGCACCGACAAGCCCGAGCTGCTGGGGCGCCGCGTGAGCCACGGGTGCATCCGCCTGAGCGACGCCAACGCGCTGCGGCTGTACCACGACGTGCAGGTGGGCACCGAGGTGGTGGTGGTGGGCGGCGACGACCCGGTGGAATCTTCCCCCGCGTCTGCCGCGCGCCGGGTGTCACGCCCCGAGGGCGCGCCGCCCCCGCGCGATCCCTTCGTGGTGGAGCTGGAGGGCCAGCCTACCGGCGAGCTGCTGGCCCGGCTGGACGAGGAGCTGGCGGCCGACGCGGGCGACGAGGACGAGGCGAGGTGGACTAGCGTGGCCAGTGTCCTCCTCTTCCGCGGGGTGAAGGAGGATGACGACGAGGCGCTGGGCGGGCTGATGTCGCGCGTGGGCGACCTGGGCGAGGGGCGGCTGCGCGACGAGTACGCCGCCTTCGTGGCCGACGCGTACACGCAGGGCCCGCTGCGCGCGCTGGCGGTGATGGGCCGGCTGGAGCGCCAGGCGCGTGCCGAGGTGGCCGGCGCGGTGGTGAGCGCGTCGGTGGGCCTGTACCCCGGGCGCCTGACCGACGTGGCGACGCCGTGGCCCACCAAGCGCGCCCCGCGCGACGCGCTGGACGACCGCTACGCCCAGCGCGCCTGGGACACGCTGGCCGCCGCCGAGCAGGAGCTGCGCGACCAGCGCGGGCTGGCGGTGCGGACGGAGCGGTAGGGCGGCCGCGGGCTCCCCGAGCGACGGGACGCGGCTCCTGGAGACAGCGGGGATCCGGCAAGATCCAGGTCCTGAAAAGCTCCGGGATGCGAGTAAACTCGCCGCTAGGGCACACAGTCCGCCTTCGCGGACTTCAACGGCACGGATCGGTCGGGAGATGACGATGGGGCGCCACTCACCACGAGGAGCGCCCCATTTCCGTTTTCACCGCCGTCCGCGCATCGCGGCGGTGCCGACGTCCCAGTCCGCGAAGGCGGACTTCGTGCCGTTGTAGCCGCGACCGCCGCGACTTCAGTCGCATCGTTCCCCGACAGCCGCCGATCGCGCCGGTGCTGTGAACGGTGTAACTCGCAACTATCCCTTCGCCCCCTGCACGCCCGGCTCGCCCAGGGCGCGGGTGCGGATGGAGGGCTGGCCGCGCTCGCCCTCGCGCGGGAAGGAGACTTCGTAGAGGTAGCCGGGGGGATCGAGCCGGTCCACCTCGGCGGCGGTGATGCCCAGCTCGCCGGCGCCGCCCACCACGCGCACCTCGCGCCCGGCCTCCTGCTCGCGCGCGGCGAACAGCTGCGCCATGTACAGCGCGCCCGGCGAGCCCTGCCGCAGCATGGTGGGCGAGGTGTCTTCGATGAAGGCGGACAGCGGGTCCATCACGCCGTCGGCGCCCGTGGGCTGCCCGTTCTGCGTGCGCACCAGCATCGCCCGCCCGTCTCCCTCTTCCAGGAACTCGATCAGCCCGTACGCCATCCGTCCTCGACCGCCGTGGGTGGATCCATCGCAACGCACTCGTGCACTTCCGCACTCGCGCACCTGTCGCCGTATCCGTCCGTATGCGAATCTTGTGCGCACACCGCCTCAGCACGACCTTGTTCGTCCCAAATCCCAAACGTCCAGAGAGCCCCAGGACCGGAGCCCCGTCGCTATGAGCTCGATCGTTCGCGCCACGCTCACCGCGGCCGCCGTGGTGTGCACGGCCGTGCAGGCCGACGCGCTGTCGCACACCGCGCAGGCGCAGCAGGGCGAGACCGCGGCGTTCGTGGTGACCATCGGCAGCGACACGCTGGCGGTGGAGAAGTTCACCCGCACGCCTGACCGCATCACCGGCGAGATGGTGTCGCGCTCGCCGAGCACGGTCACGCGAACGTACGAAGCGTGGCTGAACCCCGACGGCACCGTGCAGCGGCTGGAGATGACCACCGAGCAGCCCGGCACGCAGCTGCCGCCTGCAGTTTCCAGCGCGCAGTTCACCGCCGACAGCGTGTTCACCCACGTGCAGCGCGGCGACAGCGCGTACGACTTCCGCGTGGCCGCGGCGCACGCCTTTCCGCTGGTGGGCTTCTCGCACGTGTTCTACGAGCAGGCCATGATGCACGCCCGCGGGCTGCGCGCCGACAGCGTGGGGCTGATGCTGGCGCCGATCGGCGCGAACGAGGTGTACCCCATGGCCGTGCACGCCGTGGGCGCCGACTCGATGCGTCTGGCGAACTTCTCCGGGGCGCAGCACGTGGCCACCGACGCGCGCGGACGGCTGCTGGGGCTGAACGGGATGGAGAGCACGCAGAAGTTCATCGTCACGCGCCTGGCCGACGTGGACGTGGACGCCTTCGCGGCCGAGTTCGCCCGCCGCGACGCCGCGCACCAGGGGATGGGCGCCCTGTCGCCGCGTGACTCGGCGGTGGCCGACGTGGGCGGGGCGCACCTGTCGGTGGACTATGGCCGCCCCTTCAAGCGCGGCCGGGTGATCTTCGGCAACGTGGTGCCCTGGGGCGAGGTGTGGCGCACCGGCGCCAACGCCGCCACCGGCTTCACCACCTCGCGCGACGTGCAGATCGGCGGCACGACGGTGCCTGCGGGCAGATACACGCTGTGGAGCCTGCCCACGCAGCAGGGGTGGAAGCTGATCATCAACCGGCAGACCGGCCAGTGGGGCACCGAGTACGACGCCGCGCAGGACCAGGCCCGCATCGACATGCAGACGCGCAAGCTCGCCGCGCCGGTGGAGGCGTTCACCATCAAGCTCGACCCCGCGGCCGGGGGCGGCGTCCTGCGCCTGCAGTGGGACGATGTCGAGGCGTTCGTGCCGGTGGTGGTGCGGTAGCGGGAACGGTGCGCGCGTCCCCTCGATTGCGGCTCAACGGGCGTTGGATCGACCGAGATCAACGGCGGCGGGGCCGACGCGGTCGAGCGGGAGAGTGACGGCAGGCGGGGGCGTAGATCTCAAGCGAGGCGTACATCTCGAATTTGCGAGTGAACTCGCCGCTACAACGGCACACAGTCCGCCTTCGCGGACTTCAACGGCACGTATGACGATGGGGCGCCCCTCACCACGAGGAGCGCCCCATCTCCGTTTTCACCACCGTCCGCGCGCCGTGGCGATACCGACGTCGCAGTCCGCGAAGGCGGACTTCGTGCCTTTGTAGCCGCGAGTTTACTCGCATCGTTTCCACGCGAGAGGTCGTGCCCTACGCGCCGGGATCCACCTGCACCAGCTGACGTCTACCGCGCCGCCACCGCCACGTCGCCGCCCTTGGTCTGAGCGGGCGGCCGCTCCTCGCGCCGCGGCTCGATGCCGAAGCTGAGGAAGAGCGTGCCCAGCACCAGCACGGCGCTGGTCCAGAAGGGGAAGCCCACGCCCATGTTCTGGAACGTCCACCCCGCCAGCAGCGGGAAGAGCACGCGCGCCGCGCCGCCGAAGCTCTGCTGCACGCCCATCATCACCCCACGCTCGCGCGGCTCGATCACCTGCGAGAGCAGCCCGGTCACGCAGGGGAAGGTGAACGCCGTGCCCAGCGGCATCAGCGACACCACCAGCGCCAGCGCCACGTAGCGCGGCTCCAGGTGCAGCCCCCACGGCAGCGCCATCCTCCACCCCGAGTGCACCGTGCCGGTGAAGGGGAGCAGCCCCAGCCCCAGCGCCAGGAGCCCCTGGCCGATGCGCGCCAGCCGCGCCTCGCCGAAGCGGTCCACCGCCTTGCCCAGCAGCAGCGCGCGCACGATCACCGACAGCGCGCCGTTCCAGGTGAAGAACCAGAAGATGGTGCGCTCGGTCACCCCGAACTCGGCATGCAGGAACAGCGCGAGCACGGCGGTGAAGGCCGAGAACGCGCCCATCGCCACTGCGTAGATCCAGATGAGCCGCGGCGCCGGCTGGCGCGGGTGGCTCATCACGTGGATCGCCGCCTCGGTGGGCCGCACCGGCGCGGCTGCGCCCGGCTGCGCCACGTCGGGCACGTGCGACTCGCGCACGTACATCCACACGAAGCCGATGTTCACCGCGCACAGCACCGCCGCCAGCACGCCCGGCGCGCGCTCGTTCCACAGGCTCACCCCCAGCGACCCCAACGCCGGGCCGATGCTCACGCCCAGGTTGGTGGCCGCCGAAAGCCACCCCAGCGCGCGGGCCCGGTCGCGCGGCTCGGTGCTGTCGGCCACGTAGGCCTGGATCACGCCCACCGTGCCGCCGCCCGCGCCCTGCACGATGCGCGAGAGGAAGAGCAGCAGCAGGTAGAACGAGGGATTGCCGCCCGGCGCGGGCACGCTGGCCCACGCGAAGATCAGGTACGCGGCGACCGACGCAGTGAGCGCCGTGAGCAGCACGGGCCGGCGGCCGTAGCGGTCGCTCATGCGCCCCCACAGCGGCGCGCTGAGGAGCTGGGCGAGCGAGAAGGACGACACCAGCGCGCCCACGACGAAGCCGCCGGCGCCCAGCCGCGTAGCCACGAACGGGAGCTGAGGGACCACCATCAGGAGGCCCATCATGTCCACGAACGCCGCGAACATCAGCGCGGTCAGGTTGCCCCGGCCGTCGCGCCTGGCTTTGGATTCTTCCGCGGTGGCCGCTGGCACCCGTTAACCCGGTGTGATGAGAAACGAAGGTTCTGGCGGAACGTACCGGGGCGACCGGGGACAGTCAATCCGGGCTCCACCTCACGGCCCGGATCGCCAGCAGGTGCCCGTGCGTGAGTGCGCCCGTCGCTAGCGGTGCGTCCGTCCGCCGCCGCGTCTGGACGTCCTGTTCCGTCAGCGGCTGAGAGGCCGGCTCGTGTCGAGGACGGGTTCCCGCAGGATGGGGTAGCGAGTGGCGCCGGCCAGCCACGCGTCCAGCAGCCCCCACGCGGCGAACCCATCGTCCGACCTCGGCTCCAGCAGGGTGAAGGCGAGGCGGCCCAGCGGCTGGTCGGCGCGCACGCGCAGCCACGTGCCGGCGACCGGCGGCGTGATCGCCTCCCAGCGGCCGTAGACGCGCCGCTCGTGGTGCCCCTCCAGCTCGCCGCGCGCGGTGGTGGCCGAGTCGATCCGGAAGGTCTCGAGCACCGCTTCCACGCCGTTCGCGCGCTCGAAGCGGATGCCGTGAGCGCGCAGGCGGTCGGCCACGTCGCCCATGCTGTCGGGCACCAGCCACGCGAGCGGCATCCGGTCGGTGATCGCCGGCTCGTAATCGATGAACAGCGGCATCGGCTCGGGGCGGACCACGTCTTTTCGGAGATAGATCGTCTCCCCGCTGTAGGGGTTCCGCTCCTCGCTCACCTCGCCCATCAGCACCGGGGCGGGGCCGGTGCGCCGCAGCCGCGCGGTCGCCGCCATCTGCATCCCGCGCAGGTCGCGGCGGTCGGCCTCGGCGGTGGTGCGGCGGATGCGGGTGGCGTTGCGTGCGGCCCAGTCCACCACCTGCTCCACGAAGCGCCGCTGCACGTCGATGCGGTCGCGGAAGGTGAGATACGAATACGTTTCGCTGAGGATGCCGAAGCGGTTCCGGAGCCCCCAGTAGTGGTTGCTGAAGCGCGGGCGCCAGTCGTAGGTGTACCAGCCGCGCTCCGAGCCCGGCGCCGCGGCCCACGGGCTCTCGGCCGTGGGCACGTTGCCGTAGTCGAAGAAGTTGTAGCCGTAGCGCGCCTTGGCCTCCCTCACCACCGCCGGCAGCCACTCGCCGCGCGCCAGGCGCACGATGGCGCTGTCGGTGTTGGGGTGCAGCGGCGCGGCGTAGGTGAGGTGGTACGCGTGGAACGTCCCGTCCGTGGTGTGCAGGTCCAGCAGCACGTGCGGATCGTACGCGTTCATCAGCGCCGCCTGCGCGCGGGCTTCCGGCGTTTCCAGCTTGCTGAAGTCGCGGTTGATGTTGAGTCCCTGCGCGTTGGGCCGAGTTCCCATCCCCGCCAGCGGCCCGTGCTGCTGTGGCCGATTGTTCAGCGCGATCCGCTCGTTGCCGTCGGCGTTGAAGATCGGCGCAACGAGGAGGACGAGCGAATCCATCCACTCCGCATGGCCCCCGCGCGAGATGTCGCGCAGGATCTGCAGCAATCCTTCCTTCCCCTCCACCTCGCCCGCGTGGATGTCGCCCTGCAGGTAGACGACCGTCTTCCCGCTCGCCCGGATGGCCTGCGGCGAGACGTCGCGCAGGTTGGTGACGATGGCCAGGGGCAGCGCGCGCCCCTCGAACGTGTATCCGAACGTGGTCAGGTGGATGCGCGGCGACGCGGCGGCGACGGTGTCGAGGAACGCCACCACGTCGGCGTAGCGGCTCGTCTCGCGGAACTCCGTGCGCTCCGGCCGCGTCAGCGGCCGCACGGCGGACTGCGCCTGCGCCGCGGCGGCGGTGTGCGCGAGGGCCAGCAGGGCGGCGGCGAGCAGCGGTGCGCGTCGGCTCATCGGTCGGATCCGGAGCGGGATGGGGAGATTGCGTGTGCGTGACAACGTACGATCCGCGGTCGGCGGCGCAACGAGCAGACGAGCATGATGAGGAGACCGCGAAGGCGGACCGTGTGCCGTCGTAGCGGCGAGTTCACTCGCATCCTGGATCGATCCGCCGCATCCGGATCTGCCCGCATCCCCTAGACGCACATGTAACCTCCGGCCCCGTTTGCCACTCCAATCATCGTAATCGAAAAGCAATGGATGGATCTGCCACGTGCGGTGTATACGTATATCAGACCGATGGTTAGCCGCGTTCCACGTACTCGCGACCCGAGGATTCCGCATATGCGCTTCAGCCCTGTTCGGAGCTTTACCGCCACGCTCGGCGCCGCGGCGCTGGTGCTGACCGCCGGCGCCTTCCTGCCGCGTGGCTCGCAGCCCGCCGCCGCGCCGGCGCTCACGCCCGGCTTCGCGACCGACACCGCGGTGTTCGCCGGTGGCTGCTTCTGGTCGATGGAGAAGGCGTTCGAGCACGTGCCGGGGGTGGTGTCGGCCGTGTCGGGGTTCAGCGGCGGCACGGTGGCCAACCCGTCGTACGACGACGTGGGATCGCGGAACACGGGGCACGCCGAGGCGGTGCAGGTGGTGTTCGACCCCGCCCGCACCAGCTACGCGAAGCTGCTGGACGTGTACTGGCACAACACCGACCCCATCTCCACCAACGGTCAGTTCTGCGACCACGGGCCGCAGTACCGCACGGTGGTCTTCACCCGCGGCGCCGAGCAGCGGCGCCAGGCCGAGGCCAGCAAGGCGGCGGTGCAGGCGCACTTCACCCGGCCGGTGACCACGCAGATCCAGAACGCCGCGCCGTTCTACGCGGCCGAGGCGTACCACCAGAACTTCGCCGAGACGCACGCGGCGCACTACAACGCCTACCGCATCGGCTGCGGCCGCGACGCGCGCCTGCGCGAGCTGTGGGGAAGCGCCGCGGGCGGCCAGTCGCACTGAGCTGGGTCGGAGGATGATGGTTTCGGGGCGACCTGGGTCGCCCCGTGCAGAACCTTGAAGGAGCGGAGCAGATGATGATGTCGAGACATGGATTCGCGTTCGCCGCGGCCGCGCTGCTGGCCGCCACCGCCGCCGTGGCGCCCGTGCAGGCGCAGGCCGCGCGTCAGGCGTCGACCGCCCGGCCCGCCGCGGCGCCGGTGTACACGCGCAAGAGCGACGCGGAGCTGCGGCGCACGCTCACGCCGCTGCAGTACCAGGTGACGCAGCAGGCCGCGACCGAGTCGCCGTTCCACAACGACTTCTGGAACAACCACCGCGCCGGGATCTACGTGGACGTGGTGTCGGGCGAGCCGCTGTTCAGCAGCCTCGACAAGTACGACTCGGGCACCGGCTGGCCCAGCTTCACCCGGCCGCTGGAGCCCGCCAACATCCGGCGCCAGGCCGACCATTCGTACGGCGAGCGCACGGAGGTGCGGTCCGCGCACGCAAACTCGCACCTGGGCCACGTGTTCGACGACGGCCCGGCGCCCACGGGGCTACGCTACTGCATGAACTCGGCTGCGATGCGCTTCGTTCCCGCCGAGCGCCTGCAGGCCGAGGGCTACGGCCGCTACGCCGCCCTCTTCCGCACCGCCGCGAGGACCCCGGCGCGCGCCCACTGAGCCGACCAGGCAGGACCGGCGGATTGGGCCGGACGTAAAAACGCGACCCGGAGCGAGATTTCGCTCCGGGTTGCATCGCTTATCTGATGTTGTCTGATGTGTTCAGCCGCTTATTTCGCGGCGGCCGCGGAGTCGGACTTCGCGGCTGGCGGAGCGGCAGGCGTCGTAACAACCTCGCGCGTATACGCTGCGGTGCCGCGATCCTGTCCCCAAGTCAATGCCGCTCTCGGAGCGCACGGTGGCGCGGTTGCCCGGTCGATCTCCGATTTTCGAGTGAGTGTGTGACGATAGGTTGACTGTGCAACCTGAAGGGTCACACGAACACCCCCACGATGAGCAGCTAGGGGAACACTGGGAAAATTAAGGGACAGGAATGACTTCGTGGCCGCTGGAGCCGGGATGAGCCTCGCTGTAAGAATCTCCTTGATTGGGAGCACTCCCAGCGCTGTGGAAAGGGTTTGATCCTCAACGGCCGCTACTCCTTTAGTCAGGCTTCCCGAGGCATCCAGATTGATTTCCCCACTCGCAGAGCCCGTCAGCGGTACTCGTACGTTGTAGTAATAGACTCGGGTGTAGTCGTTCGCCACTTCGGTCGAAAACTGATTACCCGCAAGAAAGTAGTCCGTGGCGTCAGTTGGAAAGCCCCCGGCCACATCCTTTGCTGCAAGCGCAGCCCACAAGGAGAGAACATCCGTTTCACTCTGCTGCGGCGCTGCTCCTGCCGCGATTTGCCGCAGTGTTCTGAAGGACGGGCTGCGGTAGCCAGACTCCGAGATCACTCTGCTCGATACCCTTGGCGGGCCATAGGTGGTATCCTTTCCCGCCGCCGTGGTGCCGACCGTTTGCAAGCTAAGCGTCACATCATACACAGGCTGAAGGTACGTGCTGGTCTGGACGCAGAAAGCCGTCTTGGCGTAGAACGGCACACCAGGGAGTGTAGTCACTCTCTGCGGCTGTTCACTTCCCAATGAGCGTGTCTGGACGGACATGGTCCTGCACCCGGCAGTACCAAGAATCACCAGCCCCACAGCCACGGAATTGTTGATGCGTCGTCGGGCACGGATTTGCATGTGATAGGCCTCGGCGGAGAGTTATAGAGAGGGGACCATCGAAGTAAGGAATCTTTGGTTAGGCTGGGCTTGGATGCAAGATAAATCGTTACGCTCATACTCAACGTGGTTGTTCCGGGTTTCCCTGCCCGTTCACGTGGCTCTGAACCGTCGCATTCCACGGCGGTCGGGTCTACTCTTTAAGAGAGCCAGGCAGCCGCAGCCCCCATCCACCGTAGCCACATGCGAATTTCCCATACGCTCGCCGCGGCTGCCATCCTCGCACTAGCCGCCGCGTGCGCCACCATCCACACCCAGGCGGCGCCAGCCCAGGGCGTGCTCGTGGGCACGCTGCGCGACTCGGCCACGGGGCGCCCGCTGGTGCGCGGCGCGGCATGCGTGGGCGTAGGAGAGCAACCCCTCGCGCGAACGCGGTGCGCCCATTCGGACACGGCCGGGGCCTTCCGGCTCGACAGCATCCCGCCGGGGCGCCACACCGTGCAGATCCTGTGCAGGGGGATGGGGATCTTCGCCGAGACGCTGGCGAGCGTTCCGGTGGAGATCACCGGCACGGCGCCGGTCCGCCGCGACATCGCCGTGGCGACTACCCCCTGCGATCCGCGGGTGCAGCGCGAGGTCACCGGCGTGTTCAGCGGCTACTTCACCACCGGCTTCGAGGAGAGCCGCTTCGTGCCCTGCGCCGCCGACCGCTGGTTCGTTCCCGGCGACTCGGTGGGCACCCGCTTCGCCCCCCGGGGGGAAGCGTGGGTCGCGTGGCGCTCGCCGGAGGTGAGCCGGAGGATCGGGGTGTGGCCGTCGCCCGAGCGGACGCCGGGGGGAAGCGCGCGGTTCTTCGTGCGCTGGCGCGGAACGGCGGTGGGGCCGGGGCACTTCGGGCACCTGGGGGGCGCGCCGTTCGTGATCCAGGTGGACAGCGTGCTGGAGGCCCGCACGCCCAGCCCCGGCGACTGCTCCTGATCCCCGGAGCCCGGCCATGACGCACACGCCGGCTCGCCCCGCTCACCCTCGTCCGCATCGAACCGCCCGCACCAGAGAGCCGCCATGCCGGTCGTGGAAGACTCGCTCACCGTGCACGCGCCGATCGGGGCGCTCTACGACCTGACGCAGGACTACTACCTGCGCCTGGAGTGGGACCCGTTCCTGAAGGCCCTGCGGTTCCTGGACGGCGCCACCGCGCCCGCGCCGGGGGTGCGCGTTTGGGTGCGCGCGAAGAACGGGCTGGCGATGACGGTGGAATACGTCACCGTGCAGCCGCCCGAGCGCGTGGCCGTGAAGCTGGTGAAGGGCCCGTTCTTCTTCGAAAGCTTCGGCGGGGCGTGGCTGCTGCGCGACGAGGGACAAGGCCGCACCACCGTCACCTTCCGCTACGGCTTCAAGACCCGCTGGCCCTGGCTGCGTCCGCTGCTCGACCCCGCCATCTCACTGGTCTTCGCCCGCGACATCCGCGCGCGGGTGCGCGCCCTGCGCCACGCCGCCGAACACACCGACCTGCTGCGCCGCGCCGCCTCCGTCCGCGGATAGCGGCCCTGCGGCGCCCTCGTACGTGGACGCAATCCGCGGCGGGGGTGCGCTCACGGGTGGCTCGTCTTCGCCCGTTCCCGCGCGTGCTGCACCACGTGCGTCTCGATGCGCGGGTCGGGCACCAGCCACATCAGCGCCACCAGCACGTAGGCCGCGTCGCCCATCCACGGCTGCACGAACGACAGGCCGATCCCCAGCAGGTACAGCAGCGGCGAGATCTTTCCCTTCACGTCGCGCCCCACGGCCGCCGCCAGCGGCGAGCCGGGGCCCTCCTTTGCGATGATGGTGTTCTGCAGGATGAAGTAGGCGATGGCCGGCATCAGCAGCACGAAGCCGTAGGCGGCGGTGGGGAGCGACGCGTTGTGCTGCTCGCCCAGCCACTCGGTGCCGGCCGGGACCAGCGACAGCCAGAACAGCAGGTGCAGGTTGGCCCACAGGATCTTGCCGTCCACCCGGTCGGCCATCACCAGCATGTGGTGGTGGTTCACCCAGTAGATGCCCAGGTAGATGAAGCTGAGCGCATAGGTGAGCAGGCTGGGCAGCAGCGTGCGGAACGCCGCCCAGTCGGCCCCCTCGGGCACCTTCAGCTCCAGCACCATGATGGTGATGATGATCGCCACCACCCCGTCGCTGAACGTCTCCAGCCGTGCCTTGGTCATTCGCAGTCTCGTGGGGAGTCGGAGGCGCGATGTCGCGTCGGGCCGCAGGTTGCACGGATGGTAGCGGTCGCGTCAAGGCTGGCGGCGGGCGAGGGTGGCCCGGCCCGCCGCAGGTTCGTACATTCTCCGCCCCACGCGCCGGTGCGCGGCGGGTGAGGCGAGACACCGAAGATCCAGGGGAGGGCGGGATGCCTACACGCAACGCGAGCGCCGTCTGGGAAGGCGGCCTTCAGCAGGGCAAGGGGCGGTTCGACGGGGAGAGCGGCGCGATCGGGGGCGACTACTCGTTCGGTTCGCGGTTCGGCGAGGCGGGCGGCACCAACCCCGAGGAGCTGCTGGCCGCGGCCGAGGCGGCGTGCTTCAGCATGGCTCTCGCGGTGGGGCTGGAGCAGGCGGGCCACACGGCCACCCGCGTGGAGACCAAAGCGGCGTGCACCGTGGCTAAGGTGGAGGGCGGGTTCGCCATCACCACCATGAAGCTCGCCGTGCGTGCCGTGGTGCCGGGGATCGACGAGGCCAAGTTCCAGGAGATCGCTGCGGGCACCAAGGTGGGGTGCCCCGTGAGCAAGGCGCTGGCGGGCGTGGAGATCACGATGGACGCGACGCTGGAATCGGCGTCGTAATCCCAGCACGGAAGTACGGAGGACGACGAACGGGCCGGCTCCCACCGGGGGAGCCGGCCCGTTCGTATCCCCAGCTTTTAGGGCAGTGACCCTGCCGTAGTCGTTACTGCGTCCGCGGATACGTCTCCACCTCGCCGGCGGCGCTTAGGGTGCGCAGCGCGGTGACGGCGCCCCGTGCGTCGCGCACGAACTCGATGCGCGATTCGGGCGTGGGCGCGAACGTCGTCTCCGACACGGGCGTCAGCGCGTCGCCCGGGCGGTCGGCGCGGCGCTGGTAGATGAGGCGATCTCCATCCACCGTCACCACGCGGTCGCCGTAGGTGCCGGCGTACTTCGTCAGCGCCGCGGCGGGCACGCTCACCGGGTGAAGCTCGGCACGCGCGACCTCGGCCGCCCACGCCAGCTCCTGCTTGTGTCGCGGGTCGGCCTCGCGGGCGGCCAGCGTGGCCAGCGCCTCGGCGCGGGCGACCGCCAGGGCCTGCTCGGCGGGCACGGCGATGTCGGGCTGCACGCCGGCGCCTTCCCAGCGCTGCCCCGTGGTGGGGTAGAAGGCGGCGCCGATCGAGATGGAGATCGCCGTCTCGTCCGTCAGCGGGAAGGTCATGTTGTTGTAGCCCGCGCCCGAGGTGGCGGTGCCCACGGTCTTCGCGCGGCCGGCCGACTTCAGCGTGTGCGCGAACGCCTCGGCGGCGCTGGCGGTGCGGCCGCTGGTCAGCACGTAGACGGGGATGTCGAGGCGCTTGGTGCCGTTCACCGGGCGGCTCAAGTTCTTCATGGTGTCGCCCATCATCCGCGTGTAGTTCCACGTCTGCACCGCGCCGTCGGGCTGGAAGTAGCTCATCAGGTAGTGCGTCATCTCGCTCCCGCCGCCGTTTCGCCGCAGGTCGACGATCATGGCGTCCACGTGCTGCAGCATGGCCATGGCGGCGTCGATCGCGGCGGCCGCCTCGTCGCCGCGGGTGAAGCTGGTGACCTCGATGTAGCCCACGTTGCCGTCCAGCCGCTCGGCCCGCGCGATGCCGTAGTTCTGCCGCCGCAGCGCCGCCACGTCGGCCGCCGCCGGCTCCGCGCGTCCGCGTTCGCCACCCTGCGCCCTGCGGAACGCGGCGGCCGCCGAGCTGCCGGCGGCGGGGCGGTAGGCGGTGTAGAGGTGGCCGTCGTGGTTGAAGGCCTGCATCTCGCGCGTGAGCGCCTCGCCCAGCTGCGGCTCGGTGGTGGCGCCGTCGAAGGCGCCCGCGGCGAGGCGGGCGCGCAGGTGCGCCGCCAGCATCTGCCCCGTGTCGGCGAAGGCGTAGTAGCGCACCAGCAGGCTGGCGGCGCTGTCGATCACCGCGCGCCGGGCGGCGGCGTCCAGCACGCGGTCAGGCTGTGCGGCCGTGCTGGCGTTCGGGCCTTGGGCACGCAGGGAAGCAGTCGCCGCGACGATGGTGGAGGTGGCGACGAAAACGGCGAGGAGGGTGCGGAAACGCATATGGGGTAACGGCTCCGTGTCGGGAGGTCGTGGTCGATTCGTAGTAGTCAGGCCCACCACACCATCGCGGCGGACGCGTGATAGGTGCCGGATCCCGCATGCCGGGTTGTATCGCCCGGCGAGCGGCTAATCATCGGCTAATCGATCGGGCTGATCGATCACAGAGGACGCCGGAGCCTGCGTCATGCCTGAAGCCGTCTCCGCGCCACACGAGCCGGCGCGAAGCGCTCAGGTCCCTCTCCCAGGCTGTTTGGGAGAGGGACAGCCGCGAAGCGGCAGGGTGAGGGCCCCTCGCCGACGCCGCCCATCGCATTCCGGGTGACATCGACTGAGGGGTTGGGGGGAAGACCCGGACTCATCTGCACGCCGATCCCCGAGTATCCCCAAGCCTCCCCGCCCGCGCCCGTCGCGGGATTGCGCCGCACCCCGCGGCGGACGTATGCTCCCGGCGCCCGCATCTCCTTTCACCGCCTGCCGTTCCGCACCCCATGAAGCGTTTCGCCGCCTACGATCCGCCCGAATACCACGACTGGACGGCCGACCCCGAGCTGCTGCGGGAGTACCGCGAGCGCATCGACGCCGACCCCGAGCGGAAGGCGGCCATCCGCGCGCTGGACCAGGAAGCGCTCCTCGCCATCTACGCCGGCCTGCTGCGCAACCGCCTGCACGACGTGGCGCTCAAGCGCTGGGTGAAGAACGGGGTGATCAGCAAGGCGTGGCTGGGCGTGGGCGAAGAGGCGGCCACCATCGGCCCCGTGCACGCGCTGCGCAGGAGCGGGGATGATCGGGACGTGGTGGGGCCCATGATCCGCAATGCGGGCGCCTGCCACGAGATGGGGATGCCCGTGGCCGAGATCTTCCGCACCTACCTGGGCACCGCCGACGGGCCCAGCGGCGGGCGCGACCTGCACGTGGGCGACCTGGCGTACGGCGTGCTCCCGCCCATCTCCAACATCGGCGACGTGCCGCCGGTGGTGGCCGGCATCGCGCTCAGCTTCGTGCAGCGCGGGCAGGACCGCGTGGCCATGACCTGGATCGGCGACGGGTCGAGCAAGAACGCCGGGATCCACGAGGCGATCAACTTCGCCGGGGTCAAGCGCCTGCCGGTCATCTTCATCATCCAGAACAACCAGGTGGCGCTGGGCACGCACGTGTCCGTCCACTCGGCCGGCGCCTTCGACGACTGGCCGGCGATGTACGGGGTGCTCGGCGGCCGCTTCGACGGCAACCACGTGCTGGATGCCTACGGCGCCGCGCGCGTGGCCGCCGACCGCGCCCGCGCCGGCGAGGGCACCTCGCTCCTGGTGACCGACACCTTCCGCATGGGCGGCCACGCCACGCACGACGAGCGCGAGGCGCGGGCCCTCTTCTCGCCCGAGACCTTCCGCGAGTGGGGCCGGCGCGACCCGGTGGGGATGTACGAGGCGTGGCTGGAGGGCGAGGGAGTCGCCCGCGACGTGCTGGAGCGCATCGAGGCCGAGGTGACCGCCGAGGTGGACGCCGCCGCCGAGGAGGCGCTGAAGAGCCGCGAGGGCGCCATGCCGGTGGGCGAGACGGCCGAGCTGGGGGTGTACGCGGCGGCGTGATCCGCTGGCCGCGTGATCTCCGCCGGCCGTATGTGTCGATACTGGACGTTGGACGGCGGATGTCGTGCGTGAACGGCAGGACGCAGGGTTTCGCGCGGGATTTGCGACTGAAGTCGCGGCTACCACGGCACAAAGTCCGCCTTCGCGGACTTCAATGGCGAGCCGGGTATGGTGCGCCGCGGCGGGGACCTCTCTTGACGTGAGGACGGGATGAAGCTGAAGCCGGTGAAGCTGGGAGAGCGCATCCACCTGCGCGACAGGGAGGCCGCGCGGCCCGGCGGCCTGCCCGACGACGACGAGCTGAAGGCACGGCTGGCCAAGCTCGAGAAGCAGCTCACCGAGCTGCAGGTGGCGCTCTATGCCGAGGAGAAGCGCTCGCTGCTGGTGGTGTTCCAGGCGCGCGACGCGGGCGGCAAGGACGGCGCGGTGAAACGCGTGTTCGGGCCGCTCAACCCGCAGGGCAGCTACGTGCAGAGCTTCAAGGCGCCCACCGACCAGGAGCTGGCGCACGACTACCTGTGGCGCGTGCACCACTTCGTGCCGCAGAAGGGCTACATCGGCGTGTTCAACCGCTCGCACTATGAAGACCTGCTGGTGCCGCGGATCAACGGGCTGCTGCCGCCCAAGGTGTGGAAGCGGCGCTTCCGGCAGATCAACGACTGGGAGCGGATGCTGGCGCAGAACGGCGTCACCATCCTCAAGTTCTTCCTGCACGTGAGCAAGGACGAGCAGAAGCAGCGCCTGCTGGAGCGGCTGGACGATCCCACCAAGAACTGGAAGTTCCGCCCGGAAGACCTGGACGCGCGCGCCAAGTGGCGCGACTACACCCGCGCCTACAGCGACATCTTCAAGCGCTGCAGCACCCCGTGGGCCCCGTGGTACGTGGTGCCCAGCGACGACAAGCGGGTGCGCGACTACCTGGTGTCGCGCGTGGTGGTGCGCGCGTTGCGGCGCATGAACCCGCAGTTCCCCGCGGCCGACCCCGAGGTGCTGGCCTGGCGCGACAAGATCGTGTGACCTGACGCTCGCGCGGGGCGCTCTCCACCAGAGGGCGCCCCGTCTCACGAGAAGGTTGACGGGGGCGGGCGAGCGCCGCGAAATTTCACGGCTCGCCCGCCGCTGCGCGTTTCCCTCGCGCGGCCGTCTTCCGCATCACGGCGGCAACCACCCGTTCGATCGCACGGCCCATCCGCGGCGAAGGACCACGCACCCCCCAGGCATCATGAACTGCGGAAACTGCGGACTCACGAACGCCCAGACGGCGCGCTTCTGCGTGCGCTGCGGGGTGCCGCTCGCGGCGGGCGCCGCGCAGCCTACGGCTCCGTTCCAGCCGCCGGCGGCCACGCAGCCGGTGGCTCCCTACCAGCCGGCGGCCACGCAGCCCGCGGCGGCACCCTACCAGCCCGCGCCGTTCCAGGGCGACGCCACCTACCCGTACGGGGCGCCCCAGTACCCGGTGCACCCGTCGCAGCAGATGATGCCCACGCAGCGGGGGATGTACCACCAGTCGCCCTACGTGCAGCAGACGACGGGTGGTAACCCGCCGCTGGCGGCCGTCATGTCGGTGTTCATCCCCGGGCTGGGGCAGCTGTACAACGGCGAGGGGAAGAAGGCGGCGGTGTTCTTCGGCGCCGCCATCGTGGGCCTGCTGGCGTTCGGCCTGGGGTGGCTGGCGATGATGATCTGGGGCGCGATCGACGCCTGGCAGGTGGCCTCGGGCACGGGGAAGCGATGGGACTGACGCGCATCGCCGGGCTCCACCCCGCCGAGTACGAGCACCCGTTCGACAAGGCGGCGCTGGACGCGCTGGAGAAGACGCGCGGCCTGGAGCTGGTGGTGCGCAAGTTCCACGAGTACGGGATCGAGCGGGTGCTGCGCATCCGCTACACCGGCAGCAACCTGAAGGTGACGCGCGGCAGCGTGCCCGAGCTGTGGAGCGCGATGCAGGAGTGCTGCGAGGTGCTGGACCTGCGCGACCAGCCCGACCTGTACGTGCAGCCGGGCGACCAGCTGCAGGGCGCGTCGGTGGGGGTGGGGAAGCCGCTGGTGGTGGTGACCACCGCGTGCGTGGAGGCGCTGGAGCCCGCCGAGCTGCGCTTCATGCTGGGCCGCGAGGTGGGGCACATCAAGAGCCAGCACGCGCTCTACCACGACCTGGGCGCCGTGGTGCCCATCCTGGCCCAGCTGCTGGGGAGCGCCACCATGGGCGTGGGCACGCTGCTGGGGATGGGCCTCGAGGCGGCGCTGCTCAAGTGGATGCGGATGTCCGACTACACCGCCGACCGCGCCGGTCTGCTGGCTTGCCAGGACGTGCCCGCCGCGCTGCGCGCCCTGGCCAAGGTGGCGGGGCTGCCGGCGCAGTTCTACGAGGGGTTCGACGCGAGCGAGTTCGTGGCCCAGGCGCGCGACTTCGAGGCGTTCGACGGGATGTACGACCGCCTGGTCAAGTTCGCCACGCTCTTCTGGGACGAGAAGCCGTCGTGGGCGGTGGTGCGCGCGCACGAGTTCCTGAAGTGGGTGGACACCGGCGGCTACCGCGACGTGCTGGCGCGCAACACCCGCCTGCTGGGCCCGCAGATGCCTCTCCCGCTCCCGCTTCCCGTGCCGCTGCCCGGGCAGCACACGGCGTTCGCCGCGGGCGTCAGCTTCTGCCCGCAGTGCGGCAACCGCATCGACGCGGCCGACACCTTCTGCTGGCGTTGCGGCACGCGCCTCGTGCCCGACGGCACGATGCCCGGCGCGACCCCCACGACGGGGCGCTGACCGCCGTCGATCCTGGCCAGACGCGAAGCACGAAGAAACGGAGACACGGACGAGGGATCTTCCTCCGTGTCTCCGTTGCCTTTTTCCTGCCCCATCGACCTCGTTCCGCCCAGGTCGCCGGGGTCGAGGTCCGGCTGAACTGCTTTGTCACACAGAGGCACAGAGTGGAGTTGCCCCACTTTCGTGGACACCTGGTTAGTGGGGATCAAGCGGCTACGAGAAGCGACGCGCGCGTCGCTTCTCGTAGCCGCTTGTCGAACTCCGCCGGCGTCTGGTACTTCAGG